>Ga0193729_1000846_pt1 | contig 15919 bp, 16 predicted proteins | sample U1c2metaG_FD_143036 | JGI IMG/M metagenome (GOLD analysis project Ga0193729, IMG submission 143036) | Soil microbial communities from a riparian zone of the East river system, Colorado, United States - U1c2 | ecosystem: Environmental > Terrestrial > Soil > Riparian zone | place: USA: East River...
TCCGTCTTACGGCCTTACCTTCTGGTTGAATCGACAAGCTCCGAACGCGCGCGAAATCGACATCGAGAAGGAACTCGACCTCAAATGGCAGCGGGCACATTGGATTGGCGTCTGCCTTTGCCGGGCGGCGCCGGCGGACATGGTGGTCGGGCTTGGCTCAAACTATGAGCGTTTATTTATTATTCCATCGCTGAACGCGATCATCGTCCGACAGGGCTGGGGCGCGAAATTTTCGGACGCCTATTTTTTGCGCCTCGCCCTCGGCCGATAGCAGGTTTGACTTGGCGAGCGCTTTCCTAAACGATTGCTGACACTTACACTGTCGATCTTATGAACAAATTTGCGATCGGTTGCGGCGGATTACTTGTCATCATCCTTTTTATCGTTTTCGTCATTGGATTGTTTTTCTGGGGCACCTACAACCGGCTGGTCACGCTCGACCAGAACGTGAACAAGAAATGGGGGGACGTGCAGACGGTCTATCAGCGGCGCGCGGATCTCATTCCGAATCTGGTAAACACGGTGCAAGGCGCGGCCAATTTCGAGAAATCAACAATTGTCGAGGTGACCAACGCGCGGGCGAGCGTCGGACGGGTGCAGCTCGATCCGAGTAAAGCGCCGACCGATGCCAAGCAGCTGGAAGAATTCCAAGCGGCGCAGGGCCAATTGAGCAATGCGCTCTCCCGCTTGCTCGTCGTGGTTGAACGTTATCCTGAGTTGAAGTCGAACCAGAATTTTCTCGGACTCCAGGCGCAACTCGAAGGGACGGAAAACCGGATCTCGGTCGAAAGAAATAATTTCAACGGCGCGGTGCAAGACTTCAATACCGCCGTGCGCCGTTTTCCGACCAACCTGATCGCCGGGATGTTTGGCTTTTCTCCGCGTCCATTCTTTGCCGCCCAACCAGGCGCGGAAAAGGCGCCAACCGTCAATTTCAATTTCGGCTCGCCAGGTCCGGCGGCTTCGCCGGCGGCAACTGCAGCCGCGACTCCGTAAGGTGGATCGGCCGCTCCGTCGGACGATGTTAGATATGGCGCCGAAGGCGCATTACTTCTGGCATCGAGCGAGGGACTGCTCGATCCGCCGAGTAGCCGTCGTATTGCTTTTCCTTTTGGCGGCGATATCGAGCCACGCCGCGGAAGTCATTCCGCCGAAACCAGCGGCTTACTTCAACGATTACGCCGGCGTCGTTCCAAAACAAGCCGCGCATCGTTTCAACGAACAGCTCGCCCAATTCGAGCGCGAGACCTCAAACCAAGTCGTGGTCGCGGTGTTTCCCAAAATGCAGAGCGACTCGGAGATTGCCGATTACACCCAGCGGGTCGCCCAAGCGTGGGGTGTTGGGCAAAAAGGAGAGCGTAACGGCGTTGTGTTATTCGTTTTCACACAAGACCGGAAAATGTTTATTCAAGTCGGCTATGGCTTGGAGGGCGCCCTTCCGGACCTAACTGCGTTCGACATCACGGAATACCGGATCAAACCGCATTTTCGGAACAACGATTACGAAGGCGGTTTGGCCGAAGGGATCGATTCGATCTTCAAAGCGATTCGCGGCGAATACAAGGGATCGGGGAAAACTGTCGCGGAGCGACACCGCAACGCCCCAGCACCCAGCTTTTTGTTCTTCATCATCTTTGTCGCGGTCTTGATGATCATTTCGAGAATGATGCGACGACTCGGCGGTTACGGCTACTCCTCGCGCCGAAGCGGTCCCATCTTCCTGCCGATGGGCAGTGGAGGAGGCGGATGGTCTTCCGGTGGTGGTGGTGGATTCAGCGGATTCAGTGGCGGCGGTGGCAGTTTCGGTGGGGGCGGCGCCGGTTCCAGCTGGTAAAGCGATGCGCACCAAAGAATTTCTAAGCAAACTCGAACACGACCAGATCGTGCAGGCGATTCGTGACGCGGAATCAAAAACGTCTGGCGAAATCCGCGTTTACATTCAGCGCGGCAAGTTGGATGTCGATCCGCTCATCGCTGCACAGAAGAAATTTCATCGGCTCGGCATGGACAAAACACCAGAACGCAATGCCGTGCTCATTTTCGTGGCGCCCCGCGCCCACAGGTTCGCCGTCGTCGGCGATAAAGCGATTCACGAAAAATGCGGCGAGCACCTTTGGCAGCGGCTCGTTGACAAAATGCGCGAGCATTTCCGAAACGAAAAATTCAGTCAGGCACTGGTCGAAGCGATCGAGGAAACTGGTAAAGCGCTCGCTTCGCATTTCCCGAAAAGATCGACATCTTCGCACGAACTGCCGGACGAAATCGTCGAGAGCTAAAGCGCGACTGCGAGTTCAGCTCGGTGCGTCTGCTGGCTGAGGCTTCCGCGATTGCCAGAACTTGAGTCGGACGTTGTCGACTTTGAAAGTGTGCAACAGAAAGCCGCCGAACAGGCACAGATTGGCGACCGCAAACAAAAGCGTGATATCGAGTCCGGCGATGACTGGGTTTACGCGCTGGCCGAAGACGCCAAAGAAAAGGAACAGGTTGATGTTTGCCGCAATGCTTAAGTTGATGGCACGGACGAGTTGACTTGAATCAATGAAGACCAGGATCCACGCGAGGCATGCGATCGGAAACAGGTGGTTTTCATGCACGCCTGCATTGAAAAGAAAGTAACTCAGATAGCCCAGCGTCGAATAGACGATCAACTGCCTGAACGTTTTCTTCTGTCGCACGAAAGCAATTAGAATCGCGGCATAACTGAGATAGAACAGGATCTTTTCGGGCAGCAGGACCAGTGTGTCGCGTGTCTGGATTAAACCGATTTCCCCATTCTGAAGACTTCCATATTTCTCAGGCGCCCAAACGTGGAGGGCCCACGTGTGCAGCCAGCCGAAATTCAGGGCGTAACCCGAAATAAACCTATGCCAGCTGGTCGCGCGTTGAAGCGAACCCATGATTGCGCCCGCGCCAAACAGCATGACCAGCGGAAGAACAACAACAACCGCGGCAATCACAAACGGCACCGCTCGCTTGTAAGCTTTATCACGCCCGGATACGCCTTCGCCCGCGGCGGCCATCACGTAGATGCAGATAAACGGCGCGATCAGCAACGGTTGCCATTTGATCGAGCAACTAATGGCAAACATGAGCACTCCGATCGTAAAATGTCTGCGCTGAAGACAGAAAAACGCCGCGATCAGAAAGGGCGCGAAATAAATATCCAGATAACCGAGCCCGACGCTGTTCAAGATCAAGCTGAATTCCAGCGCAGCAGTTAAGATGAGGTTACGCGAAAACCAGTAGAAACTAGCGGCAGTCATGATCAGAAAGATGAGCAGCGAACACTTCAGGCTCAGCAATACAGTGGTCCCGAAGACGTCGGCGCATCTCGAAACCGTCGCCAGAATGATAAGCGAAAGCGGAGGATAATCTGTTCCGCTGTGGACGAAGCCGCCGACCAGTCCAAACGCCGACATTTGATCAATCCAAGTACGCCAAATGGCAACGTCACCCGTTCCGGGCGAATACAGAAAGCTGAGGGCGATCAAATTCACCAGCAGCAACAGGCCGATCCCCGGCCAGTTTGGGCGGTTTGGGTTCGGTTCGGCTAGCAACTGTTCCTTTTCGCTCACTCTCGCTCAGAGGTAATGGCTTAGATCGAATTTGGTATAACAGGTTTCTTTGACCAAGCACAGCGCAGTGCATGCAAGATGACTTGGATATAGCCGCCGCCATGTTTGAGCAGGCCAAATTTTGAACGACCCATCTCTGGACTTCGATCAATCCACACCACCGGTACTTCCATAATTTGATATCCAAAAAGAATCGGGAGCAGCCCTGTTTCGGCGTTCATGGCAAAACCATCGCTTTTCCACGGCATCGATTGAAAAATCTCCGTGCGGTAAAGCTTGAAGTTATTAGTGAGGTCGTTCTGCTTGATCTGAAAAAGTGTTTTCACGAGCCAATGAAACAAACGGTTCATCAAAAGTTTGAGAAAAGGATAACCGACCACTCTCCCGCCTTTGACAAAACGGGAACCGATCACGCCGTCGCACTTCTGCTGGTCAAACGCGGCGATCATCGCCCTGACCTGGCCGATGTTTTCGACAAAATCGCTGTCCATCGAAAGCACGCACTCGGCCTTCGGGTTGATCCGAGCGAACCCGGCCTTGAGCGCGCGGCCAACCCCGCAAGGCGGCGTTCGTTTAATCAAAACGACTTTTGGGCTTCGTTTGCTCCAGTCTTCCACAATTTCCGCAGTCCGGTCTTTTGAAGCATCGTCCACCACCACGATCTCGATGATCTCCTGGTCGTAGTTGGCCAGCAGGCCCTCCAGCATCCGGCCGATGGCCTGCTCTTCGTTGTGCGCGATCAAAATGACCGAAAGCGCCTTCATTGGAATGAAACCTCAACTGAAATAGGGCGATAATTCTAGCAAAATGACCGCTTGCAAAATCTGGGGGTCGTTGTTTATTCCACGCTCGCAGCGAGTTTTGTAATTAAGCCGTTGGTCCCTGGGTCTCCGTCGCTGGACGTGAAACCGCACTCGCCAGGGGAAACCCGGCGCTTTGAAAGGAAGAAGTCAGAATTAAGAAGGACGAAATGTCGTTACAGCCGTTTCTTAATTCATAATTCCTACTTCTTAATTCTCACCATGCCAGTTCGTTACGGTCGTTTTGAAATGCCGAAGACTCTCAGCAAAGATGAGAGCACAGCCACAGACACTTACGCCAAGTTTACCGCCGAGCCGTTTGAGGCCGGTTATGGGCACACCGTTGGAAATTAGCTCCGGCGCGTGCTGCTTTCGTCGCTCGAAGGCGCCGCCATTACCGCGGTAAAAATCACCGGCGCGCAACACGAGTTCGCCACGCTCCCGGGCGTGGTCGAGGACGTGACCGACATCGTACTCAATCTTAAGAAAGTGAAATTCAAAGCCGAAGATCACGAGCCGAAAAAACTTTCACTCACCGTGAACAAGGAAGGCGAAGTCACCGCCGGAGACATTCAGGAAGTGGCCGGCTACGAAGTGCTCAATCCCAAGCTGGTGATTTGCACACTCGACAAGAAACACAAATTTGATGCCGAGCTCGAAGTCCGCGTCGGCCGAGGATTCGCTACCGGCGAAGAAAACAAGCGTGCCGACCAGCCGATCGGCCTGATTCCGATCGATTCGATTTTCTCACCGGTTACCCGGGTGAAATACGCAGTCGAGAATACGCGCGTCGGTCAGCGCACCGATTACGACAAGCTCATTTTGGAAGTATGGACCGACGGAAGGTTGACCCCGGACGACGCGCTGCTCCAGGCCTCTGCGATCCTGCGTCATCACCTCGACGTCTTCGTTAACTTCAACGAAGAAGTGATCGAGTTCGACGAAACGCCGGCCGGTGTAAGCGAGGAGAACCTGAAGTTGAAGAAGCTGCTCAACATGAGCGTGAACGAAATTGAGCTCAGTGTCCGCGCGGCCAACTGCTTGAACAACGCCAACATCACCACCGTTGGTCAGCTCGCGCAGAAGACTGAGAGCGAAATGCTCAAGTATCGCAACTTCGGCAAGAAATCGCTGAATGAGATCAAAGATAAACTGCAACAGCTCGGCCTGAGTCTCGGTATGAAGTTCGAGACTGGCCTGGTCGAACCCGTTGCCGGGCCTGACGGCGCGAGCGGAAATGGCGCTGCAGTTGCCGCCGCTGTGACCGAACGGAAGTAATCCGATCAGGGCAAACCGATGAGACATCAGAAAAAGACGGTGCGGCTCGGCCGCAAAGCCGAGCATCGCAAAGCGCTGCTCGCCAATCAGATTTGCAATTTGATCGAGCATCAGCGGATCAAAACCACGCTGGCAAAAGCGAAAGCGGTCCGCCCTCTTGCCGAAAAAATGGTCACTCTTGGCAAAAACGGCTCAATTCACGCGCGACGAACGGCTTTTTCAACCTTGCGGCACAAAGACGCGGTCAAAAAGTTGTTCGATGAGATCGCGCCCCGGTCCACCGAGCGCAACGGCGGCTACACCCGCATCGTGCGCCTCGGCCAGCGCAAGAGCGATTCCGCTTCAATGGCATTGATCGAGTGGGTCGATGCCGCTGTCGTGGTTGAAGAAAAGCCGGCAGAGGAAAAGAAAGCGAAACGGAAAGAGCCGGAAGAAAAACCAAAGAAGGAAACGAAGCGCGAAGAGCCGAAGGCGAAAGAAAAGGAATCACCTGTCGCAGAAGAGCCAAAGAAAAAGCGGCGTTGGTTCGGCCGAAAATCCGAAGGCGAGAAATAATTTTCTCTTCCCTTCAGCGCAGCGGCACTAACCGCCATTTTATTTTCCCATTGGCGATTTCGAGCCAGGCCACGGTCGCGGGCGAACCCTGGTTCGGTCGCGTAACACAGCCCGGATTTAAAAACCATACGCCGCCGCGCTTTTCATTTCGCGGCACGTGGGTATGACCATGCAAAACAACATCGACATCATCGGGCGGAACATCTGGCGGAACATGTTCCAGCCGAAATCTCAAGCCCTCTCGCTTAAGATCGACAATCAGCGGCCACTCGGAATTGCTGTCGCAGTTTCCGCGTACAATCGTGACCGGCGGGCCGATCGCGCGCAGTTCATCCAAAATTATTTCCGCGCAAACATCCCCCAAATGCCAGATCTCATCCGCATCGCGCGCAAGATCGATAATTTTCTGCGGCAACTTGTTATGAGTGTCCGCCAAAACAAAGATCGACATCTTCATTTGTCTCGTTGCTTCAACCATTGTCGGTCGTAATTTCAAACCGTGTCATTCAATAATTTCGAACTTTCGCCGGAAGTCGTGCGCGGCACGCAGGCAATGGGTTTTACTGAGCCGACGCCGATCCAGCTCCGCGGTTTCCCGATCATTCTCGCTGGCAAAGACTTAATCGGCACCGCCCAGACTGGCACCGGCAAAACAGCCGCATTCGCCCTGCCGATTCTCACCCTTCTCGCGAAACACGGTGCGTTCCGATGTCTCGTGCTTGAGCCGACGCGCGAGCTGGCCGCGCAAGTCGAAACCGCGTTTCGCGATTACGGCCGTTTCACCAATTTACGCGCGACCGTTGTGCACGGCGGCGTCGGTTACGGCAAACAGCGCGAAGAAATCAAGCGCGGCGTCGATGTGCTCGTCGCCACGCCGGGTCGACTGCTCGATCTGCTCGAGCAACGCACCATGGATTTGCGCCAGGTCAACATTCTGGTGCTCGATGAAGTCGATCGCATGCTCGATATGGGTTTTCTGCCGGATGTCCGCCGCATCGTCGAAAAAATTTCTACCGATCGGCAGACGCTTCTTTTTTCGGCAACGTTGCCGCCGGAGATCGAGCGCCTCGCCGCGTGGGTCTTGCGCGATCCTGAGTTGGTTGAAATTGGCGTGCGCCGTTCCCCGGCCGAAACCGTGACCCACGCCGTTTATCCGGTCGCGGCTGAACAGAAGTTCGACCTCCTGATGGCGCTGCTCGAACGGACCAACTTCGATAGCGCGCTCATTTTTTCCCGGACCAAACACGGTGCCGATCGAATCGCCCACAAATTGAAACAGGGAAACCATTCTGTCGCCGTTTTGCATTCCAACCGCACCCAACGCGAACGGATCGAGGCCCTCGAAGGATTTAAGAGCGGTAAATATGAAGTGATGGTCGCGACCGACATCGCGGCGCGCGGACTCGATATCGCCGGCGTCAGTCACGTCATCAATTACGATGTGCCGGAGCACGCCGAAGATTACGTACACCGCATCGGCCGGACCGGCCGCGCCCAAAATGTCGGCGATGCATTCACCCTCATGAACGGCGAGGAAGTAGCGGCGTTGCAGGCGATCGAACGTTTCATCGGTCGAAAAATTCCTCGCCTCAAACTCGAGAACTTTCCATATCTCTACACCGTGCTCTTCGAACCGGAATCAGCTACCGGTGGCCGACGAGCGATCGGCGGTGGCCGCTCGCATCGCGGATATTCCTACGGACGCCGGCGGCGTTGAACCGCGTTAACGTTTCCTTCCGTTATCAGGCGCCAGCGCGTTTACGAGCCGCTCAAAATCTGGATTGCCCCGCAAGCCATCAAAGTACGGATGCAGTCGCAGCTGACCGTAATTAAGGCCGCCAGGTCTTTGGACCGCATTCGAGAGTTGTTCGATCGCACCTTTCTTGTCTCCGGCTAACGCGTGGGTGATCGCGCGGTAATCGGCAACGCGCGCGCCGTTCAGCGCATCCTTAGTGACCGGAAGCATCTCGCTTGCGCGCCGAGCTTCCTGAATTGCTTGATCACGTTTACCGAGGACGGCATCGATCATCGCCAGAACGCACAGTCCCTCGGCATAATCGGGCTGTTCGAGGAGCAAACTTTCGATTTCCTCTCGTGCGCGTGTAAACGAAGCCTGCGCCGCGGTTTGATCGCCACCGATTTGTTCCACCATTCCTTCGCACCAAGCTCGCGGAAACGGGATTCCCTCATCGTGGCAACCGTCCCTTGCCAGGACAGCCAGAGCGCGCTCCGCGGCAATCTTATCGTGCTCGCACAGAGCAAGAAAAAGCCAGCGGTCCGAAATCGGCGCGGCCGCTTTTTCGTCCCGAGCAACAATCGCTTCGATCGCGTTGTGCAACGGTTTCGCGTCTCCCCTCCATTGCAAATCAACAAATGCGCGTTGGACACGGGTTGTCAGATCATTTGGGTTGATCGCGACGACTCGATCTAAAACGGCCGCCATATCTTTAAAACGCCGCTGATATTCGTAGGAGTAGGAAACCTGTTGAAGAATGAAGAGATTTCTCGGGTCCAACTCCAGCGCTCGCTCTAGCTCACTGGTTGACTCGTCCCAGCGACCCTGTCTGCGGTCGATGTAACCGGAAAGGACCATCGCCAGCGGTTCGTTTGGCAACGCACGCCTCGCAATATTCAGTTCCGAACGGGCGCGGTCGTAATCGCGATAACCCCAGTAGAAATGTTGCCCCTGCGCCAGGTGCGCCTCGCCACTGTCCGGCCGCAGCTCAAGCGCTGCCCGGACCGCCTTTTCGGCCAACGCCAGCCGCTCCGGGGTGTGGTCAATTCCGAGGAAATACATGATGTCATGGGCACGAGCGAGATGGTAATACGCCAACAAAAATTTCGGATCGCGCGCGATCGCTTCATCGAGCAGACGCGTTGCCTCGACGAGATTTTCGGTCCCGGTGGCGGTGAATGCGATCGCATCGACCAAATCTCGCGCTCGCAGGTACAAATCGTAGGCGGCAAGGTCCTGCGTCGGTCGCTCCTCTATCGCGGCTTTTTCCTGCGGTGAAAGTTTAGCCCGCAGTTGCGAAACCACCTTCTCCGCGATCTCGGTTTGAATCCCAAAAACATCCGCGACCTGACGATCATAGTGCTCCGCCCACAGGTGCATATCGGTGCGAGCATCAATTAACTGTGCACTAACCCGCACCCGATCCGCGACGCGCTGGACCGTTCCTTCCACCACATGCGCTACCCCAAGCTCGTTCGCAATTTCGCGAAGGTTCCTAGGCGCGCCGCCTTTGTATTGCATGACGCTCGTACGACTAATGACTTTGAGGTCGGCGACCTTGGCGAGATGGTTCAGGATCTCGTCTTGGACGCCATCGGCAAAGAATGCGTTCCGCTTCTCGTCACTCAGATTTTCGAAGGGAAGAACAGCGATGCTCTTATCCGGAACATGTGCGAGCGTTGGCCTCTCTGAAACAGCACGTGAAATTCCAGGCGAGCTTTTACGAAGAAGAACGAAGAAGCTGAAAGCTAAAGCGATGGCGGCCAACGCAACGGCGGTTATGAGCGCTGACCTTAAAAAACGCGGTGGAGCGGGCCGAACCCCAGCGCCCGCAGAAGGCTTCCAGCGTTTCGCTCGCTTGAGTTTGTCGGGAAGATGCGGATTGCCGAAGTTGTCCTTACACAGATTGAACACGTGCAGCCGCAACCCATGCTTTACTTCACACTCGCCGAGGTCGTGCAGGTAAGGCTGCCAATGCCGATAGTGCTGCAAGTCATCGGCCAAATGCTTGGATAACAGGATGTGCCCGGCATCTCCGCAATCGAGAACCCGCTGCGCAACGTTCATTCCTGCGCCGGCGACATTCACCTGATCATTTACATCCACGACTTGGTTAACCGGCCCGCTGTGAATGCCCATGCGCAATTGCAAATGCGGTCGATCCTGCAGCGCGCCGCTAATTTCGAGCGCGCACTGGGCTGGTTGCTGCAAATTCTGAAAGAACAGCAGTGCCATCCCGTCGCCGGTGGGAATTCGGATCAGCTTACCCTGCGATTCGGCGGCACGAAACGTCGGGGTCGCACGAACAATTCGGTTTAGTTCCTGCAAAAGCTCGACCTGCTCGTTAACCAGCAGCTTCGAATACCCGACCACGTCAATGAGAAGAATGTGAGCGATCTCCGGCTGCAGGTCGGGCTTTGCCTCGATGGACATTTGGTGCGCGGCACCTCCTCCTCAATGCCACCATCACAAATCGCTCTGATCGGGTCGAGACTTAAAATGCCGCAACGCTATGAAGTAACGCTAAATTACACGCCGCGCGCGAGTTGCTGCTTGAACGGCAACCTGATCGAGCCGGGACCGAATGCCGCAAGATCCAAAACGATCATGACCAGGGAAAAAAGATGAAGACCCATCGTAACTCCGATGCCGATGTGCATTCCGATAATCGCAGCCAAATAGAAGAGCCTTGTTCTTTTTGGCCAAATCAGGATTGGAAAAGTCAGCTCGAGCAAGCAAACGGCGATCCCGAGCACAAGCAGCACTGGTTTCCAATGGATCAGTGTCTGATTCGCGATCAGGTCAAAGGGCGGCCGGGTCAACGCGCGCCACATGCTGTCGCCAGTCCACCAGCCTGTGCCTAAACATTTGGTCATGCCGCCAAAAAAATAAATCACGCAAAGGTGAAGCTGTAAGACACGCCGGAAAAACCCGACAATCTCCGGATCGCGCGGTCGCGCTCGCCACAGTTTTCGATCCAACGCGAACCGGTCCGGCAGCGGCGCAATCATCAAGTAGAACAATCCAATCGTCAGAAAATTGTCCATTCCGTAGGCGAGGTACTCGCCGCTCTTTGCCGCAGACAGATGAAGCAGCCACGCGACAATCGCCGCGCTACGGCAGAACAGGCCGGCGACGAGAAAACATCCGACCGCGAATAAGAGCAGCCAAAGCGTCGCCAGTGTCGTTTGCTCGCTCAAACCGACTCGCTCGCCCAGCCAGATCAGCCACCCAATTCGCGGCACCAGCGCTTTTTGAATCGAAAGAACTGCTTCGGTGAACTCGCGATTGAGAAAGCCCGTGCTGCTGCTTGCGAATATCCGTGCCCAGTCCGCGCGCAGCGATAAAGCGTAGAGGGCAATCTCAAGACCAAGGCCGATTCGCAGAATGGTGAGCCATTCGCCTGAATCGGGCAAAAAAAGAAAACCACTTCCTTGCCGCCAACGCGCGCCGAGTTTAGCGCGCAACGGGATCGCCGGAATGTTCGCGGAAACTGAAGTCGTAAGCATACAAGAAATGGTACGATTCCGTTTTGCCCTGTTTCGCCTCTTCGATGCTCGGTAATGCGACGAACCCGAATACGGCCCGAACCACGGTTGCGTCCGGATGGTCCTGCCAAACCGAGTAGGCCAGCATCTTGATCATGATCTCACGCATTTGGTCATAGCCGGTGCGGCCCAACTGATCGAGCAGCGTGGCTACCCGCACTCCGGCCGCCGTGTCGGACACGCGCGGCAGCTCGTATTCCACCCGCCCGTCCGGATAATGCAATTCGAGCACGAGCTTATAGCTGTCCGGCACACTCGGCGCAAAGAACCCGTAGCCGCCTTCGATTCCGGTGGCATTAATATAAGCACTAACGCTTTGCCGCAGCGGATTCGATAGACTCAGCGTCTGGCCGAGGGCTTCAGTCGAAACGGCTTCGACCTTCCACCAGTACTTTTCCAGAAATTTCGGCAGCGAGGTGTAGCCCTCCGCCATTACCCAGAATGTCTGCTGAATCGAGACAATGAGCACCAGGAAGGCATGCAATAGGAGCCACCCGAGATAAAGACGCCTTCGGCTCAAAAATCCTGCTTCGCTAAAGCTATCGCGAGTATTTCTCCAGAATCGGTTTCAGCCGTTGCATGAACTCATTGGCTTGTTGCGACTGGGTTGAACTCCGCTGAGGATTGACCGGAGAACTGGGTGATCGCTGTGGGCCGGTAGGTGTTGGAGATGTTGGCTGCTGCGGACCGGTTGGCATTGGAGATGGCGGCTGCTGCGGACCGGTTGGCATTGGAGATGGCGGCTGCTGTGGACCGGTTGGCATCGGAGATGGCGGCTGCTGCGGACCGGTTGGCATTGGAGATGGCGGCTGCTGCGGGCCGGTTGGCATCGGCTGGCCCATCGCGGTCCTTTGCGGATTTGCCGTCACGCCTTTTTGCGGGCCGGCGGCCGGAGCAATCAGCTGAATCGCCCGCTCCGATTGCCCGCTCGTCTTTGCTTCCGCCAAATCCGCCACCGCTCTCTGATCGATATACATGTCGTTCAGCGTGCCCAGCGTTTTGGTGACTTTGCCGTTCTTGTAGATCTGGATCTTGTAAAGGGACTTGTCGTACTTCTTCAGCACATCGTTCAGCGCCTGGGTATCGGCTCGAGACAATTTAGTGCCCGGATGCACCACAATAAAATCATCTTTCATTTCGACCTTGCCGCTTTTTTCCTTCGGCGGTTCCGTCGCTGTAAGGGCGCTAAGGCTCGCGAGAACAACCAACACAACACCTATTCCAGCTCGGTTTTTCATCCGGCCGTTTTCAGCCTAACGAACCTCAACAGTCAAGGCTAAATACCGCGCGTGCTGGCTAAGGTCGGAGCCAAATCGAGGGATGCGCCGTCGTGTCCCATTAATTTGAACTGCCGTCAGGCGACCGGTAGCGGACCATCGAGCAGTTTCAACTTCATCATATCCTCGAACGTGAACGGATGTTTTTGGGGGACTGCTGCGCGTAGAGCGATGCAATCAGAGCAAGGCTAATTGCGACAGGAATCTTCATGCGCTGCTTATTTGTATTTTGTCATTCCGAGCAGAGGCAAGGAATCGCTTACCATTTCTGAAATATTTAGGCATGTCTCCACTTCGGTCGAGATGACAAAGGAGGAGAAGATCAGTTAGAGTGCGGACGTGGTGACAATCGAAACAATTAAGAACGGTCCTTACATCGTTAAGGGCGAAGTAGAGTTAATGGACAGCGATGGCAATAAGTTCCCAGTCGAAAAACGGATGGCACTTTGCCGTTGTGGTGCGTCGACCGAGAAACCTTTCTGCGACGGCACCCACTCCAAGATTGGTTTTCAAGCCGCCGAGAAAGCGGTGCCGGAATCAAAAGAATGAGAGTTTTTCTCTGCCTTTGCGTGTTGCTCGCCGCCGTCACGGCGAACGCCGAGAAAATCTCCCTTGTCGGAGCGACGGTGATTAACCCCGCGGATGGCAAAGTGATGCCGAACGCGACCATCGTGATCAACGGCGACAAGATCGAGCGCGTTGCGATGGGCAGACAGAACGCGGCGACTCTGGGAAAACAAGTTCCTTGCGTCGGTAAATTCATTTTGCCCGGATACATCGACACGCACGTCCACTTCTTCCAATCGGCCGATCTGTTCACCCGGCCGGACGGCGCCGATCTGAACGGCGTGCGTCCCTACAAAGACGAAGTCGCGTGGATTAAGTCGCACCTCGACGACGTCTTCGCCCGCTACATTCGTTGCGGCATCACGAGCGTAGTTGATGTCGGCGGCCCGTTTTGGAATTTCGAGGTCCGCAAAACTGCAAATGCGACTGCGAAAGCGCCGCGCGTCGCGGTAGCGGGTCCGCTGATTTCCAGTGTTTCCCGCGAGAAACTTGATCTCGGCGATCCACCGATTGTGAAGATCGACAATCCGGATCAGGCGCGCGAGTTCGTGCGGAAACTCGCCGAACAAAAGCCCGATCTGGTCAAGATTTGGTACATCGTCGACAAGGATCATCCGGTCGATGCGTTTCGACCGACTGTTCACGCAACGGTGGAAGAAAGTCACGCGCACAAGATCCGGGTCGCGGTGCACGCGACCGAATTGGAAACGGCGCGCGCGGCGATTGAAGAAGGCGCGGACATCCTTGTCCACAGTGTGGTCGATAAACCGGTGGATGACGCGTTTGTAAAATTGCTGAAAGATCGACATATCATTTTGTGTCCGACTCTGGTCGTGTTTGAACGTTACGGCCGCACATTTTCGCACCAGTTGAATCTGACACCGGAGGAAAAGGCGTGGGGGAATCCGGAAGTGATCGCGTCGCTCGACGTGACGAAGATTCCGCAGGACAAATTGCCCGACCGAATCAAGAGCGCGCTGGCCAAACCGGATGAGGCACTGGATCGCATTAAGAAGACTTACGACGTCGCGCTGCCGAACTTGAAAGCGCTGGAGGACGCGGGAGTAACGATCGCCGCCGGTACAGATGCCGGAAACATCGGCACGATTCACGGCCCGGCGTTGTTCCGCGAATTTCAGTTAATGAAAGAGGCCGGTCTTACGAACATGCAGATTTTGCAATCCGCGACCGCTAACGCGGCCCAGCTTTTCGACGGAGAAACCGGCGCGCACATCGGCAAGATCGACAACGATTATTTCGCCGACCTGGTGATCTTGAAATCGAACCCGGTTGATGACATCGCGAACGCGTCGGACATCGACACCGTGATCAAGAACGGCGTTGTTTATCCGGCCGATTCGATTTTGCGCTGAATAGAGCCTCGAATCTCGTGGCGATTCTAGCGAATGCGACTGGCAGTCGGAACGTCTAAGTAACTATGAAACGAGAAGCCGCGATCACCGCCTTTCTTGCCGGGGCTGCGTTGTCGATCTTCGCGGCCGAATCTGGCCCCAACACGGATTGGAAAGCCGTTAAACAAAGCAACGGCGTAGCGATTTACAGCCGGCCGCACGGAGGGTCGAACCTGAAAGAGTTCAAGGCGGTAGGCGAAATCGACGCAACAGCCGTGACGGTTCACAAGGTCATCGATGACGTCGAAGCTTATACGAGTTTCATGCCCTATACGGCGGAGTGCCGCGTCATCGAGCGAAAAGGCGATTCCATTCTCACTTATCAGCGGGTCTCCCCAAAAATCGTGAGCGATCGCGATTACACGCTTCGCATTCAAAAGAAATCGTGGCCGGTTGAAAATGGACTGGCCTATCTCAATCGCTGGGAGCCGGCAAACGAAGATGGACCGGCGGAAAAGCCCGGCGTTTTTCGGGTGAAAGTATGCGACGGTTCCTGGCTGCTCGAGCCGACTGGCGATGGTAAAACGCGCGCGACCTATTCCGTTTTTACCGACAGCGGAATCGGCGGCCCGGCTTTCCTGGCCAACACCATCAGCACAACGGGAATCAGCAAGCTTTTTGCGGCCGTCCGCAAACAAGCGAAAGACCCGAAGTATCAGTCGAAATAAGAGTTCCGGCGTGAAGTTCGCCCGATTTAGTTTATCCTGCGCGCTGCGCAAATGCCGCGGAACAACGATCTCAGGAAAATTCTCCTAATCGGCTCCGGTCCAATCGTGATCGGGCAGGGCTGCGAATTTGATTATTCCGGCGTGCAAGCGTGCAAGGCGTTGCGCGAGGAAGGCTATCAGGTCGTCCTGGTGAATTCGAACCCGGCCACGATCATGACCGATCCCGAATTTGCCGATCGCACTTACATCGAGCCGATTACAGCGGAAGTGATCGAAGCGATCATTGCTCGAGAAAAACCGGACGCGCTTCTGCCAACGATGGGCGGGCAGACGGCGTTGAATGCGGCGATGGAACTTTCTCGCAACGGCGCACTCGCGCGTCACAAAGTAAAACTGATCGGCGCCAACGCGAAGGCGATCGCCAAAGGCGAAGATCGACAGTTGTTCAAGGAAGCCATGCTGCGAATCGGGCTCAACGTGCCGCGCTCGGGTGTGGCGCGCTCG
>Ga0193729_1000847_pt1:0-5000 | contig 15918 bp, 11 predicted proteins | sample U1c2metaG_FD_143036 | JGI IMG/M metagenome (GOLD analysis project Ga0193729, IMG submission 143036) | Soil microbial communities from a riparian zone of the East river system, Colorado, United States - U1c2 | ecosystem: Environmental > Terrestrial > Soil > Riparian zone | place: USA: East...
AGGACTGCGAATACTCTCGTAGCCATCGACGCGCAACAGGCGCAAGAACACCTCTTGGGCAAGGTCGGGGACGTCCGCGGCATTGCGTAGCCGCACCGACAAAAAGCGGCGTAGCCGCGGCCCATACCGGGCGGCAATGCTCGCGACGAAACTGCGATTGTCAGGTGCACCCACTGCCAACCCCTGGGCCAAGACTTCCCTAGGTCATTAGAGCGCTTTCGAACAGAAAATGGGTATGGCGCCGCGTGTCGAGTCAATCGCAACGTTTGCCGCGAAGCAGCAACGTGGTGGCGGGTTCTAGGGCTCGATCAATTGCGGATCGCTGCCGCGGCGTCACGCAAATCGAACGCCACGCCGTGCACCTGCCGCGCAGCTTGCCCGGCATAGTTCATTTTTGACGAATGCCTTGAAATGCGTGAGGCGTCCGCATCCGTGACCATGAGGCGCATCATAACGTATGGTCACCTTAGTTCCTGAAACGCCTCGGCGGTTTGCGGATGTTTCCGGTCATCCGCGATGTGCCACAGGACTCCGCTGGGATCACTCAAATAGAGCACGCGCAGTCCCCACGGCTGGAGCGTGGGAGGCTTGGCCATGATGCCGGGATATTTTTCAGCGATTTTTTTGTCTTGTATGAGCTGCCACCATGCGTCCGCATCCTTGACCAAGAGATGCATCATGAAATTGTCGGCCAACTCCTTGACGTAATAATTCTGCAGAAGGAACCGGAATTCTCCCACCTGAAACGCTGCCAATTGGTCGCCTTCCCAGACCATCGTAAAGCCGAGATCCAGGTAGAACTGCTTCGCTAAGGCGTAATCCTCCGCGGGCAGGAAGGGCTTGAGGTCCAGCACGGAATTCATGTCCATGTTTGCTCCGGAGGCTTCGCTCGCTGAGATTCTCGCACTACAGGAACCCATTTGTGCAAATACGCGCGGACAGAGCGATTTTTGTGAATTGCATCATCCGCTAGCATGGTGCTAATGAAGGCTCTGTCCCCTATTGCTTGCGCGGAGTCCCAAACTGGGACTATAGTACAGCTATGCGGGTGATAGCAGTATCGACGCTGAAGGCATTCTGGAGCGCTCACCCTGAATACAAAGATGCCGAAGGACCGACGCTGGCCTGGTACCGGGACGTCCTGAGGTCGGACTGGTCAAAGCCGAGCGACGTGAAGGTGCAGTTCGGCAATGCCAGCATTCTTCAAGATGGCCGCGCAGTCTTCAACATCGGTGGAACCAAATATCGAATCGTCGTGTGGATCAACTACCCGTATCGGATCGTGTATATCCGGTTCATCGGCACGCACAAGCAGTATGACGTTATTGACGCGCAATCGATTTGAGAAAGGTAATCATGAATATCAAGCCGGTCAGGACCAAGGCGAACTACCGGGCAGCGCTCAAGGAGATTGAATCCCTGATGTCGGCGAAGGCCAACACGCCGGAAGGCGATCAGCTGGACGTGTTGACGACGCTGGTCGAGGCCTACGAACGCGCGCACTTTCCGATGGATTTGCCGGACGCCGTGGAAGCTATCAAGTTCCGAATGGAGCAATCAGGTTTGACAGTCAAGGATCTCGAACCGGTGATCGGCCGCAAGAACCGGGTGTACGAAGTGCTCAGTCGCCGGCGCCCGCTTACTCTGCGGATGATCCAGGGGTTACATACGAGGTTTGGAATCCCGGCCGAAAGTTTGCTTAAACAGCGATCGTAAACGAAAAAAAACCCCCACCAACTTGCGCCGGTGAGGGTTTCCCTTTTTTCATTGATAAAAGGCATCAAATTAAGAGCCTGGCAGTGACCTACTTTCACATCGACAAAGTCGACACTAGCATCGGCGCAGAGCGTTTTCACTTCGGGTGGTTCCCACTCGCTATGGCCGCCAGGCAAACCGGTTGCGAAGGGGCCGAGTCATGGCTCAGCCCCTTCACGAATTCAACAATTTGTTTCGACGTTTAGTCGCATTCAAGTCTTCAATTGATTGACCCATACACGATTCGACGTTAGGCAAATCGCTTGGGTGTTATATGGTCAAGCCTCACGGGCAATTAGTACTGGTTAGCTAAACGCATTACTGCGCGTACACACCCAGCCTATCAACGTCGTAGTCTTCGACGGCCCTTTAGAGACCTTAAAGGTCTAGGGAGATCTAATCTTGGGGGGGGCTTCCCGCTTAGATGCTTTCAGCGGTTATCCCGTCCGTATATAGCTACCCGGCAGTGCCACTGGCGTGACAACCGGAACACCAGAGATACGTTCACTCCGGTCCTCTCGTACTAGGAGCAACTCACCCTCAAATCTCCAACGGCTACGGAAGATAGGGACCGAACTGTCTCACGACGTTCTGAACCCAGCTCGCGTACCACTTTAAATGGCGAACAGCCATACCCTTGGGACCTGCTACAGCCCCAGGATGTGATGAGCCGACATCGAGGTGCCAAACTCCTCCGTCGATGTGGACTCTTGGGAGGAATAAGCCTGTTATCCCCGGAGTACCTTTTATCCGTTGAGCGATGGCCCTTCCATACAGAACCACCGGATCACTATCACCTACTTTCGTACCTGCTCGACATGTCCGTCTCGCAGTTAAGCACCCTTATGCGATTGCACTCTATGCGCGATGACCGACCGCGCTGAGGGTACCTTTGCACTCCTCCGTTACTCTTTGGGAGGAGACCGCCCCAGTCAAACTACCCACCATACACTGTCCCCAACCCAGATAATGGGCCAAGGTTAGAACTGCGAAGTTGTCAGGCTGGTATTTCAAGGTTGCCTCCATGAAGACTAGCGTCCCCACTTCGTAGGCTCCCAGCTATCCTACACAAACAAATTCAAAGTTCAGTGTAAAGCTATAGTAAAGGTTCACGGGGTCTTTCCGTCTTTCCGCAGCTACGCCGCATCTTCACAGCGATTTCAAGTTCACTGAGTCTCGGGTCGAGACAGTGGGGCCAGCGTTACGCCATTCGTGCAGGTCGGAACTTACCCGACAAGGAATTTCGCTACCTTAGGACCGTTCATTAGTTACGAGCGACACATCGTTGCGCCTCTCGCGAAAAATTCTCCGTAGAATTTTTCCTGCATGTCGCCATGCAGATCGGACTTTATCATCTTCAAAAGAGCGATCTCTTTGAAGCCTGGCGTTAAGTCTCTGAGGATTCCTGACTTGCAGTCAGGCCTTTCCTGCTGATTGACCGCACCACGAGGATTTTCACTACCGCTCGGATTCGAACGATGAGTACCTGTGGATGCTCGGTTTTTCCAGCATATGGCCAAGTTTATTTACGTAACTACAACTTTCTGTAGTCCTAATTTCTGATACCCGAACTCTACATCGTGACTCGACTCTACGTTTACCAAACAATGCCTATAGTTACGGCCGCCGTTTACCGGGGCTTCGATCAAGAGCTTCGCCTTGCGGCTGACCCCATCAATTAACCTTCCGGCACCGGGCAGGCGTCAGACCCTATACATCCACTTTCGTGTTCGCAGAGTCCTGTGTTTTTGGTAAACAGTCGCAGCCCCCGATTATCTGAGACCTCTATCCGCTCAGGGAGTAAATCCCATCACAAACAAAGGCACACCTTCTCCCGAAGTTACGGTGTCAAATTGCAGAGTTCCTTAACCCGAGTTCTCTCAAGCGCCTTAGAGTTTTCCTCTCACCCACCAGTGTCGGTTTGCGGTACGGACGATCATTACCTGAAGCTTAGAGGCTTTTCCTGGAAGCGTGGCGTAGACAACTTCGGTTTCCGAAGAAACCTAGTACTCAGTTCTCGAGGTTGAATGAGACTCCGGATTTGCCTGGAATCTCCCCCTACTACCTTGAACCGGCAACCAACGCCGGATTGTTTAGCCTTCTCCGTCACCCCATCGCAGTAATGCTCGGTGCAGGAATATTAACCTGCTTTCCATCGACTACACCTTTCGGTCTCGCCTTAGGATCCGACTCACCCTCAGCTGATTAACATAGCTCAGGAAACCTTGGGTTTTCGGCGTGCGGGTTTTTCACCCGCATTAACGTTACTCATGTCAGCATTCGCACTTCTGATACCTCCAGCAAACCTCGCAGTTCACCTTCGCAGGCTTACAGAACGCTCCCCTACCGCTTAAACGATCCGAAGATCATTCAAACCCATAGCTTCGGTGCTTGGCTTAAGCCCCGTTAAATCTTCCGCGCAGGCCGACTAGACTAGTGAGCTATTACGCTTTCTTTAAAGGATGGCTGCTTCTAAGCCAACCTCCTAGCTGTTTTAGCCTTCCCACATCGTTTACCACTTAGCCAAAACTTTGGGACCTTAGCTGATGGTCTGGGTTATTTCCCTCTTCACGACGGACGTTAGCACCCGCCGTGTGTCTCCCGTGATAACACTCCTGGGTATTCGGAGTTTGCATAGATTTGGTAGAACGGGATGTTCCCCTAGTCTAAACAGTGCTCTACCCCCCAGGGTGAATGACACGAGGCACTACCTAAATAGCTTTCGGGGAGAACCAGCTATCGCCAGCCTTGATTAGCCTTTCACTCCTATCCACACCTCATCGACGCACTATTGCAACAGTGGTTCGTTCGGGCCTCCGGTAGGTGTTACCCTACTTTCACCCTGGACATGGATAGATCGACTGGCTTCGGGTCTACTCCTAGCGACTGAAACGCCCGATTAAGACTCGGTTTCCCTACGGCTCCCCTATTCGGTTAGCCTTGCCACTAAAAGTAACTCGCTGACCCATTATACAAAAGGTACGCAGTCACCCCCTTGCGGAGGCTCCCACTGCTTGTACGCACACGGTTTCAGGTTCTATTTCACTCCCCTCTCCGGGGTTCTTTTCGCCTTTCCCTCACGGTACTTGTTCACTATCGGTCGACAGAGAGTATTTAGCCTTAGAGGATGGTCCCCCTATGTTCAGGCAGGATTGCACGTGTCCCGCCCTACTCTTCGTACTCCATGCGCTTGCCTTTTCATGTACGGGGCTATCACCCGCTATGGCCAGACTTTCCAGACTGTT
>Ga0193729_1000847_pt1:7500-15918 | contig 15918 bp, 11 predicted proteins | sample U1c2metaG_FD_143036 | JGI IMG/M metagenome (GOLD analysis project Ga0193729, IMG submission 143036) | Soil microbial communities from a riparian zone of the East river system, Colorado, United States - U1c2 | ecosystem: Environmental > Terrestrial > Soil > Riparian zone | place: USA...
TATTCGAATTTTTAAAGAATGTCCCGGGACGACAAAGGCCTCGGGCGAACTTCCAAGTATAGCGCGTTTTTGGACTCCGTCAATCGCCGGAAAGTCTCGAAAAACGCGTTTTAGGTGGGAGGGCGCGCAGTATAGCCGTGCGCAGGAGTCTGTCAACCGCTTGTCACACTTCATGCTGTCTCGCGATAAAACTTGCAAAATCTATTAGGAGAACCCTTAACTTTTACGTGAGGGATTCGACGGAGAAAATCCTTGATTTCCGGCGCCCACATCGTGCTGGCGCACGATCCAGTGCAAAATGCCCATCCGCTCGCCGCCGGCGAGGCCGGTTGACGCGCGATGAGAGGTTTCTTGAACTGATGGATCCATTTAAGTCTGATTTTCTGCGCTCTTTGAGCGAGCGCGGCTACATTCACCAAATCACCGATGCGGCAGGTCTCGATGCACGCGCCCAGTCCGGCGTGATTTCGGCCTACATCGGCTTTGATGCGACCGCAGATAGCCTGCACATCGGTAATCTGGTGCAAATCATGCTGCTGCGCCGCCTGCAACAGGCCGGCCACCGCCCGATCGTGCTGATGGGCGGCGGCACGACCAAGATCGGAGATCCTTCCGGGCGCGACGAAACTCGGCAGCTGCTCACCGAGCAGCAGATCAACGCCAATATCGCTGGTATCCGCGAAACATTCGCACGCTTCCTCAATTTCGGCGATGGCCCGTCGGATGCCGTCATGGCCAACAACGACGACTGGCTGAGCGGACTGCAATACATCGCGTTTCTGCGTGATGTCGGCCGCCACTTCACGATCAATCGCATGCTGACCATGGACAGCGTCAGGATGCGGCTGGAGCGCGAGCAGCCGCTGACATTTCTCGAATTCAACTACATGATCATGCAGGGCTACGACTTCGTGGAATTGTTCAAGCGCTACGGCTGCGCCTTGCAGATGGGCGGCTCGGATCAGTGGGGCAACATCGTGCAGGGAGTGGAGTTGGGTCGGCGCATGAACGAGGCGCAGTTGTTTGGGCTGACATCACCCCTGATCACGACCTCTTCCGGCGCGAAAATGGGCAAGACCGCGACGGGCGCTGTTTGGTTGAACCCCAACCGTCTTTCACCGTATGACTACTGGCAGTTCTGGCGCAACACCGAGGACGGTGATGTCGGGCGGTTCCTGCGCATGTTCACCGACCTGCCGCTCGAGGAGATAGCCCGGCTGGAGCAGCTCAAAGATGCCGAGATCAATGCCGCCAAAGAGGTCCTCGCCACGGAAGCCACCCGCCTTTGCCATGGCGACGCGCACGCCCGCGAGGCGGCTGCGACGGCGGCGCGGGCGTTTACCGGCGGCGCGGCTGAAGGATTGCCCACGTTCATATTGAAGGCCGGCGAGCAGGCGCCGGTGATCGACGTGGCAATCGCGCTGGGGATGGCGAGTTCCAAGGGTGAGGCGCGCCGACTGATCGCACAGGGCGGCGTGCGGCTCAACGACCAACCGGTGCGGGCAGTGACCGCCGCCATCACCGAAGCGGACCTCGACCAGAACGGCACCGCGCGGCTCGCCGTGGGTAAGAAGCGCCACGGATTGATTCGGCGCGCCTGAAGCCTCGAGCCGTTTTAGGGCGGAACTGTGACCGTCACAATTGACCCCATGGGGGGTGACGGATAGCCTAAGTGGACATAACGCTTAGGAACTGCTGGTGCCACGCAATAAATTCAGACCTTGGAAAAATCATTCGCGAATCAAGGTATTGGCGGCAAGCGTGGCGGTGTGCGGCGCGCTTGCCGGCGCCGCGGTTCTAGGATGGCGCGGCGCACATACACCTGCGCCGCAGGACGACGCCACGACATCGGCGGCGGCAAGCCCCACCCCGGACACCACCACAGCTCAATCAACTGCAGCCGCACCGCCGAGCCCGATTGTCGTTCAGCAGGCCAGTGTCGCGTCCTTCATTGAAGTCGTGGTCGGCAGGAACGACACGCTGGATGCCATCTTTCGCCGCATGTCGCTCAACAAATCCGACCTCGCAGCGATCCGCGCCTTGCCGGGCATCCGCCAGAGTTTGGACTTTTTGAAGCCGGGCGATGCCATCAAACTGACGCACGCGGCCGGAGACATCCAGGAACTCACCCGCAAGGTCAGCGAGACGCAAACGCTCGATGTCGTGCGCCAGACCTCCGGGTTCGAAGCGAAGATGATCAACAACCCCGTTGAGACGCGCGTGCGCACCGCCGCCGCCACCATCGATTCCTCATTGTTTCAGGCTGCCGGCGCCGCCGAGATCTCGGATGCGATAGCGCTGAAACTCGCCAACGTGTTCGCTTGGGACATCGACTTCGTGCTCGACATCCGCGAGGGAGACCGATTCACCGCCGAGTACGAGCAGATCTATCAAGATGGAAAATATCTGCGCGACGGCGAAGTATTGGCGGCCGAATTCGTCAACAATGGCAAGGTGTATCGCGCCGTGCGGTTCGTATCCGACAGCGGCAATGCCGGCTACTACACGCCAACCGGTCTGGCCATGCGCAAGGCGTTCTTGCGCGCACCGGTCGATTTCACGCGCGTGAGTTCGGCATTCAATCCGCGCCGCCAGCATCCGATCTTGAATCTGATCCGCGGCCACATGGGCACCGACTATGCCGCGCCGACCGGCACGCCGGTGCACGCCGCGGGCGATGGCCGCGTCAGCTTTGCGGGGCGTCGCGGCGGCTACGGCAATGCGATCGTACTCACCCACGGCAGCACGGTCTCAACGCTTTACGGCCACCTGTCGCGCTTCGCGCGCAACGTTCACGTCGGTACGCACGTGCAGCAAGGCGATGTCATCGGCTATGTCGGCATGACGGGCCTTGCCACCGGCCCGCACCTGCACTATGAATACCTGACGAACGGCGTGCACAGAAATCCGCAGACCGTGCAATTGCCCGGCGCGGAGCCGCTGCGTGCAGAGGCCTTGCAAAGATTTCGCGATTTGGCCGCGCCGCTCGTAGCCGCACTGTCGCCGCAGCCACCGGGCGTTTTGGCGCCGGCCGCCGCAGCGACAACTGCGCCCGGGACGGCGACCGCAGGCGCTGCGGCCCTGAATGCACCCCCTGCCGCGAACAGCGCCGCCGAAGCGCCCTCGAAAGCTGCCGTCAACTAATTTCTGCGAGCGCGCATGGGGATTTACCTTGGTTTGATTTCGGGAACCAGCGTGGACGCCATCGACGCGGCGCTGGTCGATTTCGATGTTGCGCCGCTGCGGATCATCGCCGCCAGCGCCACCCCCTTCGCACCCGCGCTCAAACGCCGCCTGTCGGCGCTCATCGAAAACCCGGGCAGCGTTGCACTGGACGAGGTGGGCCAGATCGACGTCGAGTTGGGATGCGCATTCGCTCAGGCCGCACTCGAGTTGATGCAGAGCGCAGGCATCGGCGCCGGCCGCGTGACCGCCATCGGCAGTCATGGACAGACGCTGCGCCATCGCCCGGATTTGGCAACGCCGTTTACCTGGCAGATCGGCGATCCGAACACGCTGGCGGAAATGACCGGTGTTACCGTGGTCGCCGATTTTCGCAGGCGCGACGTGGCGGCCGGCGGCCAAGGCGCGCCGCTGCTGCCGGTATTCCATGATCAGGTGTTTCGCAGCGACAGCGAAGACCGCGTCATCGCAAATTTGGGCGGGATTGCGAACATTACAATTCTCACCCGCGACAGCAGCGTCACCGGTTTCGATACGGGGCCGGCCAACCGCCTGCTCGATGCGTGGATTTCATCGCATGAGGGCAAGGAGTTCGATGCGGGCGGTGCGTGGGCCGCGAGCGGCCAAGTCGACCGCACTCTGCTGCGCGAGCTGCTCGACGAGCCCTATCTTAAATTGGCGCCGCCCAAGAGCACGGGCCGCGAGTTGTTCAATTTGCCGTGGCTGCAAAGCAAGCTGGGTCTATTTTCACGTCAACCATGCGATGTGCAGGCGACTTTGCAGCAGTTCACGGCCGAATCGCTTGCCGATGCGGTGCGTCAATACGCACCGGGCGCTGCGCTGTACGTGTGCGGCGGCGGCGCGCACAATGTGAAACTGCTCAATGCCATCGGGCTCTTGATTGCGCCGAATCGCGTCGCCAGCACTGCAACTCTCGGCTTGGATCCGGACTACGTGGAAGCGGTCGCTTTCGCCTGGTTTGCCAAGCGCACCCTCGAAGGACTGACCTCGAGTGCCGGCAGCGTCACGGGCGCCAAGGGCGCGCGCATACTGGGCGCAGTGCACCGCTATGCTTAGACCACGACCGCCAGACTTCACGCCATGAATGACATTGACTTGCAAGTGCCGCAACTCTATTTCAATCGCGAATTGTCGTTTCTGGAGTTCAATCGGCGCGTGCTGGAACAAGCCAAGGACCCCGGCATTCCGCTGCTCGAGCGGGTGCGGTTCTTATGCATCTCGTGCGCCATTCTCGACGAATTTTTCGAGATTCGCGTGGCCAGCCTCAAAGAGCTGTTGGAGGCCGGCGCGATTCAAGCGGGTCCCGACGGGTTGTCGGTGCCGGAACAGCTGAAGGCGATTCGGCTGTACGCCGTACGCCTGGTCGACGAACAATACGAGGTGTTGAACGATGTACTGATGCCGGAGCTCGCGAAGAGCGGCGTGGTGTTCGTCGAACCGGAGACGTGGACCCCGGCGCAGGCAAAATGGATTGCGGACTACTTCACCCGCGAAGTGGAACCGGTCTTGAGCCCGCTGGCATTGGATCCGGCCCGGCCATTTCCCAAAATCCTCAACAAGAGCTTGAACTTTGCAATCGTGGTGGAGGGCGAAGACGGCTTCGGCCGCGACAGCGGACTCGCGGTGGTGCAGGCACCGCGATCGCTGCCGCGCTTGATCAAGTTGCCCGACGAATTGGGCAGCCGCAATTTCGTATTCTTGGGCACGATCGTCGAGGCTTTCGTCTCGACGCTCTTTGCCGGCATGAAAATGCGCGGCTGCTACCAATTTCGCGTCACGCGCAACAGCGATCTATTCGTCGAGCAGGAGGAAGTCGACGACCTGCTGCGTGCCGTCGAAGGCGAGTTGGCGTCGCGACGCTACGGCGATGCCGTGCGATTGGAAACCGCGCACGATTGCCCGGATGAAATTCTTGCCTATCTGTTGGAGCAGTTCGCGCTCACCACTGATGATCTGTACAAGGTCTCCGGCCCGGTAAACTTGAACCGCTTGATGGCTCTCTACGACTTGGTGGACCGCTCGGAACTGAAATATTCGCCGTTTACGCCCAGCATTCCCGACCGGTTGAAAGTCGGCGGCGACGTGTTCGCGACATTGCGCATCTCGGATGTGCTGCTGCATCACCCGTTTCAGGGCTTTGGGCCGGTCACCGAATTCGTCAGGCAAGCGGCAAGCGATCCGCAGGTGCTGGCCATCAAGCAAACCCTGTACCGCGTCGGCAGCGACTCGGCCATCGTGGCCGCGCTGGTCGAGGCCGCAGCCGCCGGAAAAGACGTGACGGTGATCATCGAGCTGCGCGCGCGCTTCGATGAAGAAGCGAACATTGAGCTTGCGACCAAGCTGCAGGAAGCCGGTGCGCACGTCATGTACGGCGTTTTCGGTTTCAAAACACACGCCAAGCTGGTGATGGTGGTGCGGCGCGAGGACAAGGGCCTAAGGCGCTACTGCCACTTGGGCACCGGCAACTATCACACCAAGACCGCGCGCCTCTACACCGACTACGGTCTGCTGACGGCCGATGAGTCCATTGGCGAGGACATTCACGAAATATTCCTCCAGCTCACCGGGCTCACGCAGGTGCCGAAGTTGCGCAAGCTGTTGCATGCGCCCTTCAGCCTGCATCAGGCACTGCTGGCGAAGATCGAACGCGAAGCCGAGCACGCGCGCGCGGGAAAGCCCGCCCGGATCATCGCCAAGCTCAACGCCCTCACTGAACCCACCATCATTCAAGCGCTATACCGCGCTTCGCGCGCCGGCGTCGACATCGAATTGATCATCCGCGGCGTGTGCTGTTTGCGGCCGGGCGTTCGCGGCGTTTCCGAGCGCATCAAGGTGCGTTCCATCGTCGGCCGCTTCCTCGAGCATTCGCGCGTTTACTATTTCGAGAACGCCGGGGCGCGGGAGATTTACTGCGGCAGCGCCGACTGGATGGACCGCAATCTGTTCCGCCGCATCGAGATTGCATTTCCGATCGAGAGTGAGGAACTCAAGGAACGCGTGACTGACGATCTGAAGCTGTACTTGCAGGATGACATGCATGCCTGGGTGCTCGACACGGACGGCCACTATTCGCGCGCTGTCGTCGACGGACAGGTATCGGCGCAGATGCGTTTGATGAATCTGTACGACGAGCGTGTGGCGCTCACCGAAGGCTAAGAGCCTTCTATACGATCGTCAGGCGAAAGCCGGCCTCTTTCAGGTACGCGCGCTCCTGCTCCAGATCCTCGAGGGTGAGCGGATGTTCCTTCATCCACCGCGGCGGCAACTCCAAGGTGATGTTGCGGCTCTTGACAGTCAAACCAACCGCCGGCAGCGGTTGCGGACTGCGTCCTCGATGCAGCAATACCGCGAGGCGCAACAGCACGATCAGAAACTCGGCCAGACGATCCCATGGCGGCAGCAGGTCCTCGAGGGACTCGAAGGACAATTGCCGGCGATGGCCGCCGACCAGCGCGGAAAGCAACAACTGCTCTTCGCGGGGAAATCCCGGCATATCGGCATGCTCGAGCAGATATGCGCTGTGGCGGTGGTACTTGGAATGCGCAATATCCAGGCCGGTTTCATGCAGCCGCGCAGCCCAGCGCAGCACCAACTCGGCCAGCGGATCTTCCAACCCCCATGCGGATTCGACCTGTTCGAGCAGGCCGACAGCCGTGGCCTCGACGCGTTCCGCCTGACCCTCGTCGATGTGGTAGCGCTTTTCCATTGCACGCACGCTGCGCACGCGCGCATCTTCATCGGTAAAGCGGCCCATCAGGTCGTACAACAACCCTTCGCGCATGGCCCCTTCGGCCACTCGAACGCGTTCGATGCCGAAATTCTCGACCACCTCCAGCAGAATCGCGAGGCCGGCGGGAAACACCGGCGCGCGCTCCGAATCCACTTCGGGCAGATCCAAGTCATCCACATGCCCGGCGGCAACCACCCGCTCCGCCAGGACATTCAAATTTTCGAGCGTGATGTGCGGTGATTCGGAGTTGATGGCGCGCAAGCTGTCGCCGATGACGCGCACGGTGCCGGAACTGCCGAAAGCATTCAGCCAGCCCATCTTGCGGTACGCTTCTTGTACCGGCTCGAGTTCCAGCCTGACCGCGGTGCGCGCGCGCTCCAGCCGCTTGGCGGAAATTCTGCCGTCGTCGAAGTAGCCGGCGCTCAAGCCCACGCAACCCACCGACAGGCTCTCCAGCAGCAGCGGATTGAAGCCCTCGCCGATGACCACTTCGGTGGATCCGCCGCCGATGTCTATCACCAAGCGCTTGTCCGGACTCATGGGACTGGTGTGCGCGACACCTGAATAGATCAGGCGCGCCTCTTCCAGTCCGGAAATGATTTCGATGGGATGGCCCAGCGCCGCGCGTGCACGCTCCAAGAACCAGCGTTTGCGCTTGGCGTGCCGCAGGGCATTGGTGCCGACGACACGCACGCTGTCCGCGCGCACGGCGCGCAGGCGCTGGCCGAATCGTTCGAGGCAGCGCAAGGCGCGTTCGGTGGCGGCATCATCGAGCCGGCCGCTGTCGCCCAAGCCGGCGGCGAGGCGCACCATTTCGCGCAATCGATCCAAAATGACGAGTTGGCCGTGCGAGTAGCGCGCGACGACCATGTGAAAGCTGTTCGAGCCCAGATCGACGGCGGCGAGCACATCGGGCACGACCCTACCGCCCGTCATTCGATCAGCATTTTTTTAGGCCGAGAAAGAAGAGCCGCAGCCGCAGGTGGTTTTCGCGTTGGGGTTGCGAATCACGAACTGAGCGCCCTGCAGGTCCTCTTTGTAGTCGATTTCCGCGCCCATCAGATATTGCGCGCTCATCGGATCGACCAGCAATTGGACGCCGCGGTTCTCGACGCAAAAATCACCGTCTTCGATTTTCTCGTCGAAAGTAAATCCGTATTGAAAACCCGAACACCCGCCGCCGGAGACGAAGACACGCAATTTCAAGTTTGGGTTTGCTTCCTCACGGATGAGCTCGCCCACCTTGCCTGCCGCGGCATCGGTGAAAACCAGCACATTGGGTGCGGGAGGGGGCATATCGGCGATGCTGATCGATTCGGAAGTCGTGTTCATGTCGTCATTCTACTCGGCGCACCATGGCCAATCAAAGTCATGAACCGTCTTTGGGACTTGCGTTCGCCCCCGCGGCTGCCGAATCGCCCGACCCGGGGCCCGCTTTCGGCCGATGAATCAATTTCCCATTTATTTGGGCGCCTACGGCAGTT
>Ga0193729_1000848_pt1 | contig 15903 bp, 18 predicted proteins | sample U1c2metaG_FD_143036 | JGI IMG/M metagenome (GOLD analysis project Ga0193729, IMG submission 143036) | Soil microbial communities from a riparian zone of the East river system, Colorado, United States - U1c2 | ecosystem: Environmental > Terrestrial > Soil > Riparian zone | place: USA: East River...
CAAGTGCCGTTGACCTGAGCAGCCGTGACGCTCGTGTCTTTCTCGGCCTGCGCCGTAACAATTGAGGCCGCGACTAAGCAAAGCGCCCAGATTTTCCATGTTTTCCTCATGACGCTGTTTTGGAGGATCGAGTTATATGAAGCAAGAAAACTACAGAGGAAGAGAGAAGTGGAAAGAAAGTCATTGCAAATATTTGTCGAACCACGCGACGGTCTGATCCATTCGGTCAGCTTGGTTCTTCGGTTCGATGAAAAGATGGCCTTCGCCCGGATAAATGATGAGCTTTGTCGGTACGCCGAGCGTTTTCAACGCGTGCCAGAATTCGTACGACTGCGACGCGGGACATTCCGCGTCGCGCTCACCGACAATAATCAATGTCGGCGTCTTCACGTTCTTGATGAAGCGAATGGGCGAACTCTTCTCGTAAACCGCGGGATCATCGTAAACTGAAGCGCCGAAGAACGGGATCATCCATTGATCGATCAAGTTCTGGCCATAATAGCTTTGCCAGTTGGCAATGCCCGCGCCGGCGACAGCAGCGTGGAAACGAGTGGTTTGAGTGACAGCCCACATCGTCATAAACCCGCCGTAGCTCCAGCCCATGACGCCGAGACGGTTGGGATCAATTGGATATTTCTTGATCGCAGCATCTACTCCCGCGAGATCGTCGCGCAAATCGCCGCCGCCAAAGTCTTGAACGTTCGCGCGGGTAAAATCTTCGCCCTGTCCGTAGCTTCCACGCGGGTTAGGAAGGAGAACGTAATAACCACGTGCGGAGAGCTAACCACGTGCCGAGAGCGCGGCGATGATCGCGCGAGCCATTCCGAATGACGCGGGCCACTCTGATGTCGTCACGCTCGACGGTCCACCATGGATGAGGACAACCATCGGATACTTTTTGTCGGCCTCGATTTTCGCCGGCGGCACCAACCAAGCCTGAACGTTAGATCCTTCATTCGTCCATTCGATGCTTTCGGCTTTGCCCCAGTTCGCGTGCAAGCCAGCGTTGTTGTTCGTGAGTTGGCGCCATTCGCCAAGCGGTCCAGCGAAAACTTCGGGTGGCGAGCTGTACCTGCTAAGTTCCGCCGCCGCGACCTTACCGTCGCTCGACAGCGAGAAATCGGGAAAATTTCCAAACGCGTGAATGCCTTCGGGTCCTTTCCAGATTGTTTGTGCTGAATTATTGCTCAGGCTCAATTCGGAAATGGCGCTGCCGCCGCCTTCATACTCGATCAGCAGAATTTGACCGGCTGTCTGCCAGAAGAATGAATTTACTGAAGCTTTTCGGCTCGACGTGCGATTCATGACATCGCGACCGTCGGCGCTCATGGTGACAAGGTCACCACCGTGAAATCCTTCGTCGCTCATCAAGCCTTCAATGAAGGCGATCGATTTGCCATCGGGCGACCAGCGCGGAACTGCGACTTGAAACCAGGGTTTGTAGATGGAGGTGGCGTTGCCGTTAGCGATGTTGATCGCGTAAATCTGCGCGATCCACCAATTGTTGTCGCCGGGCCCCGGCGCCGCCGTTGCGACGAACATCTTGTCGATCGGCGACCAATCGTAATCGTAAATGTGGAGATTCTCCGGCGACAGCTGTCGTAACGCGCCGGTGTCAACGTTGAGGACGGCGATCCGCTGGTTATGAATAGCGGTGTCGATTACGCCGGTCGTTGCGGGCGCCGCCATTAAAGGCCCGCCGCCACCCGCGCCTTGAATGTAGAGAAAAGCAATCTGTTTCCCGTCGTGCGACCAACGCGGACGCGCTGCATATCCATGTAGGTTTGTAATTTTCTTTGGACTCGAGCCATCAGCATTCACCATCCAAAGTTGGCGTTGCACTTTCTCGCCACCGCTTGAAAACACCGCGAGCGTTTTGGAATCGGGAGACCATGCGGGATCGAAGTCGGTCCTTTCGCCGGCGGTTGGAATTTTGACCATTACTACCTGGCCGTTTGGTGATGTTTTACTAACGTAGGTTTGCTTCGATCGCGTTGCCGCCGTTGACTGCACCCATGCGACGTGTGTGCCATCAGGAGAAAGAGCAACATCGCCGTATAGAACAGTTTTACCTAACTGTTCAGTTAGCTGCTGCATGGTCTGAGCTGTTAACGACATCGGAAGGAGACAAGCCAGGAGAAAATGCTTCATCCTGCCATCCTGACAAACGTCCGAGTTAACAGCAAGTCGGGGACAGCGACCAGAAGTCGGAAATCAGAGGAGATTCACACGTTACGAGTGGCGACCACTCGTTGAATCAGGTACGATCTGTCGATGGCTCGCGTGCGGATTCGCCTGGCAAGATCAAGCGATTGCCGTGCCATGGCTGAGATGCGTTATCGATTTCGCGCGGAAACCGGCTCGGTGACGGAAACGAAGTCGCGGTTCATGCGCAGATGCACATCGTGGATGAGGAAGTGTGTTCGTTCTGGCTCCCGCCCGTGGCGCTGCTGGGTCGGCGACGATGGCAAACGGTTGCTCGGCCACGTTTGCGTGCAGTTGATTGAGAAAATACCGAACCCCGTTAACGAGCCCGAGCTGCATGCGTACCTGACCAATTTTTATGTTGTTCCCGAAATGCGGGACCACGGACTGGGCAAAAAATTGTTGAACAAAGCGCTTTCGTGGTGCCGAACTCGCGAGACCGACGCAGTTATTCTGTGGGCGACTGTTGCAAGCAGGCCGCTCTATCGCCGGTGCGGTTTGGTTCAGCCTACGGATATGTTTGAGCTGCGACGTAGCGCTCATCGTGGGCACTGAGTTCGACCAAGTCTTTGTTACTCTTCACACGGCAGCGCGAAGATTGACTAGAGCGTTACGGTGGAAGGTGGAATTTAGAGGACCGAGATCAGCGCAATCAGCCCGATTGATTGCGATCGTACCGAATGATCTCGTCCCACTCGTTAGCGGATGAGCGGGCGACAAACGCGACAACCGGTTCGGTGTCGCTCATGTTGAAGACCTCGTGAGGGACGCCGGGTTTGATGTAAATGAAATCGCCGGTCTCGTTTTCGACCACCTGTTTTAGTCCGGGTCCGAATTCGTGGCGCACTTTTCCTTCAATGATGTAGAGAATCACCTCGAAACCGACATGGATATGCGCATATGCGACGCCACCGGGTGGAATGGTGGCGATGTTCGCGGACAGACTCGTCGTGCCCACATTTTTGCGTGACATTCCCTGCTTGTAATGAATGCCGTTCCAATCGCGTTGCGCGCCGCCGCCGCGAATAGTCAAAATCCCGCCATGGTCTTCCACTGCGCTGGTGTCGATGTTGTCTTTGGCATCCATCATTTAGCGTTACGAAAGAAGTCGTCGAGCGCTCGATTGTAAACCATCCAACCCCTTGGAGTGGGGTGTTCGCGATGAGCAATTAGGAAAGACGGGTCGGCGTCATGCTGTTCAAATTCGGTTACCGGGAAGTGATATCGATCGGCGAGCTCCCTCATCCTTTCGTAATAGATTTCGCGAGTCGATCGAGAGACGCCCTTTGCGGCATCAGCATCGATCGGCATGCTCAGAACCAGTGGGTCAGCTTTAACCTCGGCAAGTATGCGGAACAGGAGTTCCAAGTCAGTCCATTCGCTTGCAGCTGCGATGCGCGCGCGAAACGCCGCATCCCTCGCCGGCCGAATTGTATCGAACGATTCAGTCTCTTTGTCCCAGGCGCCGGATGCTTTGCGAGCGTGCACGTTGCGCGAATGAATTGGTCGCAACCAATCTGGAACCGGTCTGCCTCCGCTCAAGATGTAAACGAGCGCTTCAAAATGATCCTGCAAATCGAGCATGACATTTTGCAGCTTGCCCAGCGGCCAGATCGTCATCAGAACGAGACGATCCACGGGACGACCGGAGGCCAGACACCTTACAGCAAGCTCGAGTAGCCCGTCTTCGGCTAGCGTGTCGGGGAACTGTAGCATGCGCTTTGCGATGGCAGCCTTGAGGTTCAAATCAATCGAATCACCAAAGAAAAGACCATTTGCCGCCGGTAAGGAGAAGTTGCCTGCATAAAATTCCGGTTTGACGGCAGGCGTTAAAAACGAGCTTGCCGATAGCAAGATCGCAACCTTGCGGCCGCGCAACTCGGAGCCGAGCGCGCCGAGCTTTTGCAAAATGATCAACGAGGTGGTGCCCGCCTTGCCTACCGGGCACACCTGAAATCCAGTCGGCGCGCTGGAAAAAAAGTCAGACGCTCTGTTTGGAATTGGATCGATCAATTCCGAGCTACCGTAAAGGAGCAGGATGTCTGGCCTGCGTGCAGCGGCACGCTCGAACGCGAGCCCCTGATTCTTAATAAAGAAATCTCGTGGAGCAATCCAATGAACCGTTTTTCGCTCGAGCTGAATCGCCAGCAAGCTGCCACCGCACAGGATCGCGATCACGGCTGTGCAGGCAACGAGTGCGCTGAACAGGTGGGGCGTCGTCGACGGTGCAATGACAGGTCGGATCATAAGCGTTCGTTAATATTGTGTCGGGCCCAGACTTTTCCAAACCCAAATGCCTGTTGGAAGAAACTGAAGCGCTGAATCGCTACGAATGTCAGAGTTGCTCAGTCAGCAACAGGCTCGAATCCTGCAAACATCTCAGCCGATTCGGAAAGCGTGTTGAGCGGAACGCAGTCGCACACTGCGAAGAACTTGTTCCACATCGCAAGGACGTTCGCATTCTTATGCGCCGCGTCGATTGCTTCATGCGATTTCCATTCTGAGACTTCGACGATCGTGCCGTCGCGTGCACGCACGATCGTGGGTGCGCGATCGGTCACGAGACCTTCATTGCGCAAAGTCGGAACACGACTCTGCACCAGCTCCAGGGTTTCCTTTGCCTTTCCGGGCTTGGGCCGATAAGCCACGATCACAACAACACCGTTCATAAGTCGGACATCATGCTCGCGATTGTCCGGCAGGGGAAGCAGTTTGATCTTTTGAAAGAGGAGTTGCGACCACGAGCGCGATTCCGCCTAACACAGCAACTGAGGCGAGCACGTAACGCATCGTGATCGGTTCTCCGAGCAACAGTATTCCGCCTGTAGCAGCCAGGACCGGGACGCTGAGTTGCACGATTGCCGCACTGGCTGCTTTGAGATCCGGTAGCACGCTGTACCAAATCACGTAGCCAAGACCTGACGTGATTGCGCCAGAGATTACGCCGAAAGTAACTCCGGCAAGATCGAGATGCGCTCGCATTATGAAAATGATGCTGAGAGCAGCCGCGAACGGAACCGCGCGAACAAAATTTCTCGTGGTTGCGCTTGCCGGATTTTTTTCGTCTTTGCCACGCAGAGAATAAATACCCCAAGCGACTCCGGCTCCCAGCATCAGTATGGAACCGATCAACGGCGGAGCAGAGAGCCCGGGAAGTAGAAGCGCGATGAGTCCAGTCACCGCGATCGTTAAGCCGACGATTTGAATGGTGCTCAACCGTTCGCCCTTGTGCAGGCCCCAGAGAATCATCGTGGCTTGAACGGCGCCGAACAAAAGTAAAGCGCCTGTTCCTGCTGAAAGAGATGTGTACGCAAACGAAAAGCCCGCTGCGTAGACGAACAGAGCGAGCGCTGAAATCCAGTTGCCAGCGCCCCTCATCCCAACCTTCTCCCGCAGGGAGAAGGAGCAGCCTCTCTCTTTGGGAGAGGATTGAGGTGAGGGAAATCCAACTCCGGTTGTTAAGCTCTCAACCGGCGGCGACGCCGTTCCTTGAGCTCTCAACAGCCTTTGGATTGTCAAAATAAGCCAGAGCGCATCAAAATAAGCCAGAGCGCGAGCGCGCCGGAGAAAATGCGAATGAACGTAAAGCTCGCGGCATCGATCTTTGTTTCTTTGAGTGCGGCTCGGCAAAGCAGGGAGTTGCTGGCGAACGCAATCATCGTCAACAGAGTAAGGATGAAAACTCGAGTCGATTTCACATCAAGGCTGTTTTGGTGCTTGTTGCCTGAGTTCTTGCCTTAGCTGATGTTGATAACACGTGAAGCTTCCGACAATCAAAGAACGACGACGGATTCGCTCACCAGCCGTGACACCTCAGGCGCTGGCATGGGACAGTAAAAAGAAAGTGTTGTGGATGAGTTCGCGCGATCTGCGCCGGATTTATGCAATTGATCCGATAAAATGGGAAGTGCTCCAAGAGGTAGAACCACCTGGAATTCCATGGGCAGCAGTCGCGACCAATAGCGAAATGCGTTTTACGATAGGCGAAGGTGCGGATGACGATCGTTATGTTTATCGCTACACCACCGAGGCGGGATTTTCGAAGATATTCGCATGCCCGGAATTTACTGGATCGTACCTGAGCTTCGACGGGCAAAATCTTTACCTGAGCCAATGGTACAACCAGCGAATACTGAAATTTGATGCAAAGGGCAATGTTATTGGTGAGATCGATGTTGGCGCAGAGATCTGCGGTCATACCTTTGTCGATCGATCGATCTACGTGTTGCGCGGACAGGAACGACCGAATGAGGATTGGCGAATCGCCCGACTCGATCCAAAAAAGCAAACGCCGGACATTGAAGATATCGCTGTTGTCCCATTCGCGTGTCGCTCACTTACTTTTGATGGCGAACTGTTTTGGTCCAACTATCGGGCGAAAGACATTATTGTTTCATTTGCGCTGCCGAGTGGACAGACGCAACGCACAGCCGACTAACTCGTCGGCAAGTGCTCGTCTATCAAATTTTAAACGCCCGCGTTCCTATCAAGACGGGTGTGACTACCGCGCGCGCTCGAACAAGCCGTATTTAAAAATGACGTAAACCGCGCGCAGGCCATCTTTCCACCCCACTTTTTTTCCTTCGGCATAGGTTCTTGCGTTATATTGGATTCCGACCTCCTCAATGCGGCAGCGAAGCCTGGCAAATTTTGCGATGAGTTCTGCATCTACGCCGAATCGATTCTCAGCAATGGTCACTTTGGGAAGCAACGATGCTCGAAAAGCTTTGTGCCCGGTTTGTATGTCGGTCAGCTTTAGCCCGGTAAAAATGTTGGACAAGAAGGTAGCAAGCTTGTTCCCGGCTCTCTGCCAGGAATAGCGGAACTTTTGCAATCGGGCGCCTGCAAAACGCGTACCCAAAACGACATCGGCCTTGTTAGCCAGGATCGGAGCCAGGAGACGCGGGTATTCGCTTGGGTCGTATTCGAGGTCGGCATCTTGAATCACGATCACACTCCCGGTCACGGCAGCGAAACCTGCGCGCAGAGCTGCGCCTTTGCCAAGATTTCGCGGCTGGTAAATAACCCGGTCTACCGACGAAGAAACCTTTTCCAGAACCGTGCTTGTCCCGTCATCTGAACAATCATCGACGATTATAATTTCCTTTTGTTTAATCGGAGATTGTCGAACCGCTCGGACGACTTTCTCAATGGTCTGGCCCTCGTTAAAGCAGGGTACGACGATTGAAATTTTCATCATTTGGTTGCAGCGTTGTACCCCCATTGAGGTGACCCCGGCTTTTTTCGGGGCACGTAGATATGACCGCGCCAAGCAACAAAAGGTTACGATTATTGTAATCTTAGAAAAAGGCGGCGAATTTTTCTCCGAGCTGAGTGATGCAAGCGCTAACGCAATCCGATTACGCTGGTCGCTGGTGGACGATGCTGCCGGATGGTCGCATTGAGTGCCGGCTTTGTCCGCGGTTTTGCAAACTAAACGAAGGACAGCGCGGGTTTTGTTTCGTCAGGCAACGCGTGGGCGATCGAATGGTGTTAACCACGTACGGACGAAGCAGCGGATTTTGTGTCGATCCAATTGAAAAGAAACCGCTGAACCATTTTCTGCCGGGAACTAGTGTCCTTTCGTTCGGCACGGCCGGATGCAACCTGGGCTGCCGATTTTGCCAGAACTGGGACATTTCCAAAGCGCGCGAATGGGACAAACTCGCCGACGCCGCGTCACCGGAGCAGATCGCGCTCGCCGCGCAACGACTCGGCTGTCGGTCGGTCGCGTTCACTTACAATGATCCGGTAATTTTCGCGGAGTACGCGATCGACGTGGCCGATGCATGCCGCGAGCGCGGGATCAAAACTGTCGCAGTGACTGCCGGTTACATTACCGATGACGCGCGCCCTGAATTCTACCAGCACATGGACGCCGCGAATGTCGATCTTAAAGGATTCACGGACGCGTTTTATCATCGGCTCTGTTTCGCGCAGCTTGAGCCGGTGCTCGACACGCTCAAATATCTGCGGCACGAGACGAATGCTTGGTTTGAAGTCACAACGCTTTTAATTCCCGGCGAGAACGACGGCGACGCCGAGCTGCATCGCGCGGCTGAGTGGTTCGCGGAAAATCTCGGGCCCGATGTGCCGTGGCATTTCACAGCGTTCCATCCGGATTTCAAAATGCTCGATAAACCGCACACACCCGCTACGACTCTTACCCGCGCACGCGAGATCGCGCGCTCGAAAGAGCTTCACTACGTTTACACTGGCAACGTGCACGACCGCGAGGGCGGCAGCACGTTTTGTCCCGGCTGCGGCGAATTACTCATCGAGCGCGATTGGTACGAGCTTGGGAAATGGAATCTTGAAGATGGGCGATGTCGATCTTGTGGTTACGAGATCGCGGGCGTCTTCGAAGAGCAATGCGGGGATTGGGGCGCGCGACGGGTGCCCGTGAGAATGAGCGCGGCTGGGTTGACAAACCGCACACGCCACCTGCGACGCTTACCCGCGCATGCGAGATCGCGCGCTCAAAAGGTCTTCATTACGTTTACACTGGCAATGTGCACGACCGCGAGGGCGGCAGCACGTGGTGTCCCGGCTGCGGCGAATTACTCATCGAGCGCGATTGGTACGAGCTTGGGAAATGGAATCTTGAAGACGGGCGATGTCGATCTTGTGATTACGAGATCGCGGGCGTCTTCGAAGAGCAATGCGGGGATTGGGGCGCGCGACGGGTGCCCGTGAGAATGGGCGCGGCTGGATTGGCTTGTTAGGCATCGTCACGTTCACAGCGATCGAAAGGCATTTACCGTCGTGAGTTCAATAATCTATCGCCAGATTGAGCCGTTTGAATCGGCAGCCGTGGCTACGCTCGCGCGCGAGGTATTCGACCAGTTTGTCGCGCCGCATTATCAGCCCGACGGCATTTTAGAGTTTTACCGTTACGCTTCCGCGAATGCCCTTTCGGAGCGTCACGACTTGGGTCACGTCACCTTGGTTGCCGAACACTCGGGCGAGTTAATCGGTATGCTCCATTTGCGCGACCTTTGCCACGTATCCATGCTGTTTGTCCGGCCGTTTTTCCAACACAAGGGCGTCGGTCGGGGACTGCTTACTGCCGCTGGCGCTCTCGTTGGCGACGCGGACTGCGAGTTCACCGTCAATTCGTCACCGAATGCAGTTTCGGCCTACGAACATTTAGGTTTTCACACCGTCGGCGCGGAGCAATGTACCCGGGGCATCCGCTTCATCCCGATGCGAAGACAGAGTGGTCGACAGCCATCAGACACGATGCGTAAGGCGATTTTGTAGGGCGTCTGTGTCAAATGCCAACCCCAGGCGTTTCACGGAATGAAGCCGCGGGGGCGCGAGTGACATGACGGGCAGATTGAAAGACCGAGTGAGCGGGAGCGAAAGAGTCAAACGCACTACAAAATAACCGCCTTCGACGTCAAATGTTTGTCGGACATTACCCGCCTTCGCTCGCAAAGCCGAGCTACGGCGGGGCAGGCAGCGTTTAGAATTTATAATGTTCGTTGGCCATTACAGTGTTGCTTTCGCAGCTAGGAGTGAGAAGAACAGAATCCCGCTCTGGATTTTGTTCATTGCGGTTCAATTTCTCGATTATGTCTGGGCGACGCTGGTTTTGCTGGGGATTGAGAAATTGCGCGTCATTAAAGGTTTCACCTCAGGCAGCATGCTCGACTCCTATTTTCATCCGTATTCGCACAGTTTGATCGCGGCGATTGCGTGGTCATGCGTTGCGGCTCTCATTTACTGGGCGATTTGCAGCCGACATCCCGAAAGCTTTCGGGGCTACAGAGCATCTGCCGCCTTGATCATCGGGGTCGCTGTTTTCTCGCATTGGATTCTGGATCTCATCGCGCATCCTCGCGACCTCGCGATCTACGACAATAAATGGAAAGTTGGTCTTGGTTTGTGGAATTATCGGGACCCGGAGTTTGCGTTGGAAATCGCGCTGCTTGGCGGCGGGATCCTCCTTTATCTAAGCCGAAATGTGATGCCAGGGATTCGCAAAGCGGCCGTCATCGCTTTTGGGATCGCTTTGGTAGTTGTCCAGATAGGTGACACGTATGTGCCGCGCACCCCGTTGACCGACAAGGCTACTGTCGTGGGTGTTTGGATCTTCTATACGCTCTTCGTAGTTATGGCATTCTTTTTGGAGAAGATCGGGAGGAGGAGGCAAATTAATTCGCGGTGATTGTAATTGTTTTCGGCGTTTCGGGAGCGGGGAAAACGACGATCGGCAAACTGCTCGCGCAGGAAGTTGGCTGGCATTTCTATGAGGCAGATGATTTTCATTCGCGCGCTAACATCGACAAGATGCGACGTGGCATTCCGCTAACAGATGCAGATAGATGGCCATGGCTGGAGAGTCTGCGTCAGTTGATTGAGCGCTCTCTCGAAGCGAGTGAGAACGCGGTGCTAACCTGCTCTGCATTGAAACGTGCCTACCGGGAGTCGTTACGTGTAAGTAACGAAGTGAAGTTCGTGTTCCTTCGCGGAGACTACGCACTTATTGAAAAGCAACTTCGCCGACGGCACGGTCATTTCATGAATCCGGATTTGCTACGAAGCCAGTTTGCAGATTTGGAAGAATCGAAGCCGGATGAGGATGTAATAACAGTCGAGTTAGGGCGCACTCCGCGGGAAATTGTCGAGGAAATCGCTGGAGAGTCTGCGTCAGTTGATTGAGCGCTCTCTCGAAGCGGGTGAGAACGCGGTGCTAACCTGCTCTGCATTGAAACGTGCATACCGGGACCGGCTACGCGTAAGTGACGAAGTGAAGTTCGTGTTCCTTCGCGGAGACTACGCGCTCATTGAAAAGCAACTTCGCCGACGGCACGGTCATTTCATGAATCCGGAGTTGCTACGAAGCCAGTTTGCAGATTTGGAAGAATCGAAGCCGGATGAGGATGTAATAACAGTCGAGTTAGGGCGCACTCCGCGGGAAATTGTCGAGGAAATCAAAACGAAGCTGCATTTGGCCGGCAAGGAATGGTCCGGAAAACGTTCGACTATGGACTAGCGCCAAGGGCGCTGATCATCCCTGAGCTTGGGGCATCGCCCCAAGTTGCCTGATTACCCACGAACCAAGCGCTGAAAGTGCGGCTCAATCCGCGGCATGGATCGAACTGATGGCTGAAGTGAAGCGCGTTTTCGGCGCTAGCGCGTTGCGATGCTATGAATCCTGGGACGCTGTCCCAGGCTAGAGGTGAATGCTGCGCCTTTAGCGCTATAAAGAATACGCTTTCGACTTCGCGTTCTGTTGAAGAGACCGACAAGAAGGAACAAGGCTAAGCGTGCGCGCTTTTTCTTAGCAAGGCGAGCTTGTTGACCAACGCGTTGGTGCCTTTTTCCAAAACCATTCCCCACGCGCTGAGCACGGCCAGCGTCGGAATACAAATCAAGAGAAACATCCAGATCGGCACTTCGCGAATGCGAAGTCCGAGCCAGATGACATACGGTTGGTGAATAAGATACAGGCCGTAGGAATAAGCTCCGACCAGGCCGAAGAGTTTCGCTGGACCTTGGAAGAGCAAAATCATCCCCGCGATGCCTGCAATTTCAAGCATGCAACACGCGCCCGTGGCGAAATCGACGAAAATGTATTCGTACAGCCCGTGATAGAGCTGTAGTGCCGCCGGATAGAGGATCAATCCGACCACGAAACCTGCGCCGCGAAGAAGAAACCATTCCACATGCGCGCTCGATTGGCTGTGCCACATCGCGAACGAGATTCCGAGTGCGAACTCTGGCAAGCGACAAATCGCGAAGCCGCCAAGGACCCATAATCCGTTTTGCGGCCAGAGCACGAGCAACACGTAGCGGGCGAAAAATCCTGCAGCACACGCGATTATTAGAAACCACCATGGTCCCAAGCGGCGCGCCGACCAGAAGAGCAAGGGGAAGATCAAATAGAACTGAATCAGCATGGAGAAGTACCACCACGCCGCGTTCAGGTACATAAAATTCATCTGGATATCGATGAAGCGGAGGCCGAGCAGGCTAAGAATGATGCGATCATCCACCGGTTCTAGGCGCGCTACGAAAGGTGAAAGTAGATAAACGAGATGCGCGACCCAGTACATCGGATAAAGCCGCAGAAACCGCGCGCGATACCAACCGCCCCAGGCCATCGGGCCGGATTCGGCGCGTCGCATTGTTGATTGCATCAACGTCCAACCACTTAGGATGATGAAGACGCCGACGGCATGAAAACCGAGTCCCGAAACTTTGGACCAAACTAGTCTCAGGATCGTGAGTACGCTTACTGCGAGATTGCTCCAGTCAGGCGGCGGAAGAACACCGTGTTGGAAATAGGTCGAACAAAAATGAAAGTACGCGACAAAGAGAATCGCTAACCCCTTTGAAATATCGATCCAAAGGAGCCGTTTCATCGCACTCGCTTAGCAGGGAAAAGTCATCAAGGTCAATTTTCTTCGCGGGCCGAAGGCGGCCCGGCTCCATCCAGGGCGTCGACAAAGGGCAGTGGAGGCGGCCTGCCCTCAGGCCGTTTCAATTTGTTAGAAGCTTTCGAAGCTTTCAGGATTGACTGCCCAAAACTCCCATCACTAGATCGACATCGTGACTCTCACAGAGGCGAATGATCTTGTGCTCGAGCGCGATCGCCTTCGCGTGGTGATCGCGACGATTGTCATTAACATTGTCGCGCTTTCGCTACTGACGTTTGCGCCGTGGTCGGATTTCGCTACTGACGTTCGCGCCGTGGTCGGACTGGCGCACGGGCGTGGCACTCAACGTTGTCGATAATTGTTTGCTCGTCGGCTTTGTGCTCGTCCGGAGTGATGCATTGCTCGCGCGATTTCTTCTTTTCGGACTTGTCGTCGGATTCACCGAGCTTGCTGCCGATGCCTGGCTGGTCGATTACACGCATACGCTGGATTATTCGATCGGTGGTGGCCCAATGATCTGGCGATCACCGTTCTGGATGCCGCTGGCTTGGGAAGTAGTGGCAGTGCAATTCGGCTACATCGGACTGCGATTGTGGGAACGCTTCGGCAAACTCGGTTTGTTCCTGATCGCGCTTCTCGGTGCGATCAACATTCCATTTTACGAGGAAATGGCGCGAAGGATCCACTGGTGGCAATACAGTGGCTGCCCGATGATTTCGTTCACGCCGTGGTACATCATTCTCGGCGAGTTCGGCATCGCGCTCGCGTTTGCGTTGCTTGCCCGGACATTACGGCGCGGTTCAGTCCGCACGGCCATTATTGCCGGAGTCGCTGGCGGCCTATCGATTTTCGCTTGCTACGACATTGCGTTTTTAGTTACGGATCGATTGGTCACGTAGCCATCACGATGTTCCGAAGAATCGTCGCACTTATCATTGCAACCTTAACGTTGGCAACCACGGCGCGGGCAAGTGTACCAATCATCATCCAAACCCCCACTCACCAGCGCGCGGCCGTGCAATTGTGTAGCCATGCGAGCGAGCAACTGAGCAATGGTGATGTTGCGGGTGCAAAGCGGAATGTGGATGCCGCACTTCGCATTGATCCGAAATTGTGGCCAGCGCTCTACGTTCGCGCGCAGATTTATAGAAAGGAGGGCAAATACCAGCTCGCCATTCAGGATTGCAACGAAGCACTCCGGCAATATCCGGGTCTCGTCGAGGCTGCGCTGCTGCGCGCCAACATCAATGTACGCCTTGGCAAATACGCCGACGCTTCGAAAGAATTTAATTATCTCATCTCGCTCCATCCTCGGCCTGTTACGCTTGCGAGAGCGCTGGGCGACCGCGCTTGGTTTCAGGCGACTTGCCCGGATTCATCCTTTCGCAATGGTCGACAGGCAGTCAAAGATGCGAAAGCCGCCTGCAGCATCATGCAGTGGAAAGACGAGGACATGATCGATACGCTTGCTGTCGCTTACGCTGAAACTGGCGATTTTAATTCTGCTGTGCAGTACGTCTCCCAAGCTTTGGGAATGAAGGGAGTCTCATCCGAAAGCGCGAAGGTATTTCGGGAGCACCTGGCTTGGTTCCAACAGGGCAAGAAGGCTCCGGCTCTAAGATAATCGCAGGTAAGGTGCAAACCGCGTATCAGATGTGGCGATTGCGGCCGCGTTTTGGAGTGCGGCGCTGCTGCGCCGCTTTTGAATTTTGGCGGTGCGAAGGATACGAATGGTTGAAGATTGATTCTGATGGGCGTCCCGTGAGTTAGGGCGTGCGAAAGCGCCCGGGCACCGGCGCACTTCAAAACGCAAGCGTGTCTACACGGTGCTACACTGAGTTGCAGAATCCGAGTAGGTTGAGGAGTCGTGCATCGCGTCGTTTCACTTTTGCCTGCTGCGACTGAGATCGCCGCTGCACTCGGTTTGATGGACCACGTCGTCGGTGTTTCTCACGAATGCGATTTTCCGGACGAAGCAAATGCGCGGCCGCGCGTCACTTGTTGTCCGGTGCATAATGCTGGCCTAGCGATGTTGTCCGGTGCATAATGCTGGCCTAGCGAGTCGCGAAGTGGATGAATGGGTGCGCCGCGCGTTGCGCGAGAACGGCACCATTTACACCATCGATGAACCGCTTCTGCGCGAGCTCCGGCCTGATGTGATTCTGACCCAGAAGTTGTGCGATGTGTGCGCGGTTGGTTATGGCACGGTTGCGCGGCTCGCCGAAACTTTGCCAGGGCCGCCACACGTGGTTAACCTCGAGCCATCGAGCTTGTCGGACATTTTCAATGATATTCGTTGTGTAGCGGAAGCGTGCAATGTGCCTGAGCGAGCGCACAAACTCGTCACCGAATTATCAGATCGGATCGAAGCGGTGCGGCGCCGCGCGAGTCGGATTGCCCATTGGCCGCGTTGTTTTCTGATGGAGTGGGTGGATCCGCCGTTTTGTTCCGGTCATTGGGGACCGGAACTCGTCGAGATCGCCAGTGGAAATGATTCCTTAGGCCGTAAACATCAACCTTCCGTGCAAATCGAATGGCAGGAAGTGCTTGATACGCAGCCTGACGTAATCGTGCTTGCACTTTGCGGCTATAACATTGATCGCGCGCGGCGTGACTACGAAATTCTTCGTGGATTTCCCGAGTTCAATTCACTTCCCGCGGCGCGCCGAGGCGAAATTTATCTGGTCGATGCCAGTGCGTACTTCGCGCGGCCAGGACCGCGTATTGTTGATAGCCTCGAGATTCTCGGCGGAATCCTCCATCCGCGAGAATTTCCCGAATTCACTTCAGGTGGGCCCGGCGACCCGCGCGTGGTGCGCGCGGACACGTCCGCGCTTTAAAAGCGGCGACATGTCGCCGCACTCCAAAAAGGAACCCGCTATCACACAAATCTGCGTGAACTAACGAATCTGTCGGTCAACTTGTGATATGCAGATCAGCGAAATGAATTGGATGATGGTGGAAGATTATCTGAAGCGAGATAATCGCGCAGTCTTGCCACTGGGCAGCACAGAACAACACGCGTACCTGAGCCTGAGCGTGGACAGCATTTTGGCGGAACGCCTTGCTGTTGAAGCCGCGGAGCCGTTGGGGGTGCCGGTCTTTCCCGTGCTGGCGTACGGGATCACGCCATACTTTCGTGCGTTTCCAGGAACGATCACTCTGCGTATCGAGACGTACATGTCGATCCTGCGCGATATTCTCGACGCGATGGCGGAGCAGGGATTCAGACGAGTCCTGATCGTCAACGGCCATGGCGGTAACACGCCTGCACAAGGATTCATCGGTGAATGGATGGCCGATCATCCGG
>Ga0193729_1000851_pt1 | contig 15873 bp, 18 predicted proteins | sample U1c2metaG_FD_143036 | JGI IMG/M metagenome (GOLD analysis project Ga0193729, IMG submission 143036) | Soil microbial communities from a riparian zone of the East river system, Colorado, United States - U1c2 | ecosystem: Environmental > Terrestrial > Soil > Riparian zone | place: USA: East River...
CGAGGGCGGGTAGCAGCTCGCCTTCTTCAGTGGGCACAGTACCGTTGGCGCCGGGCGTGAGTACAATTTCTTTATCAGTTTTGGTCGGCATCGAATCCTTCTAGATTAATTCCAATCCTCAAGCACAGCGCGACCTTCAAGTCGCCTCAATATGATCCAGCAATTAAGCCCGACTATAGGATGCATTGTTGAAGCTTTACGGTTGAAAAACCCGCTGTTAGATCTCCTCAACAGTAAAATTCGCATTGGTATAAATACAAATCTCGCTGGCGATGCGCATGGCTTCCATGGCCAGATCTTTGGCGTTTAATTTCGCGTGCTTTGTTAACGCTCGCGCCGCGGCCAGGGCGTAGGAGCCGCCAGAACCGATGGCCACAATTCCGTCGTCGGGTTCAATGACGTCGCCGTTGCCTGACAAAATAAAAGTTCCTTTGCTGTCTGCAACGATCAGTAGCGCTTCTAGATGACGCAAGGCTCGATCCTTGCGCCATTCTTTAGCCAGTTCGACTGCGGATTTCTGCAGGTTGCCGGAGTGTTCCTGGAGCTTACTCTCGAAACGTTCGAACAAAGTGATGGCGTCGGCGGTCGAGCCAGCGAATCCGGCGATGACTTTATCGTTGTAGAGCCGGCGTGTTTTGCGGGCGGTATGTTTCATGACGTGATCGCCCATGGTTACCTGACCATCGGCGATGAGCACTACTTTGCTGTCCTTACGCACGCACAGAACCGTCGTTCCGTGCATCAGTGCGTCTCCCTGGGTGTGAGGCATCGGAATATTATACCGCTGACCACCTTCAGGTCCCTAAATTCGTGCGAGCGCGCCAGGGTTTTTCCGCTGCACTGAGCGTTATTCTAACTTTTATGTTCGCGCCGCGAGCGCTAATGCATTGCGATGCGCGATAGCTTCGATGGTGATCATGGGGTTGACTCCAGAAGCGCTTGGAAAACTGGAGCCGTCCATCAGGAAAAGATTGCGCACTTCCCACGTTTCGCCGTCGGGGTTAGTCGCGGAAGCTTTGGGAGAACTGCCAAGGCGGGCCGTGCCCATGATGTGAAAGGAAAAAAGAGCGAGTCGGCCGGAATCCCAGCCCGCTGAATCCATAGATTGAGTGAAAGAATCGAGCGAGCCGCTGCGGCCTGGTTCGTAAGCGCACCATTTTGCGTGCGGCGAAAAAATATGGCGGGCGCCGGCTGCTTCAAGAATGCGCGCGGCGGAGATAAACCCCTGGCGCAAGTGCGCACGGTCGAATGGTGAAAGAGCATAGTGCGCGACGGGATGGCCTTGCGGATCGGTGGTTACGCGCCCGCCGTCCTTGTCGCGCAAAAGAACGCCGATGCCCACGGTATTCGAAAGCCGCTCGAGAAAAGAACGATGCTGCGCTGGATTGCGCCACGGTAGAGCAGCCATGGCGATTACAGGTTGCATCGCGGTAGTTTCATATTTCACGCCAAAATTTCCGGTCATCGAGCGATGTTCGTCGGAGTAGATCGCCTGCATCGTTCCTTCCCAGGGCCGAATTTCTTCGTCGAACACGCCATTCACATTAGAGACTGGATGTAGATGCAGGTGCTTGCCGATATGTTCGTTGCGAAGGCCAGAGCGGCGCAGCAGTGCCGGCGTGTGGATAGCGCCGCAGGCTACCACGACGGATTTACAGGTGATGGAGACGCGATGCCCGCTTTTCGAGATAGCTTCGACGCCCGTGGCGTGGCCGGCTTCAATGCGAATTTTCTGAGCACGCGTTTCCGTTACGATCCGCGCATGATTTTTTTGTGCGTCTGTAACCCACGTTTTTGTTACCGATTGTTTGGCGCCCAAGGCGCATCCGACCCCGCAATAGCCGCAGATTTCTCCTTGGTCGCAGCCGACCACGTTGCGTGGCATAGCGTCAACGTGCCAGCCCAGAGCGCGCAAACCGCGATCCAGAATCCGTTCGCGCGCGGAAATGCGATTGTTTTTATTGTTTACAGAAAGCCGTGCGCACACCGCGTCAAGACTGCGCGTGTATTCGTTTCTCGTGAACCACGGTACGCCACTGGCCGCCCACTCCGCGCGGATATCATCAGGCGTTCGAAACGACGTAGTGTAGTTCACAACGGTGCCACCACCCAAACATTGCCCCGCTAATAACCCCACACTGTGATCAGCCGTGGCTGCAGAACCGCCCTCGGTATACAAGCGCTGATAGCCAGCAAGCTCAGCGCCGTCGAAATCAGCTTCGTCGTAATATCCACCGGCTTCGAGAATGATCACGTCTTTACCTGCGGCAGCGAGCACAGCTGCCGCAGTGCCGCCACCCGCTCCCGAACCGATAATGCAAATTTCACAGAACAGTTTGGTGTCTTGTTGCGGAACGAGAGTAGTCAACTCACGAGACGCCCTCGAGCGATCACCGAGGTTCGGGGGGCCCGGATAACCGATTTTGTCCCACACCGGTGTGCGCGCGCCGTGCAAGCGCGGCAACATCACGTAAAGGTATGACACCGCTTTGCGCAATGCCTGAAACGCAGCGCGGCGACGACCCAGTGAGCTTTCGGCCCACGACAGCAACACGCGAACCCGGGCTTCTGTCGAGAGTTTCGAGAAGCGCGACGCACGCTTCACCGAAATCATGCTGTGCAGTTGCGAATCCCAGAAATTGAGTAGCTGCAGGAATCGTTTATGATCGCCGCGGCGCGGATTGAAATCCATGGCATCGGCGATCGCTTGTGGCACACCGAGCTCAGAAGCCGATGGCCAGCCATCGGCCTGGGGCGCGAAAGTGTCGCAAATTAATTGCAGGGAATGCTGCTGGCGAGAGGTTAATTTCATCGGCGGGCACAGACTAACAAAAGACGGTCAACGCGGGAAGGAAAGGCGGCGGGCCAGCGATTTCGGAGAAGGGTACAGCTTCCGAGACCGAGCACAGTTTCACAAAATCAGTCTCGGGCGTTCCTATATCTATCTTTGTCTTTTTTGTTTCCGACTTGCGCGTAGCGCTTTTCAAGCGCGGCCTTCGAGAACATGTCTTCGGGAAGATGCGGATCAAAAGTGCAGGTGTCGTAGAACGCCTGGTAGTTACGTTCACCGTTACGCTCGCGGGAAATCTGCAACGCGACCATCACCCCACCTTTGCGCTGGTAGTTCGTATAAATGGTGGTTTCCTGTGTACGCTCCTGAGTGTTTTCGTCAACGGAGGTCATCACGCTGTGCAGCAATAAATGCGAGGAGCGGTCAACGCCCAGCCGCAGGGTTCGCTGAGCATCGGAAATTTCCACCCAATCGACGGGCCGCATATCGACGATGCCTTGTCCCGCATAATTCAGATTTAAATTTTGATCCTTGAGCCCGAAGCGCAGCACATTATCCACGTTGTATTTCACCGTCGCGGAGAAATCAGAGACCGCTTGAGCCGGTTCTTCACTGACACCAGCTCGATCCATGGTCCAGCCCTGGTGGCCGTCGAAAGCGTCGATAATATTGCCCTTTTTCGAGTAGTCAATGCGGTGTTTGTCGGGGTAACGCCAATAATCCTTGAAGTCGATAAAGCCCATGAGTTCACCGGCATGCCCGAATTGCGCCCGGCGGCCATCGCATTCGCGCTCACGAACCTCGAGATAGGCGGGGCCGCCCAGAGCCTCCGTCAATTGGTTAAGAATCTCGCGTGCTTTGGCGACGCGCTGCTCCGGCATCATGGCATCCGGATTTTGCTCTGGGCGCATTGCAGCAATACCCGCATTGCTCGCGATGTACGCTGCGCTCGCCACAACAAGCGCGCACGACAATTGCCTCCAGGCATTCGGAAACTTCAACCACACAAAACCGATCCTCCATTTACATTGATGACCTCGCCGGTCATGAAGTTGGCCAGATCGGAAGCCAGAAACAGAATGGGCCCGGCAATTTCTTCCGCAGTAGCGGCACGCCCGAGCGGAATGGCAGCGGCCACCATTTTTTGGCCTGCTTTCGAATTAAGGACGTCATTGGACATATCCGTGGCAACCCAACCGGGCGCGACGGAATTAACCAGAATGTTATGACGAGCGAGTTCCGAAGCCAGTCCTTTGGTGAGGCTGATAATGCCGCCTTTGGAAGCCCCGTAATGCGTGTGCAACGATTCACCGCGCTGCCCGGCCGTAGAGCTGACTGGAATGATTTTGCCGGATTTTTGCTTGATCATGTGCGGCACGGAAAAATGAATGATGGAATATACGCTGGTGAGATTCACACGAATCATGTCGTCCCATTGCTTCTCGGTCATTTTGTCGATGGGTAGATCGTCGCTGTTCCAGACACCGGCGTTGGGAACCACGATGTCTAGACGTCCCAGCCGGGAAATAGCGAAGTCCACCAGTTTTTTGTTATCCGCGTGGCGGCCAACGTCGGCTTTAAAGCCTTCCACACGGGTGCCATGTTTTGCCGCGTCCTGCTGCACCTGCATGGCGGGTTCTTTGGATTTGTAATAATTGAAAACCACGTCAGCGCCAGCTTGGGCAAAGAGTTTGACTGCTGCCGCGCCAATGCCTCTTGAGCCTCCGGTAATCAGTGCCGCTTTGCCCGCCAATGAAATCATCTGTCCCCCAACTGCGTTTTGAACCGAATAAACTTTTGGCCGGAACTTTTCCGTTACTTGCTGACGTCGTTCTTCTCCGCAGGATCTTCGCAACTATACACTTGCGCGACTGGGCTACGAGCTTGACTGGCCGCGGCAATAAAGTCCCGAAACAACCTTTCAGAAAAAGCGTCTCCGAACATGCGTTCAGGATGCCACTGCACGCCGACGATCCAGTTCGAATCGCCGGTCCATTCGACCGCCTCGATGGTGCCATCGGGAGCATGCGCGGTGACCTGCAAGCCCTTCCCAACGCGCTCCACGGCCTGGTGATGCGAGCTATTCACCGGCGCTTCAACGGTTCCGGCAATTTTGGCCAGGCGGCTAGCCTCCTCAAAAGTCGCGGCATGGATCGGGTCGGCCTCCGGCTCGGGAACGATGTCGTGCCTGGTATGCGCTATGGGCGTGTCCGTCTCTTCACGCAGATCCTGAATCAGGGTGCCGCCCAGATAAACATTCAGGAGTTGGCAGCCGTAGCAAATGGCTAGGACCGGCTTTTTTTCACTGAAAGCGTGCTTCAAAATGGCGCGATCGGTATTTTCCCGCGCGGCATCGGGCGGTTCGGACTTGCCGCGATTTACCTCGCCATATTCGGCGGGTGCGACGTCGGCAGGGCTCCCCGGCAGGACGAAGCCATCAAGGTTTGGTAATAGCTCTTGAAGCTCTTGCGGACGCTGTAGCGATAGCAGCACTGGCTCACCGCCGGCGGCCCGCACGGCATCCTGATAATTCTTGGTCTTAGCGAGATTGACCTTCGTCTCTTCAGCAGACGTCCGCCAGGGAATCCCCACTCTTGGGGGTTGTAATTTGGGGGGGGACATGGAACCCATGAATCCTAGCATCCTAGCTAGAAAACCAGCAACCCGGCGGGAACGATGACGACCATTGCGGGCCAAATAGAAGCACGCCTAAGGCTTAGGCGAAGCGGGATTGTTCATTGCGAGGGGGACGTACGGTTCATCGAGGCAAAACGAGGGTTGGTGAAAAAGCGGCGGTAGAGCACCAAGACTTTCAGAAAGTTGCTCGAAGGAACTGGTCCAAAGTGTAACGTGGCCCAGCTTTCGGCCGGGGCGAGGCGATTTACCGTAGAGGTGCAGATGGGCGCCCGGAATGGCAAGAACCTCGGCGCTCTCCGGCGTTTCACCAATGAGGTTCAGCATGGCGGCGAAGCCATAAACTTTCGTGGAGCCCAAGGGCAAATCCAGAACTGCCCTGAGGTGATTTTCGAATTGGCTGGTTACCGCGCCCTCGATCGTCCAATGCCCGGAATTGTGGACCCGGGGTGCCATCTCGTTAGCCACAAGGCGCCCCCGATATTCGAAAAATTCGATGGCCAGAACGCCGGCATAGTCCAGCTCGGTAAGAATGCCGCGAGCGATATCTTCAGCTTCGCGCTGAAGAGCCGGGGCAAGCGATGGAGCTGGTGCGATGGAAAGCCGCAAAATGCCGCCGTGATGGCGATTCTGCACCAGCGGGTAGAAAACGATGTCCCCGTTGCGCGCACGGACGGCCAGAATAGAAAGTTCACGTGTGAAAGAAATAAAGCGCTCCAGGATGAACGGGGCCGAGTCCCGTGACGCGTGCGCCCCGTTCACGCTCGGCGCTTTGACGAAAGCGCCTCCTACTTCACTTTTTAGCTGGTCTACATCAGCAGCCGTCCGCAGTACCCACTGACCCTTGCCGTCGTACCCGAAGCGAGAGGTTTTCAGCACGGCGGGCAAACCGATGGCGGCTACTGCCGCGTCCAGCGATTTCAGATTATGGATTGGCGCGAACTCCGTGGTGGCGATGCCCAGCTTGCGAAATAACGATTTTTCTTTCAGGCGGTCTTGCGCGACCTCCAATGCCGCCGGCGAAGGAAAGACCGGAACGCGTTCAGCTAGAAATCTAGTAGCAGCAACGGGAACATTTTCGAATTCGTAGGTGATGAGTTCAAGCCCGCTGGCAAATTTTTCAAGCGCGGCTTGATCGTCAAAATCGGCGGTGACGCGTTGCGCTATGCGGCCCACGGGCGCTTCCGGAGAAGGATCGAGGAAACGGAACCGCAACCCAAGTGGATATCCGGCCAACGCCAGCATGTATCCGAGTTGACCGCCGCCAAGAATGCCGATGGTCACGAGGATTTCCTCGACTTGCTTGTGCGCTTTCCGCCGCCGCTTTTCTTAGATTGCGCGGGTGCGGAGGGATCGGCAGCCTCGAGGACACGATTGGTTTGCGCCTCGCGAAATTTGCGCAGCGATTCTCGAATCGCCGGATATTTGGTGCCCAGAATCGCCGCAGCGAGCAGCGCAGAGTTGATGGCCCCCGATTTGCCGACAGCCAACGTTCCTACTGGAATTCCGCCAGGCATCTGGGCGATGGAAAGCAGCGAATCGAGCCCTTTGAGAGCTTTGGACTCTACCGGTACGCCTAAAACGGGCAACACGGTTTTCGACGCAGTCATGCCCGGAAGATGCGCGGCACCCCCGGCTCCCGCGATGATCACTTCGATCCCACGCGCTTCGGCGCCAGAGGCGTATTCGAACAACAAATCTGGAGTGCGGTGGGCGGAGACGACTTTTGTTTCGTGAGGAATGCCTAATTCGGACAAAGTTTTGGCGGCAGGTTCCAATGTGTCCCAATCAGACGAAGAGCCCATGATCACGCCGACAAGCGGGTTGGCGTGCAATTGATTTGCGCTATCGCGCGACGGTGATTTTTTAGGCATCTTGATGCTGCGTTCCGCTTAAAGACGATGCAAATGACGAGGCGGATATTCTACGGTGTTTTGAGGTCTGCGGCGACTTGCGCGCGATTTTTCCAATAGGCCCGCAGCTGGCCGACCAGATAAAGAGAACCGCAGACGAAGACGGCGTCCTGAGGCTGAGCTTTGGCTAACACATAGTCCAACGCTGTTTCGGCATCGCGGATGGTTTCAAAGTGGCGCGCGTGATACCCGGCGATCTCTGCCAATTGTGAAGTAGAGATGGCCCGCGGCGTGCGCGGTTCGGTTAACACCACTTCGGCGGCCAACGGAAACAGCCACCCGGCTACTTCGTCCACGGATTTGTCTCGCAGCGCTCCATAGATGAGCCAGATTTTGCGTGAGGCGAAATTCTGGGCGAGAAATGCTGCTAGTTCGCGAGCAGCGCCGGGATTATGCGCGCCATCGAGATAGACATCCGGATGCGCTCGCAGTTTTTCTAGGCGTCCGGGCCACACAGTGTTTGAGGTGCCGGAGGCGATGGCGTCGTCCGTGACGTGTAAGCCAGAAGTGGCGAGGACGCGCGCGGCTGCGACAGCGTTAAGCGCGTTTTGCACCTGGAAATGGCCAATTAAAGATGGGGAGATAGCAAGTGACCAGCCGGACGACACCTCCACAATTGTCGCCGTGACGGCTCCTGCTGGAAAGCTTTGTGATTTCTCCTCGCTCGCGCCGACAGGCTTTTCATCGATGCGATAAGCAACATCGGTTTTGACGACCGGGCACCCTAGCTCTCTGGCGCGTTTGAGGATTACTTTGCGTGCTTCGGGAAATTGTTGCGCGACCACGACGGGGGTGTTCGGCTTCAGAATGCCGGCCTTCTCCGCTGCAATTTCATGCAGGGAGTGGCCCAGGAAATTTTCGTGGTCAAAGTCGATGGGAGTAATGATGGTTACCGCCGGCGCGAGAATATTTGTGGCGTCGAGACGGCCTCCGAGTCCCACTTCGAATGCTGCAAAATCCACTCGTTGCTGTGCGAAGTGCTCCATGGCCATGGCCGTGACGCACTCGAAATAGGTGGGGTGAGCGCGTAATATGCCGTCGGCAAGCAGTTGCTCGATAGTTTCGTGGATTCGCGTAAATACGGCGGCAAAATCTTCATCGCTGATTTCTTTCCCATCGATACGAATGCGCTCGTTTATTTTTTCCAAATGAGGAGAGGTATTGAGTCCGGTCTGCAGCCCGGCATGCCGCAGGATCGATTCCAGAAAAGCAGCCGTCGACCCTTTGCCATTCGTGCCGGCGATATGGGCGCTGGGATAGGCGCGACTGGGATGACCGAGCCGCTCATCGAGGATCGTTATATTTTCCAGATTGAATTTGGCCGCGGCGGCTTGCGTGGGTGCGGCTAACTCCCGGCCAAGAGAAAGCAGGTAAGTTACCGCGGCGACGTAATCCATTTTCTGCGGAAGTCAGTTCAACAAGAGATCAAGCGAAGTGCCGATGAAGGACTTCAAATCTTTGCGCGAAACGATGGCATCCAGAAACCCATGCTCCAGCAAAAATTCGGAGCGCTGGAACCCTTCAGGCAATTTCTGGCCGATGGTTTGTTCAATCACCCGTGGGCCCGCGAAACCGATCAAGGCCCCCGGCTCGGCGATATTCAGGTCACCAAGCATGGCGAAGCTAGCGGTAACGCCGCCGGTGGTCGGATCCGTCAACAAGGAGATATAAGGCAGCCTGGCGTCATCGAGTTTGGCGAGCGCTGCGGAAACTTTTGCGAGCTGCATCAGGCTTATCGTTCCTTCCATCATGCGTGCGCCGCCCGAACAGGACACGGCAATAAACGGTTGACGCGTTTCGATGGCCAGTTCGATCCCGCGGGTTACCTTTTCTCCAACGACTGCGCCCATGGACCCGCCAATGAAGCCAAACTCCATCGCGCAGCAAACCACCGGGCGGCCGTTCAATTGGCCTTCAGCAGTGATGATCGCGTCGTTCATTCCTAATTTTTTGCGAGCTTCTTTCAGTCGAGTGGCGTACGGCTTGGTGTCCGTAAAATTCAACGGATCGGAAGAAGTCATGCCCGCGTCATGTTCCGTGTAACGCCCATCAAGCAGCATTTCCAGCCGCTTTTTGGCATCCATTTTGAAATGGAATTGGCACTTAGGGCAGACAAAAAGATTTTCTTCCAGATCTTTACGGAAAACGATAGTGCGGCAAGAGTCGCACTTGACCCACAGGCCTTCGGTGCGCACCCGGCGTTCTTCAGGCGGAGTGCTCTGTTCAATGGCTTTTTTATCGCGCTTAAACCAGGTCATAGATAGTCAGCGGTGCGGGACTAATAGTCGATCCCCCGCTGCGCCAGTATACCCTTCGTGTAGGGGTGTTTCACCTCGCGCATCTCGGTAACCAGGTCAGCCAGCTCGGTTATCTGTGGATGGGCATTTCGGCCTGTGCAGATGACGTGGACGCGCTCCGGCCGATTTTTCAATGCTTCCGCAACTTCACCGGCGTCGAGCATTTTGTAACTTATGGTGTAGTTGATTTCGTCGAGGATCACCAGATCGTATTTCCCGCCATAAATTGCTTCCCGACCGGCCTGCCAACACTCCCGCGCCAATTTGATATCTTCGGGATCGGTTTCCGCGCCGCCAATTTTTACGAAACCCCGTCCCATGGGCCGGATTTCAAATTTGTCGTCGCCCAGCATTTTGGCGGCATCCAGTTCACCGTAATGCCACGAGCCTTTGATGAATTGCACCATCAAAACGCGCATGCCTTGCCCTACAGCGCGAAATGCCGTACCCAGCGCACAAGTGGTCTTCCCCTTGCCGGGGCCGGTGTAAACGATGAGCAATCCCTTTTCTTCCGGCATCAGAGTCCGATCGAGCGGTGTGAGTCATTGGCGAAGCGCAAAGAAGTTTGCGGATTGCCCGCGGAAAGGTCAAGCGCTACACTGCGCATGACGCCAAAAAGAATTCTTCTTACAGCAATTGCAGGCGCTTCACGAGCTCCCCGGCGATGCATTGAACGCGGTCTTGCGTAGCTGCAGGCATAGCGGTTTTTGTTTTTGCATGGGGGTCGGACAATACGATCCACAAGCCCGGCCGGTAAACTTCATCGTCACCGGGACAAATCGCGCCAGTCAATTGAACAAGTTCAAGCGCGGGAGGCTTGGAATGCGTGAAATCAAGTTTCGCATTTTCGGGAGAGCCAGCCTGAAAAGGCGGGTGAACTAGCAGGTCCATCAAAACGCCGCGAGCGTCATCCACGAGATCGCGAAATCCCTGGGAAACCAGAATAGAGTCGACGTCGCGCGGGGTCGGCTGTTCCAGTAGATCGAGATCGTAATCGGGCAGCGGCTTGTCTAGCGGAATTTCGATCGTGGCTGAGGGCTGATTTATATCGGCGATGATGCGAATGGACATAGTTGCTGCTTTCGAATGCACAAACTACTTTGGGTAGGCGCTGCCGGCGAGAATTGCAAAGGCACGGTAGAGCTGCTCTGCGAGCATAACACGCGCAAGTTCGTGCGAGTACGTCATGGCGCTAAGCGATAACTGTTGCTGAGCCTGGCGCCGAATATCTTCAGGGAAACCCTCGGCTCCCCCACACACGAAGATCAATTGGCGGGTACTTCGGTCGCGATGCTCGCCGAGCCATTTGGCAAAGGTTCTCGAATCGAGGCTCTTTCCCGTGTCGTTCAGCAGCACAATGGTCGATGGCTGGTCGAAGGCAAATTTTTTCAGCGCCGCTTCCGATTCGCGCAGCTCGGTGACTTCGATAGGCGTGTAACGGCTGATACGCTTCACGTAATCATCGATGATCACTCGAAGCTCCGGCCGCCGAGTCTTGCCAAGCATGACCAGCTTCAAACGCATTTCTTTTAAGCCATCAGGAAACTGCTTCGCCCGGGAAATGGTCGGAGTCTCCAGCGCCGCGGCGAGACACGCTATCGTGGCCGAGGCTTTCGGGTGAATCCGGGATTTCCAGTTTCGGCGCGGAGCGCCACAGACGCTCCAGATCGTAATACCGCCGCGCCTGTTCGCTGAACACGTGCACTACGAACCCTCCAAAATCAAGCAGCGCCCATTCGGCAGAGCGCTGCCCTTCGCGATGCTCCGGCGAGCGCTGCGCGTGCTTGTACAATTGCTCTTCGACCTCGGTGCAAATGGCCTGCACCTGCGGGGTACTGAAGCCGGTACAGATCACGAAATACTCCGTGAATGCGCCCAGGCCGCTCAAATCGAGCACCGTAATCGCCCCGGCTTTTTTTTCCTGAGCCGCATGAACGGCCAGTTGCACACCTTTTGGAAAGGATTCTAATTTCACTGGTATAACCTTTGTTTCAAAATGTATTCCTCTACGCGGGCAGCTACAAGCCCATGAATGGATTGACCGCGATTCGCGCGGCGGCGAATATCTGTTGCAGAAATATCGCTGTTCACGTTTTCCAAAAGATATACCGTGCTGCGATGCAGGTGCGCCACCACCGGTGAAGGATGCGCAGCTTCGGTTTCTTTTTTTACATCGGGGCGCGCAATCGAGTCCGGGGGAATGACTAGGCGCAGCGCTTCCGGGCGAATGCCCGGGCGATTGGCGACGATGAAGTCGCACAAGCCCAGAAGCGTCTCGTATTCCTTCCACATTGGAATATCCAAGAATGCGTCCGCACCAATGATAAAAAAAACTCGGTCACCGGCACCGTTGTAGGTGTGCCGAAAATAGCGCACCGTGTCGACCGAATAATGGAGCTGGGTGCCGCTGAAGTCTTCCCCAGCTTCGGCCAGCGACGGAACAAAGTGAGGATGTTCCGTGCAAGCGAGAGAAACCATTGCAAAGCGGTGCGGGAATGGCGCGAGATGCTGTTTCAGCTTGTGCGGCGGCCGGCTGGCCGCGATGAAATGAATTTCGTCAAAATTAAAGCGGCGGTCGGCCGCACGAGCAATAGCCAAATGGCCGTTATGGATGGGATCAAATGACCCACCGAAAACAGCGATGCGACGCGGATGATGCTTTGCAGCAGTGCGGTGGGCTTGCGCGGTGGTCAATGCTTCTCCGGAATTAAGGTTGTCAACCACACTGCGGTTTGGGAGCCATGTAGTAATTCTCTCATGACTTTTCGTCGCGGCTCGCTAGCGGCACATGCACCGGATGCTCGCCAGCACTAGCCGGAATGACCGGCGAGGAGTCAGGCATTTGATCATCGCCAGCATCGGGCGCCGGCCGGGGAATTTTGTCCAAAGCGTCGGCAATAGAACGGACCAGCTCTTTTACACCCTCGCCAGTAGCGGCGGAGATGGAATGAAATTCAAGATGCTCCCTTCGGCAAAAATCGCGCAGCGCTTCGAGGCGCGTGCGGTCGGTAGTAGCGTCGAGCTTCGTGGCCACCACGATCAGCGGCTTTTCCGTAAGAGTTTCGCTGAAGGCGGTTAACTCCCCCGAAATAATTTCATAAGCACGGATCGGATCGTCATCGTTCGAATCACTGGTGTCGATCAGGTGGACGAGCAGCCGCGTACGTTCCACGTGACGAAGAAAACGCATGCCCAAGCCGGCACCTTCGTGCGCACCCTCGATCAGTCCAGGAAGGTCCGCGACGACGAACGTTCGCCCTAATTCGGTGCCGTGTGCGCCGGTACCGCCATCAGCGTTCACTACACCAAGATTTGGCTCCAAAGTGGTGAAGGGATAATTCGCGATTTTGGGGCGCGCCGCGGAAATCACGGAGATCAATGTGGACTTGCCGGCATTTGGGAATCCCACCAAGCCTACGTCTGCGAGTAATTTCAATTCCAGACGCAGGTGACGCTCTTCGCCGTCCTGACCTTCTTCATGCTCGCGAGGAGCCTGGTGCCACGGTTTAGCGAAATGTTGATTGCCGCGTCCACCTCTGCCGCCGTGCGCTACAAGAACCCGCTGGCCAGGCGTAGCCAGATCCGCGATGGTCTCATTCGTTCGTGCATCGAATACCACCGTGCCTACCGGAACCAGGAGCACCATGTCTTCGCCCGATTGCCCGCTGCAATTGGAACCCTCTCCGTGACGGCCACGGTCGGCTTTGAATTCACGGTTATAGCGATAACGCAGCAACGTATTGTCATTAATGTTGGCTTCCAGATAAATACTTGCGCCATGGCCGCCATCGCCGCCGGAAGGGCCGCCACGCGGAACGTATTTTTCGCGGCGAAACGCTACGCAGCCGTTGCCGCCATGGCCTCCCTTTACGAATATTTTTGCTTCATCAGCGAACACGAAATGTCCTTTGAGCTCTTAACGGAGGAATTGTTGCAAAAACAAAACGGTCCCGGATGACCGGGACCGCAAAAAAATCGCAGACCGAAGTCCGCCTGAATTCATAGTGCCGATACCGTTCAGTTCGTCGCAGATTTCGCCGAAGATTTCGCTTCGTCGGTTGGTTGCACACTGATAAAGCGGCCGTTGCGGCCCTTGTCCTGGAACTGCACTATGCCGGTCACCAGTGCGTAAAGCGTGTCGTCCTTGCCCTGTCCAACGTTGACGCCAGCCTGATGCTTAGTGCCGCGCTGGCGAATGAGGATGGTTCCGGCGTTGACAAATTCTCCGCCAAAGCGCTTCACGCCCAGCCGCTGGCCGTGTGAGTCGCGGCCGTTTGTAGAGGAGCCGCCGCCTTTCTTATGTGCCATGATGAAATCCTTTTCGGGAAACTTACGTCAAATCCCAGTGAATATTTTATTCCGGCCTGCAGTTACAGCGAGATGTCGCTGACCTGTACCGCCGTATAATTCTGGCGATGGCCGCGAGAAATCTTGTACTGGTTGGTCTTCTTGAATTTAAGCACAGTGACCTTCTTGGAGCGTCCCTGTTGCACGATCTTCCCGGTGACTTTGGCTTTGGCAGCATGCGATCCGGAAAGTATCTTTTTATCTTCCGTGTGCACCGCCAGGACCGACCCAAAATTCACAACTTCGCCCACATCACCGCTAACTCGTTCAATTCGAATAGTATCGCCCGGCGCGACACGGTACTGCTTGCCCCCGGTTTTGATTACCGCGTACATAAGCCTCCACCCTCTAAAGACAAACTATAATTATACGAGTTGCGTGCCAATTCCGTCAACGAACTAAAACTGAGGTGTAGATGCTCCAAGATAATGTCACCCCTTAACTGCAACGAGACTTTGTCACCCTGTGAGGATGGTGACGATGAGTCAGAAAGAGTTTCAACGGGTGAAAGTGATTGAGAATGCGGCGGGCGGGAGGCTGAGCGTACGCGAAGCCTCCCGGCTGCTGCAGCTGAGTGAACGTCAAGTGCAGCGTCTTAAACGCCGGTATCGACCCGATTCCGTCGGCTGGGTACAACATGGCAATCGCGGACGTGCTAGGCCTTGGGCCGTTTCCCTTCCGCAGAAGCAGTTGATCTTGCGCTTGGCCCGCGGCAAATATCAGGGCTTCAACGATTCTCATCTGACCGAAAAACTTCGTGCCGAGGAGAACCTCTCCGTCAGCCGCGAAACGGTGCGGCGCATTTTGCGGGCTGCCAAACTGGCTTCTCCGCAGAAGCGCCGGCCTCGCCAATATCGCTGCCGCCGAATTCCACGCCCACGCTTCGGCATGATGGTGCTCACCGATGCCAGCCGTCATGACTGGCTCGAAGGCCGCGGTCCGCAGCTCACTCTCGTGGGCTTTCAGGATGACGCCACCTGTCAGATCCTGGCTGCGCAGTTTCAGCTTGAGCCGGAAAATACCCTTGGTTATTTGCGCGCTCTGCACGCCATGATCACCAGCCATGGCATTCCGCTGAGTCTTTACCGCGACCGCCACACCATCTTCCAGCGCAACGATGCGCACTGGACCCTTGCCGAACAACTTTCCGGAAAACAAACTCCTACGCATTTCGGTCGGGCCCTCGAAGAACTGGGCATCGAGCAGATCCCTGCCTATTCCCCGCAAGCTAAAGGCCGCATCGAGCGGGCTTGGCGAACTTGTCAGGATCGTCTGGTAAGCGAACTGCGCTTGGCGCAGACCGCCACGTTGCTGCAAGCCAATGCCGTGTTGCAGCGCTTCTGCGCCGATTACAATCTACGTTTCGCGCATCCCGCCGCTGACCGCGCTTGCGATTTTCGCCCTCTGCCACGGCGCTTTGATCTGGCGCGCTGCTTGAGCTTGCACTACCAGCGTGTCGTGGGCGCCGACCACGTGGTCCGCTTAGGCGAGCATCTTTTTGCTCTGCCATCATTACCCGGCCATCGTGGCTATGCTCGCGAAACAGTCGAGTTGTCTCATCAGCTGGATGGCATGCTACGCGTCTATCGTGGAGACCAGCTGCTGCTCACCGCAGCGCTGCCACTAAAAGAACAAATCGACCGTCGCCCGGCGCACCTAACCTCCGCCGCAAAGAAGAAACACACAACGCCGCGCATCTACAACTTCTCCGGGCACCCAGCACTAACTGCCGTGCCCTAACAGGGGGGTGACAAAGTCTCGTTGCAGTTAATACGACATTTTCTCGTTGCAACAACACTGTCCCGCCAGGCCACTGTCCCGCCAGGCCAGGTGTCATGATGCTGTCAATTTTAGATTTAAGCAGGCGTAGAGCAGGAAACCTTATGGTGGG
>Ga0193729_1000854_pt1 | contig 15840 bp, 18 predicted proteins | sample U1c2metaG_FD_143036 | JGI IMG/M metagenome (GOLD analysis project Ga0193729, IMG submission 143036) | Soil microbial communities from a riparian zone of the East river system, Colorado, United States - U1c2 | ecosystem: Environmental > Terrestrial > Soil > Riparian zone | place: USA: East River...
GCGCTGAACGGCGGGCCGCAAATGGTCGAGATCAGCCGGGATGGCAAGCGGGTCTATTTCACCAACTCGCTTTATGGCGCGATCGACCCGCAGTTCTATCCCGACGGCATCGACGGCTGGATGGTGAAGCTCGATGTCGGCGACAACGGCGGCATCGGCTTCGACGAGCGCTTCTTCATCGATTGGCCGAAAGGCCATCGCCCCCATCAGGTGCGCCTGGAAGGCGGCGACTGCTCGTCCGATTCCTTTTGCTATCCGTAAGGGAATCGCAAATGCCTGATACGGGTCCCGCTGTCATCCCGAGCCGAAGGCGAGGGACCTTTGAGGGTCGAGCAAAGGCTCCTCGCTTCGCTCGGGGTGACAGTCGGGCCCCCAGGTGCAGCACGTGCAGCCGATGACGGAACTGTCGCCGTGGCTCGTCCTCGCGGGCCTCGGCGCCTTCCACGGCATCAACCCCGCCATGGGTTGGCTGTTTGCGACGGCGCTGGGGCTGCACCGGCGGAGCCGGCGCGTCGTGTGGCTGTCGCTCATTCCGATCGCGTTGGGGCATGCGCTTTCGATCGCCGTCGTCGTGGCCGCTGTCGTGGCGCTGGGGCTTGTCCTCGATCGACACCTTCTGGATCCGTTGGCCGGGGCCGTGCTCCTGGGCTGGGCCCTCTATTACGCGCTTTACGGCCATCGCCATCGCGTGCGCGTCGGCATGCAGACCGGCATGGTCGGGCTGGGGCTGTGGTCGTTCACCATGGCGACAGGCCATGGCGCCGGCCTGATGCTCGTCCCCGTGATCATCCCGCTCTGCCTCTCGGCGTCGCCGTTGCGGGAGCTGTCGGCGGCGGGATCCTTGCCGATCTCGCTCGCCGCCGTGGCCGTGCATACCGGCGTCATGCTTGTCGTCACGGCGGCGATCGCGGGCCTGGTCTATGAATGGCTGGGCGTGGCGTTTCTGCGTCGTGGCTGGATCAATCTCGATCGGATCTGGGTGGCGGCGTTGGCCGCAACCGGTCTCTTTCTCATTTTGTAGGGTCGGGGTGAAAGGGAGCCCATGCACGGACTGATCTTCGCTATCCTCGTCCTGGTGCTGTCGGCTGCCGCGACCGCTTCCGTCGCGCAAGGCATGGGTCAGGAAACCCTCAGTAGCGATCCCCGGACGCGCTGCGCCGAGCTCGTCGCGTTCTGGCAGCGCCACGGCGGCAGCAAGAGCGAAGGCGGCGGCGGCGGGGACATCGCGCGCAAGAACGCCGAGGTCGATTGCGGGGCCGGCCGCTACGACAGCGGCATCCGGGCGATGGAAGAGCTGCTGCGGCGCAACGGCTATACTGTGCCGCCGGCGGGCGGCAAGTGACGACAAAGAAGGAGGAGAGCCAGCCATGAGCAAGCACGTTCCCGACACGGCGGCCGCCAATGCCGCGCTCGACACCGCGCGCGAGCCCTCGCGGCGCGATCATCTGCCCTACCAGGTGCGCCATCTCGACGAGATCGACTGGGAGACCATCCGCTGGCCGGGCGAGACCGGCAAGATGCTGTTCCATCCCAGCCCCGAGCAGCCGACCGCGCCCAATGCCGGCATCCTGCGGCTCGAGCCGGGCGCGCATCATCCCGAGCACTATCACGGCTTCGCGCAGGTCTGGTTCATCCTGAAGGGCGAGTTCACGATCGACGGCAGGCTGTGCCCGCCGGGCACGATGCTCTACCACCCCGACCCGCATTTCGAGGGCGTGTTCCACACCGCGACCGGCGGCGAGATCCTGATCGTGCAGTATCCCGGCCCGTCGACCGGCGAGCGGCCGATCTATGCCGGGCGCTTCAACATGGAGAAGCGCAAGTCGCTCGCCGAGGAGCGCGTCGATCTCTGAGGCGACAGCTTGCGCGCCGCGTCACCCGATGCGGCCGCCGCGCATCAGGGACGGAGATATTCAGCGGCCAGGATCCGGCTGAACGACACGTCACGTGAACACGTCACGTGAAGAAGTCGTTCGGCACCAGCAAGGAACGGCGCGGCGAGAACTGAAGCTGGAGATTGTTCTGGATGCCCCGAAGTTGGGCCTCATGCTGGAGGTCGTTGGCGAATGGTGGAACGGGATTGGACAGCACGGCCTGAACCGCGGCGTCGGCTGGACCGCCTTTGACAAACGGATCGAACTGGAAAATCGGCGAGCGCAGCTCGGGCTTGGCTGTTCCCTTCGCCCACTTGACCCGCAGGTCGAAGTCAAGACGCCAGCGGATATGGGCCAGGGGCGGTTGGAGAACGCCCTTGTCATCGCGGGCCACGAGCACACTGAAGAATTCACGGTCGAATTCCCGTTGGCGCAGGAAGTTCGGCGATCGGGTGATTGTGTTGGGGAATGGCGACAGGGTCTGGCGCGCGTTGGGATGGTCGCCCATCCTGGCGAGCAAATGCACCTTGATTTTCTGCCCCGGCGGCCGCGAGACGGTGGCCGTCGCCCGATCCGTGTTCATGAACGGCGATGAAGCCGTGTCGCTGTCCAGCGAGACCGGGAAAACCGGGGGCGGGGTGACGACGAAGGTGATTTCGCCCTCGTTCTTCGTTCGCCCGCTCCACGATGTCTCGAGCTGGTTGACCTTGCAGATTTGAATGAAATTGAGGATCCACCTGCCATTCGAGATGTCGTCCAGGTCCTTCTGGGCATCGACAAGGACATCGACCTCGCCCTTGATGTGAAAGGCGGGTCTGTTCTTCCTGGCTTCGATGTCCGGTGAAATGAAGCCTTTCGTCAGATGGACCGCTACGAAGTTCGCGCTGGCGGTTGTGGCGGGCGTGGCGCCCTCCCGCTCGACGGCCATTATCGCCGAATCGGCGTCAATCTGGATCATGACGTCCACCGTCGTGATCCGCCGACCGATCGGCCGCGTCGCAGCCGATGGCGTAGCTGTCGGAACTAGGCAAACAGGCCTCCGCTTCGCGATTCGCTCTGGACTTCGGCCTTGAAGCTTGTCTCCTCGACCTGGGAAAGGACGCGGATCGACGCCTCCAGTTGTTGCAGGGTCTGACGTCCGGCGACGCCATCCTGTTGAAGCTTGTTCTTGCGCTGAAACGCCCGCACGGCGCTCTCGGTCTCCGCGCCGAAGATGCCGTCAGGCAAGCCGCCTCGCGTGCGCGTCGATATAGGCATGACAAACCCCAGGTCGAGCAGCGCCTGCTGCAGGATGGCGACGCCCTCGCCGTCGGCGCCCTTTTTCAAAGGCGGCTTGTTGTTCGCGGCAGCGGCGAGTTCGCGGTTCGAGGAAAATCGTGGGTTGGCAAGAGCCATGGCGAACACCGGTTCTATCTGCGCGCCGGGAGTGCGGCCGGGCAAGTCAGGTGCGCCGCCCCAAGGGCGAACGGCCAGCGCTGCCGATCGCGAATCGACGGCGCTTGTATGGTCACGGATAGTTGGTCCGCGCCCATGAGATGAGGGCGCTCAGTGCCGACCCGCCGCCATACTCGTTGTCGCCCTTGGTGCCGACCGACGGCGACTTCACGGTCGTGTCGCCGATCGTGCTGCCGACGCCCACGACCCTTGGCCAGGGGTCGTTGTCCCACCAGCCCCAGACCGATCCGCCCGACTGGCCCGGCGTGAACTCGTTGAAGTGGCCCAGCACCTGGGCCGACTGGCCACTCAGGCTTTCGTCCTGGGCCGTCGAGATCACGCGGTTTCCCTGGAACGCCGGCCGCTCTCCGCTCGAAAGTTCGCCGGGATAGCCGATATACTGCCAGTAGTTCCCGCCGTTCCAGCCATCGTCGTAGGTCCGGTAGCCGGGATAGCCGACGACGTCGCCGATGCGCTGGTCCATGACGAGCACGACGTAGTCGAAGGCGGTCTGCTGGTCGGTCAAGGTCCCCGGGGCCTGTTCCCAGTAGATCACGCGCGTGGCGGCGATTTCCCCCCACGGCCCGCTGCCGTCGAAGTAGCCGGGCGTGAAGCTGAGCCACGCCACGCCACCGCCGCTTCCGCCGGTCCAATTGACGACGTGGCTTGCGGTCAGGACATGACGCGGCCCGATGGTCGTCCCGGACCCCCACTTGCCGACGGTGCGCACCTTGCCGGTGGTGCGCCACGGGAAGGCGTGGTCGTCGAACAGATAGCGATCGTCGGTGCCGAAGATCGACCCGCCGCGATCGAGTCCCTTGCCTCGGCTGGGACGCAGCTGATGGGTGGGCTTGCTGAGCTTCGGCGCGAACGTGGTGGCGAGGCCCGACGGGCGATATCCGTGAATCTCCTTCGCGAACAGCTTGGGGTCGAGGCTCTTGGCATTGAGACGCGTCACCGGAATGCGCTCATGCCGCCGTTCCGGCCGGATCCCGTTGCCGTCGATGGACGCGACGAGGCTCAATCGTCCGCCTTTTCGAACCAGACGCGGGCCTCGCACCCCGTCGAGCGAGATGTCGAGAAGCGACGCGGTCGCGCGCTTGGCTTTCCCGGTCGCGCGGATGCTCGATCGTCTTGCCAGCTGGCGGTGCGTCAAGGGCGGGTTGGGCTTGTTGTCGGGCATGAGGACCTCCATGTCGCTGATCGCGAACTCTGGCCTGAGCCGAACGCTGGGAGTTGCTGGGACGAGCCTCGTCTGGTGTGGCGCGAAGCCGTCCGCCTGCTCTTGGCATACGAGAGTTCAACGTGATGATACAACCATTGCGCGTGTCTGGCAAGTTGCAAACCCGCATGAGGAGCGCGTCGACCTCTGAGGCGTCAGGCGCGATTGAGGTGCTTCAACGGAGCGCCCGGTCGCGGCCAGTCGAAGGCGACCAGCTTGCCGCGGAGCGAGAGGGTGGCGAACGCGGTGCTGAGCGCCCGGCCGCCGAAGCAGACATTGGTGACGATCGGATCGGGCAGCAGGTACTGGTCGACCCGGCTGCCGTCCGGCCAGATGTCGCTCACGGCGCCGGGGACGATGGTGGCGACGCAGACATGACCCGCGCCATCCACCGCCAGGGAATCGAAGAACTGGTGCCCGCCGAGGGCGGCGAGCACATGGCCGCTGTCGCCACCCCTGTCGCTGAAGGGTCCAGCCCCGGCGGCGAGCGCGCCGGGCGCGTCCAGGTCATAGGCCAGGCACCGCGCGGTTGGCGTCTCGGCGACATACAGCCGCTTGCCGTCCGGTGAGAGCCCGATCCCGTTCGGGTGATCGAGCGGGAATATCTTCTGTTCGATCCGCGAGCCGTCCGCGCGGGCATAGTAGACGCCCCCACTATCGGAGCTGGCATCGGAGCCGGCGCTGTACTTGCCGAAATCCGTGAACCAGAAGCCCCCGTGATCGTCGAACACCAGGTCGTTGGGGGCGCCGATCGGCCGGCCGTCGCAGCGATCGTACAGCGTCGCCACTTTCCCAGTCCGGGGCTCGACAAGCTGGATCGACCCGCCGTGGTTGTCGTCCGCCGACCCCACGGGAAGGCTGTTGCCCTCGGCGTCGACGATCCATCCCGGCCCGCCGTTGTTGGTGACATAGATTCGGCCATCGGGTCCCAGTGCGGCTCCGTTCGGACCGCCGCCCAGTTCGGCTATGATCTCAACCTGGCCGCCCGGGGTCACCCGGCTGAGCGTCTGGCGGCGCATCTCCACCAGGATCACGGACCCGTCGGGCAGGGCGATCGGGCCCTCGGGAAACTGCAGCCCGCTCGCCAGTTCCCGGCAGGCCGGGGTGATCCTGTTGATCTGCATGGGTCCGCCGCTTTCCAGACCGAGGCCGATACCGAGGCTGATGGAGGGTGACGCGTTCCAGTCGGCAGCTTACCAGACCGCCGGGACGAACCCACCCGTCGTCGCCGCCGGCCGCCAGCCCCTCCGCCCGCTAATCGACGTCTTCCAGTCGAGTACCCTTCCCGGCTCGCAGGCTGGATCGCGCCTGTCGAACACGTTGCAGAAAGCGCGGATCGTTTTCCAATCGATAGTCGAACCAGTCATCCTCCGAGGCGAAGCCGATCAGCACGCCAGCCGGCTTGCCGTGACGCGTGATGACGATGTCGCCCTTTTCAGCCTCTCGAAGATACCGCGAGAGGTCGTCTTTGACGTCCGAGAGCGCCGCTTCCCTCACGGCCGATTTGCGAACTGATTTAGCCATCTGTCGGCCTCCACCTTGGCGACTATCGCTAGAACTTCCACAGTCGAACCCGTCACGTCGTAGAAGATTCGCACATCATCGACTCGAAGCCGATATTGCGGCCTGTCCAGGCCGCGCAGGCGCTTGATCCGGCTGCGGCTCGACTTCGTCGGCTGATGCCGCAAGTGCGTTTCGATCGCGTCTCTTACGGACGACCTGATCGACGCCCGCAATCGACGCAGATCATCGACCGCCTCCGGCGCCAGCACGATCTCATAGCGCATTATGGCTAAATGATAGCCAGATCCAGTACATTGTGAAAGTGAGTAGTATTGGGCGATCAGGAGAGTGCGCGACCTTCCCGATGTCGAGTTTCACCTGATCGACACCGGCCATTCCGCGCTGGAGGACGAATTCCTCGCCCGAAAGGTCACGTGACCCGATAACGCGCGGCGACGTCCGAAAACCGGTTCCTCGCGCCGGCCGCGCCATTGCCATGACCGCCAGCCGCCAATGCCGCTCTCGGCGCCGGCCGCCAGCCCCTCCGCCCGCGGAATCTGTACCGCTTAGCCCGCTGGCAAATGTCGGCTACAATCGCCACACCAAGCGAAGCTGAGGTCGGCATGGCGCAAAAGACCTGGGAACTGAGCGGCGAGTACATGGAAAGCTGCAACTGCGACTATCTGTGTCCCTGCATCTTCACCAATCCGCAGGCGCCGGCGACGCATGAGCATTGCACCGCCCTGATGGTCTACCGCATCGACCGCGGGCATCACGGCGACGTCTCGCTCGACGGCCTGAAATTCGCGCTGGTCATCCGCTCCAAGCCGGTCATGTCGGACGGCGACTGGGTGTTCGCCTGCGTCGTCGACGAGAAGGCTGACGACGCCCAGCGCCAGGCCTTGGCCGGCATCGCCAGCGGCAAATCAGGCGGCCCGCCGCAGATGATCCGCGACAACCTGGTGAGCGACTTCCGCGGCGTCGAATTCCGCCGGATCGACTTCACCGCCGATGGCTTGCGCCGCGCGACCGAGATCCCGGGCATCCTGGCCTTCGAGATCGAAGGCGTGGCCTCGCGCAACCGCTCCGGCGAGCCCTTCTATATCGACAACACCGCCCACCCGGCCAACCGCCGGCTCGCCCTGGCGCGCGCCAGGAAGACCGAAGTGCAGGGCTTCGGGCTTAGCCTCAGCCTCGCCGGCAAGGGCAACAACGGGCACTTCGCGCCTTTTGCCTGGGTGGCCTGACCGCCTCCGGTGGACCGGCCCGCCGCACCGCCCGCCGCGCCGCTGCTCGACCTGATGCTGCGCCAGCGCGTCGTGATCGCCGCGGCGCTCGCCGGCCTCACCGCACTCTGCTGGCTCTACCTTTTCGTCGCCGCGGCGGACATGCGGGCGATGGGCGCCACGGCCATGCCCATGCCGATGGAACCGAAAGGCGCGGTCGACCTCGTCCTGCTGCTGGCGATGTGGTGGGTCATGATGGCCGGCATGATGCTGCCGGGCGCGGCGCCGATGATCTTGACCTTCGCCACCATTAACCGGCGCCGGCGCGCCCGTGCCCAGCCTTATGCGCCGACGGCGCTGTTTGCGGCCGGCTACCTGCTGGCCTGGGGCGGCTTCAGCGTGGCCGCGACGCTCGGCCAGTGGGGCCTCGAGCGGGCAGCGCTGCTCTCGCCGATGGACATGACGACGACCAGCGCGCGGCTGGGCGGCCTGCTGTTCCTCGCCGCCGGGCTCTACCAGCTGACGCCGCTGAAGCAGGCCTGCTTGGCTGTCTGCCGGTCGCCTTTCGATTTCGTCGTTAACCACTGGCGGGACGGCGCCGCCGGCGCCCTGCGCATGGGCCTCAGCCACGGCTTCTACTGCCTCGGCTGCTGCTGGATCCTGATGGCGCTGCTGTTCGTCGGCGGCGTGATGAACCTGCTGTGGGTTGCCGTCCTGGCCGCCGTGGTGCTGATTGAAAAGCTGTTCCCGCTCGGCGTCTGGATGGCCCGGATCGGCGGTTTGTTGCTGGTCGGCTATGGCATCAGGCTGCTTACCGTGAACTAGCGAGCCCGTTGGTACAGGGACGCGGCTCTCATCTAACGAAGGAGCTTTCTGAACCTGCTGCTCGCAAGGGGCTACGCGCTTGGCTGGCCGCGAGCGCTCAGGCGCGTAGCGCCGGGGCCTGCCGCCGCCGTGCTTTTCGGCAGAGCCAGGATGGCAATGATGCTCACCACGGTTGCGGCCGTCACATACCAGGCGGGGGAATTGGGATCGCCGGTGGCGCCGATGAGCCAGGTGACGATGAGCTGGGTCGTGCCGCCGAACAGAGAAGTGCCCGCTGCATAGGCGATCGCAAATCCGCCGGCTCTCACCGACGCCGGAAGAAGCTCGGGGATGGCGGTGAGCGTCGCGGCGCCGCTCATGGCCGTCAGCGCGGTGAGCGCAATGGTGGCGACATAAAGCGTTGCGGCGCCGGGATAGGCGTTGAGAAGCAGGAACGACGGAACGGTCGCGACGGCCGTCAGCAGGCGTGGCGCCAGCATGATCGACCGGCGGCCGTAGAGGTCGCTGAGCCAGCCGCCCAGGACGGCGAAGAGGGCCGTGGCCAGCCCACCCACGACGGTCGCCGCGAGCGCGGTCGACGCCGGCAAGTGCAGCGTTGCGATGGCGTAGGTGGTCATGTAGGCGCCGACATAGGTCGATACGGTGCCGCCGAGGATGATCAGGATGGCGAGCACCAGCAGGCGGACCTGCTGGCCCAGCGCAGCGCCCCAGGACGGCCCCGCCGTGGGCCGGCGCTCGAGCGTCTCCGGCATTGCGCGCCGCAGATAGAGGCCGACCGGCACGAGCAGGAGAGACAGCAGGAACGGCACGCGCCAGCCCCAGGCCGCGAGGTCTGCTTTTTCCAGCACCAGGGAGAGGGCGAGCCCGATGGCGCCCGCGGCCAGCGCGGCCAGCCCCTGGCTCGCCAGTTGCCAGCTCCCGTACAGGCCGCGTCGGTTGGCTGGCGCGATCTCGATGAGGAAGGCGCTGGCCGGCCCCACCTCGCCACCGATGGCGAATCCCTGGACCAGCCGGCACAGGACGACGATGACAGGGGCGGCGAGGCCAATGGACGTGTAGGAGGGTGTGAGCGCGAGCCCCATCGTGCCCGCCGTGATCAGCACGATGGTCAGCAGCATCGCCGGTCTGCGCCCGGCGCGATCGGCAAAGGCGCCGATCAGCACGCCGCCGAGCGGCCGGAAGATGTAGCCGACGCCGAAGGCGCCGAGCGAAAGCAGCAGACTGGCGACGGCTGTCGATGCCGGAAAGAACGCCTGGCCGATATAGACGGCAAAAAAGGCATAGGCCGCAAAATCGTAGAACTCCAGCGCATTGCCCAGGACCGCCGCGACGACGACCTTTTTGGAGATGGCTGTTTTCAAGGACGCCTCGCAAGCGCGGTGCAATCGACCGCCCGCGCTGTTCTCTTTATATGAGCGCGTTGCGTCAAGGGATTTACCAACATGCTACAGGGTGCCGTGTTGGACTACGATGCCCTCTGGCAGCCGGGCCGCTTTGCCGGTGGCGCGAGCGGGCAAGGCCGTGACATTAAAGTGTCCGCCGTTTGAGCAACGTCCGGAATAGCCCTTTACTCCATCAATCGACGCGAGCCAGGCCCCTGTGGGAGCAGTCCGACGCGAACCATTAAAAAGCCTGATTTGCTGGGCTTTGGGCGGCCGACAAGCTGGTTGTGGAACAGGATATTTTTCCCGTCCAGCCGGGAAACCCTGTGCAAGAGCAGGAGATGCCAGAACATCGAGCGGCAACTGGCCAACGCGCCACCTGAGTGCCTAAAATATTAGTTCTTAAGAGGGAGGGCGGGGCATGGCAGACAAGCAGAAATCTCAATTGGTGTCGCTCGACACCGGCATCAACGTTGCACCAGCCGGCGATGGTCAAACCGCCGGCGCCGACGTGGTCGGCGTGGACAAGATCCGCGACTTGCTGTTTGGCAATCAGATGCAGGACTACGACCGCCGCTTCTCCAAACTCGAGGAGCGGTTCCTGCAGCGGTTCAAGGACACCGAGTCCGAAACGGCGCGCAATTTGAGCGCTTATGATTCAAATTCGAAGAAGCAGGTGGAATCGCTCGCAAGCCAGCTGCGCGAGGAAAAAGACCTGCGCGCCGATGGCGACAAGGAGATCGAGCGCTCGCTGCGCGAGCAGACCCAGTCGCTGGAAAAACGGCTCCGAACGATGTCGGACCAGGTGAGCCAACTCGAGCGCGACCTTTCCGACCGTCTGGCGCGCGAGGTGCAGACGCTGCATGAAGAGATCAAGCGTCGCAACGAGGACGTCCACCACACGCTCGAGAAGATGTTCGCCGAACTCTCCAACGTCAAAACCGATCGGAGCCTGCTGGCCGGGCTCTTCGTCGAGGTGGCGAAGTGCCTGAACCAGGACACCGGGGCGAAAGGTGCGGGCAAGGGTGCTGGCGATTCATCGCGCAGTTGGTCGGCCGCCTGACCGCGTTGCGAGATGAGCAGCTCCGCCGCCGAGAGGTTCGAGTGGCTGTTGCGCCTACCCCCGCCCGATAGCGGGATCGACCGGAAGGCGCTGGCGGGTCTGCTCGTCGGGCTCGCGCGAACTGTCGAGCCAAAGACCTCAGTGTCACCGACCGGCGTGTCGGCGGTCGATCCGCGGCTCGAGCAGTTGCGCAGCTTGCTGGTCGGGCACGAGATCGAGGTGCTCGGCCGGCTGCGCGAGGTGATCGAGGATCCCGAGCGGTTCGGCGTGGCCGTGGGACGCGTGTTGGCAACGGCGGTCGCGTCGAGCGACGCGCGGCTGGGCCAGGTGTTGGCGCCGGCGCTGGAGAAGGCGACGGAAAGCTCGATCCGCAACGATCCGCGGAAGCTCATTGACATTCTCCACCCCGTGATCGTCCCGGCGATCCGCAAATCGGTCGGAGAGACAATCGACAACACCTTCCAGTCGCTCAACGAATCGCTCCGGCAAAGCCTCACGTGGCGCGGGTTGCGCTGGCGGCTTGAAGCCTGGCGGACCGGAAAGCCCTTCGCCGAGGTCGTGCTCAACCACACGCTCGTCTACCAGGTCGAGCACGTCTTTCTCATCCATAACCACACGGGCCTCCTGATCTCGCATGTCGCGGCGGAAGACGCGGCGAGCCAGGACCCGCAGCTCGTTTCCTCGATGCTGACGGCGATCCAGGATTTCGTCCGGGATTCCTTCAAGGGTGCCGAACAGCAAGGGGTCGACACCCTGCGGCTCGGCGACTTGCGCCTGTGGTGCGAGGCAGGGCCGTTCGCGATGCTGGTCGCGGTCATCCGCGGCAACCCGCCGGAGGAGCTGCGCGAGACTCTGCGCAATGTTCTGTCGCGCATTCATGAGGAGCGCCGCCAGGCGCTGGAAAGCTTCGACGGCGACAGCTCGGGCCTGGCCGATGTCGCGGCGCATTTGGCGGACTGCGCCGCGCTCAGGCAACAGGGGAGAGGCACGCGCAAGGCCGGTTTTCCGTGGCTCGTCTTCCTGGTCTCCCTCCTGCTCGTGGGAACTGCGGGAGGAGTGGGACTTTGGCGGTGGGAGATCGCGCAAGAGCAGGCGCGGATCAGCGCCGAAATCGCGCAGGAGCAGGCGCGCATCCGGGCCGCTGAGGCCGAGCGCCGCGCGGCCGTGGAACGGCGCTGGTCGGACTATGTCGACCGGCTGCGGGCCGAGCCGGGCCTCGTCGTCACCGATGCGGCCGAGCGCGACGGCAAGTTCGTGGTCGGGGGCCTGCGCGATCCGTTCGCGCCCGACCCGGCGGCCCTGTTGCGCGAGTCCGGGGTCGATCCGGCGCGCGTTGTCAGTCGCTGGCAGCCCTACCAGGCGCTCGATCCTGCCTTCGTGCTGAAACGGCTCGAGGCGTCGCTCGCGCCATCGCCGGGCGTGAAGCTCTCGATCGCGGGCGATCGCATTGTCGCGGTGGGAGCGGCGACGCCCCTTTGGCTTTCGCGCGCGCGCACGGCGGCCCGCCAGCTGCCGGCGGGCGGTCCGCAACTCGACCTCACGCTGGTGCTGAACCTCTCCGAGGGAGCCTTTGCCAAGCTGCGCGAAGCCATCCAGGCGCACGAAATCCGCTTCAACACCAACGAGTCGCTGCCGGCGCCCGGGCAGGATGCCGAGCTCGACCAGCTGGCAAGCGAGATCAAGGAGCTGACTTCGCTCGCCTCGAGCCAGCATATGAGGGCGCGCATCAGGCTCACCGGGCACTCCGACGACACCGGCCCCGGGACCTACAACCTGTCGCTCAGCATCGCGCGGGCGGGTGCCGTCGTGGCGCTCCTGAAGAAGCGGGGCGTCGCTGCCGATCTGATCACGATCGGCGGCGCCGGTCAGCTCGATCCGCTTAACGCAGACAGCTCGGATAGCGCCCGGTCGCTGAACCGCCGTGTCTCGGTCGCGGTCCGGCTCGAGGACGAGTCATGACGGTGGCCGTCCAGAAGAAGATCTGCATGCTCGGCGGCTTCTCGGTCGGCAAGACGAGCCTCGTCAAGCGCTATGTCGCGAGCATCTTCTCCGAAAGCTATCTGACCACGGTCGGGGTCAAGATCGACAAGAAGACGGTGACGCTGGGCGACCGGGTGGTGCATCTCATCCTGTGGGATCTCGCGGGCGAGGACGACATGTCCTCGCTTCGGATGAGCTATCTGCGGGGTTCGGCCGGCTATGTGCTGGTGGCTGACGGCACGCGGCCGGCGACGCTCGAAACGGCGCTGTCGCTCCGCCGGCGCGTCGAGGCGGATTACGGCCCGCTGCCCTTTGCGCTGCTGCTGAACAAGAACGATCTCCGCGAGCAGTGGGCGATCCCGGACGGTGAGCTCGAGGAGCTTCGCCGGAGCGGCTGCTGGGTGCGGTCGAGCAGCGCCAGGACGGGTGAAGGCGTCGAGGACGCCTTCACGGACCTCGCGGTTCGCGTCGCGCCCTGAGCCATGGAAAATCTGCCGGCGCAGGTCGCCGATCGGCTGCAGGCGCTGAGCTTTGCCGACCGCGCGGTCGCCTGGCTGTATGTGGATGATGCCCTTGCCCTCATCGCCGCCGGCGGGTGTCTCGAGGCCTACGGGCTTGGCGCACTCAGCCTCGGCGCGCCGGCCGTCGAGCAGGCGGCATTTCTCGAGGGCCTGCTGCCGCTGGTCGAGACGCCCTGGCTGTTCCCGTCGATCGAGCTCGCGGTGGGTCACGAGAAGGGCCGCGTCGCCGATCTTCATTTTTGGCGCGACGAGGGCGGGGCCGGGGACGGAACGTGGGTGTTGCTGCTGGAAGTCACGTCCGAGCGCGACGCGACACGGCGCCTGCAGCAGAAGGCCTATGACATGACGCTCCTGCAGGAAAGGGAGGCGGCGCTCAATCGGCGTCTGGAGGCGGCGCAGGCGGAGCTCCGGGCGCAGTCGGCCGAGCTCGCGCGCTGGAACAAGACGCTCGAAGAGCGGGTGGCGGCGCAGGTCGGCGAGCTCGGGCGGATGAGCCGGCTCAAGCGGTTCCTGGCGCCCGCGCTCGCCGAGCTCATCGTATCGTCCGGCGACGAAAGCATCCTCGAAAGCCACCGCCGTGACATAGCCGCGCTCTTCTGCGACCTGCGCGGCTTCACTGCCTTTGCCGAGCGCGCGGAGCCGGAAGAGGTCCTTGAGTTGCTGCGCGACTATCACGCCACGCTCGTGCCGCTCGTCCAGTCCTTCGAGGGTACGCTCGACCGCTTCGCCGGCGACGGGTTGATGGTGTTCTTCAACGATCCGCTGCCCTGTCCCAACCCGGCCGAACGCGCCGTCAGGCTGGCCGTGGCGATGCGGGAGGCGGTGATGGTGCTTGCGGCAGGATGGCGTCGGCGCGGCCATCAGATCGGCTTCGGCGTCGGCATCGCGCAAGGTTTTGCGACGCTGGGGCAGATCGGCTTCGAAGGCCGCTTCGACTACAGCGCGATCGGCACGGTCGTCAACACGGCCTCGCGCCTCAGCGACGCCGCGGCGGACGGCCAGATCCTCGTGACGTCGCGGGTCGCCGGCGCCGTCGGCGATTTCGCCGAGCTCGGCGACATCGCGCCGCTCGCGATCAAGGGCCTCAGCCGTTCCCTTGCCGTCTCCAACGTGGTGGCGCTCAAATCTGGGCAGCACCAGCAGCCCATCTGACCCGAACGCCAAGCTCGGTGAGACTGGGAGAAGCGACGCCCGACCCATCGCGACAGGGCAGGCGGGCCGGCTGACGGAGAGCCGTCCCCCAAGGACGGCCGCGCCGATGATCCTGACCTTCGCCACCGTCAACCGGCGCCGGCGCGCCTGCGCCCAGCCTTATGCGCCGACCGCCCTGTTTGCCGCCGGCTACCTGCTGGCCTGGGGCGGCTTCAGCGTGGCCGCGACGCTCGCCCAGTGGGGCCTCGAGCGGTTGGCCCTGCTCTCGCCGATGGACATGACGACGACCAGCGCGCGGCTGGGCGGCCTGCTGTTCCTCGCCGCCGGCCTCTACCAGCTGACGCCGCTCAAGCAGGCCTGCCTGGCTGTCTGCCGGTCGCCTTTCGATTTCGTCGTCAACCACTGGCGGGACGGCGCCGGTGGCGCCCTGCGCATGGGCCTCAGCCACGGCCTCTACTGCCTCGGCTGCTGCTGCTGGATCCTGATGGCGCTGCTGTTCGTCGGCGGCGTGATGAACCCGCTGTGGGTCGCCGTCCTGGCCGCCGTGGTGCTGATCGAAAAGCTGTTCCCGCTCGGCGTCTGGATGGCGCGGATCGGCGGTGTGCTGCTGGCGGCCTATGGCATCGGGCTGCTGGCCATGAGCTAAGCCGGCCGATGCTGCTCCATCCCGGCCCCGCCAGCCGACCGCGCGCATTGCCTGCATCCCGCGGCGCGAGTCGTGCGCATCATTCCGAGCACTATCACGGCTTCGCGCAGATCCGGTTCATCCTGAAGGGCGAGTTCACGATCGACGGCAGGCTCTGCCCGCCGGGCACGATGCTCTACCACCCCGACCCGCATTTCGAGGGCGTGTTCCGTACCGTGACCGTTGATCTGCGAGGCATAAAGATGCCCCTAAGCAGCTTTGCGCACTCAGCTTCAATGTGGGCGACCGCGCGTTCATGCTGGGGCCAATTGTCATCCCGAGATGCTATGGTCCTGTGGTTGGGAGAAAAGTTTGAACGTCGAGCTGCAGCGCTATCTCAGTTTGATCGTTGAGCCGACCGTTGAGGATTTCAAAAGGAAAGGTCATCGCAACGAGGGATTATTTCCGACACCGGCAGATTCGAAATCGCTTCGGGATCGATTTCCTTCTTTACCCAACCGGCGCGACTGTCGTGACTTTCGTCGGCCCTTTGCGCCCAGCTGTCGTGCCATTCGGGATTCGCCTTCTTCAATTCCCGGAGTTGCCGAGACGTGGTCTGGCTTAGTTTGAGCCCAGCATCGAGCATCCACGCAAGCCATTGAGCAGACAGTGTCGACCTATATTTGAAGTAGTATGCCTCCGTCTCACTGTTGTATTTGGAGCGACCCTTCAAAATTCTTGTCTCTATCGCTGCCCGATCACGGTTGGACAGGTCAGCCCAACGCGCACGAAGTGCCCAGAGTAGCTCGCGGGCGTGTCCCAAGTTCCAGAACGCATCCACCTCTAGCGCCCTTAGAGTTCGACCGACCTCACTGCTGGACACGACCCTTCGATCGGCCAATGCCCATACCTAAAATCATAGCGCAGACCCGTGGGGTTCCATCGAGGAATACTGGACTACCTGATTGTCCTGGCCTCGTTTGAACATTCATGACGATTTGCTTGGTCTTTAGTGGGCCAGCTGCCAAGAGTA
>Ga0193729_1000855_pt1 | contig 15839 bp, 8 predicted proteins | sample U1c2metaG_FD_143036 | JGI IMG/M metagenome (GOLD analysis project Ga0193729, IMG submission 143036) | Soil microbial communities from a riparian zone of the East river system, Colorado, United States - U1c2 | ecosystem: Environmental > Terrestrial > Soil > Riparian zone | place: USA: East River...
AGCTTGGTTCTGGCCCCAGTTGCTGGTCCAATCTAGGTCACCGGAGCCAGTCGAGCAGAGTTGAAACGGCGTGGACACGGTCTGGCTATTGCCTTCAGTTAGAGGACCAAGATGAACCACAGGATCAGATCCAGCAATGCAGCGTACAAGCGACGGAGCTGTTTTCACTGTGAAAGTCGTGCTTGTGATGAATTTGCTGTCCTGTCCATACACGTTGAGAAAGTGCTTGCTTCCATTACTCCAATGGGAATTGATCGGAATATCAACGGTAAATGTCCCATCGTTATTCACCGTTATCCAGCCTCCCACCGCAGGAGTCTGCGAAGTGAGCAGCGAGAAGATATTCATCATATCTGCAAGTGGCGCCCCACTAGGGCGCTGGTTTTGATCTCCACTGCCTAATGGCTGACCATCAAGCATAACTGCCGCCTTATGAGGCCGAAAGTGGCTTCCCGTCAAGGTCATCGACTGTCCCGGAATTGCCTTCCCTTGCAACGTCAATGTAGGCATACCACCACCGCCAGGGACGGGAGAGCCTGAAGCTGGAGATGAGTGGAAGTGTGCAAAGAGCAGCATTATACCAACAAACACAACAAGAGTTGCCGTACCAACGACAGTTGTCAGATATGAGGAACGCCAACCATTTCTGGCAGCTTTGGCTTGCTTTGCCTGATTAATAAACCTCGACTGGTCTGTCCCATACGGTCGTCCCACTTGTTGGTGAAGTCCGTGCTCAAATCCAGGTTGTTGGTGAAGTCCGTGCTCAAATCCAGGTTGTTGGTGAAGTCCATGCTCAAATCCAGGTTGTTGGTGGAGTCCGTGCTCGAAGCCGGGAAAATCCTCAGAAGGCAGAGATGGAGGTGGCAGAGGTATTAAAATGTCCGCACTCAGAGTGAGAAGATCCTCAGAAGACAGAGATGGAGGTGGCAGAGGTATTAAAATAGAAGAATTCTCATCGGAATCAGAGGTACTAGATTGATTACTACTAGATAGTAAGGGCTGCGTTGGGATTCCATAGACAGGCTTGTATTGATTCTCAGATAACTCAGTTCCCCTGGTATCAGGAGGCCCAGTCATATTATCAATAGATGAATATCTACTCTTTTCGGTTGAGATATTTGGTGAATCACCCATTACCTGCGAAAGTCGCCCACAAAGTCCACAAAAGTTAGCAGTATCGGGTAGCCAAGCCCAACAATGTTTACAGAACCTGCTTGGGTGTGTGGGTATCTTTGTGTCATCCACAACAGTATACTCCTTTTCCCTTGCCTCTCTTTGTCAATTCTGCTATCATAGCACTGTTCTTGGAGATCATCGCAAGTGCCAGTGACCTTGTTCATTGTGGTGAAAGGCCGGACGAGTGCGGCAGCAGGTTTCTGCATAGGTCCTATAGATGCGTCAAGCAGGGATTGAGCAAGCGAGGTAAACACAGCTAGCGATAGAGAATGCAGAGAACAAGTATCCCCAAACGCTTCTCGAAGCAATGGGGTAGAGGATGCGAATGAGGTGCTTACATCTCTCGTAGTGCATCCTGTGAGGATTGTCGTTCCCCTCCGAACCCGAAATGCCAGCGGTCAATGATTCGCTATGGTTTTCGGAACTATCTCTCCCACCTCGTGGATAAATCCAATCAGATATGGGATGAGCCATGCTGCCATTAGTAGTATACCAGACATTAAGAGATTTTTCCATAAATGACGGAGTATTTTTGGTGAAACGTAACAAGCAAGCAGTGATAGCTAGGAGGTCCAAGCAAACTGAAAGAGGATACTAGGAATGACCAAAAATTAACTTGTGCTTCTGGTAGCGAAGGCAACACGCAGGATAGCGCAAGTTATTCTTCACCCAATCCTATGGTAGGAATATGTCTCCTTGGCCTTGATCTACAAGGCGATCCCAAAGATAACATTGAGTAACCACAATATAACTAATGCAGAGATGAAGATGATGCTTGCCCAAGAGAGGATATTCATAAGTGGGCCATTGACACGTTTCCCCATCAAACGATGATCGTTGACTAGCAGGATCACAAATACAAGTAAGATTGGGAGCATAGCCGCATTCAAATCCTGTAACACGATTAGAACCTGAATAATGGGAAGGTTAGGGATCATTGTGATGAGCACACCTAGGATAATCAGACCCGTGAATATAGATTGGAAGACAGGAGCTTCCTTGAAGGAACGCGAGACACCACGCTCAAACCCAAAAGCCTCGCAAATTCCATAGGCGGTAGAAATTGGCAAAACGGCACCAGCTAGGAATGATGCACCGAATAGACCGACTCCAAAGAGGAGCGAGGCATACTGACCAGCGAAATCACGCAGAGCGAATGCAGCATCAATGGCAGTATTAACCGGATGATGGTGCACGAAAAGAGTTGCCCCAGTAGCAATAATGATAAACGCGGAGATGATATTGGCAAAAATTGTTCCACTATATACATCTATTTGCACATAGACGTATTCATCAGTATGCAAACCTTTGTCGGCGACTGCAGACTGGATATAGAGTAGCATGTAAGGGCTGAGGGTTGTTCCGACAAGGGCTGCTGTCGTAGGCCAATAATTAGTATCCATGCTGAGATGGGGAAAGACTGTTTGTAGCGCAACGGCAGACCAGTCTGGATGAGAGAAAAAAGTAGCTGGGATATATGCAAGGAAGCCAAATGACATGAGCAGGAAGATAATCTCGACACGTCGGTAAGAGCCTTTTGAGACAAGCCACCAGAGGATCAGACCGCTTAGCGGAACAACGATATAGATTAATGGGGTGTGTGGATCATTGGTGAGAACCTGCACACTGGCAGCAATGCCCAGGAATTCAGAGACTGTTACGCCAGTATTTGCAATGAGTAAGGATAGCATGGCCACAACAGTCCACCGAACACCAAACTGCTCACGAATAAGGTCGGACAACCCCTTTCCGGTAACAGCTCCCATACGAGCACACATCTCCTGTACAATCGCAACGAAGAGCGTCGTGATTGCTAGAGCCCAGAGGAGATTATAGCCATAGGTTGCTCCAACTGAGGAGTAGGTCGCGACACCACCAGCATCGTTACCAGCATTAGCAGCGATCAGCCCAGGCCCCAACACCAATAGGAGCTTTACAAAGGGAGAAGAACGATTTAAACGAAAACGAGACCGCGCACGTCTTTTACGCTCAGCGCGGTCTTTGGATGCACGATGTGGTATTCTCTGGCGCAAATCCATTGGACACATACCCCGGGCAGAAGAAACAGCCTCTCGTTCTTACCCACCCCTTCCCTTACAAATTCTTTTTCGCACTTGATGATACCACTCTCGCCTACAGGTGACAAGAGGGATGTCGATCAGTCGGGGATGACAGTCCCTTCAAGATAATTCCGGAGCAAGTTAAGAGCCGAGAGCACAGCATAGTGCTTGTTTTCACTACGCCCGCCACGCCATCCCGGTCCCATGCCTGTCACCACTCCCTTAGGTCCCTCAACGGCAATATGGACCGTACCAACGGGTTTATCCTCTTGCCTATCTGGGCCAGCAACACCAGTTATGCCGATACCAAAATCTGTCCTGAAATGTTCGCGTACGGCATATGCCATAGCACATGCTGTCTCCTTGCTCACTGCACCGTAACGGTCCAGGATCTTGCGCGGCACTCCCATCTGTGCTTTCAAATCGCTGCTATAGGCAACAATCCCCCCGACGAAGTGCTTCGAGCTACTCTGGAAGTCAGTGATTGTACTAGCCAGTAGCCCACCAGTGAGCGATTCCATCACGCTAAGCGTTTGACGACGTTCCTGGAGTAGCTTGCCGATGACACTCGCCAGCGTATCACCCTCAATACCAAAGACATGATAACCCAGAAGCTGTCGGGCACGATCTTCCATCTCCGCTACTAATTGGCCTGCCTTCTCGGAACCTTCTGCCTTCGCAGAGATACGCACATCGACGGCATCGGATTTGGCATAGGTGGCAATGGTGGGATTGGTATTATGGATCAAAGAATCCAAAAGCTCCTCAACTGTAGATTCTCCCAACCCATAGACCCGCAGGAGGCGCGTGAAAATCAAGCTGCCTGTATACTTGCTGAGTCTAGGAACAACCTCCTTTTCCCACATGCGATACATCTCTCTCGGCACACCAGGCATAGCCACAATGATATGGGAGTCCTTCTCAACCCACCAGCCAGGTGCGCTACCTACCGGATTCTCAAGGCTCTGTGCCGACGGGATTAATGTTGCTTGCTTGATATTACGCTCTACCATAGGGATGTTTGCATGGGCAAAGCGAGCACGCAGCGTCGCCTCCTGTTCTGGATCGACCTCCATAGTCTCGCCCAGCAGAGCACTGATAGACTCCCGAGCCAGATCGTCCTCCGTCGGGCCCAGCCCACCAGTCATTACGATCAGATCGGAACGCTGCCATGCTCGCTGGAGCGTCTCTACAATTCGTTCTAAATTATCACCTACCTGGGACACATAATAGAGATCGATACCTAGCGCTGCCAGATTCTGGGCAAGGTATGTCGCATTGGTATCAGAAATCTGGCCTAATAGCAATTCAGTACCGCATGAAACAATTTCAGCACGCATAGATCAGATCCTCCTGAGTAGTGGACAACAGCCACTGTTGTGTATGGAACCTCGCTCTAAATAAAATGACGTATGGAGCCCGCTCTAATAAAATAACCTGTAGAACTCTCTATTCATAATACGCAACAGGAGCGTATTATGATGCAAAGGTTAGGTTGTTTTAGGAGAAAGTCCTATCCCAAGGCAGGGGTTGGCATCTTGTCATTCCTTTTTGGTAATCATAACATATAGAGTTTTGCATCAACATATTGTGTAAAAAACAAACCTGAGATCAATATGTTGTGCCAAAAGGATTGTTTTTCGTGGTGTTTCCGAGTATACTGAGTTATAGAGGTCCTAAAAAACCTCAGTCTTGAAAAGCAATGCCTTTACATCGGCATTAAAGAATAGCTCTCTTTATTAGAATGATTGATTAAGGAGCAAGTATGCTAGAGCAAAAAAACCAACCCTCCGACGACGCAACTCCCCAGAATATGACCCAACTGGAAGGGATTCATCAAAAGGTCTTCATGGACCGATACTCCCTCAAGGACGCAAATGGAAAACCTCTCGAGTTTTACCCAGAGCAGCTATGGGCACGTGTAGCCCGTGGCATTGCGGCAGTAGAACAGACTGAAGAAAAGCGAGAAGAATGGGAAAAGCTTTTCTATGAAGCACTTACCAATTTTCAGTTCGTGCCGGGTGGTCGTATTCTAGCAGGCGCTGGGACGGGCCATCAGGTGACTTATTATAACTGTATGCCACCTGACCAAGAAGTGCTTACAGCAGATGGTTATCGACCAATTTCCGAAATCAAGATTGGCGATCTTGTAGTGACACATCGCAATCGTCTGCGCCCAGTATTACACAAGTTTGAGCGCGAGACTGAGGAAATGCTCTACATCATCCGACCTAAGAAAATAGGCTACGATGATTTGCGCCTGACAGGCGACCACAAAGTATATATTGTCCGTTCAGAGTGGGTTAACACACATAAGTCGCGTGATGGGCTGCATTTGCAGCATGAGCCCGATTGGATTCCCGCCAAAGAAATTAAACCTGACGATTACGTTGCCGTCGCTTATAATGACGAGGAATACCTTCCCGCGACAATCAACATACAGGATTATGTTTCAGGTTATACAACCCAGGACGGAAAGCTCTTTAAAGCTCCATCGCGCCGTCATCTCGACCATGCACCAAGCCGGGGAACATCCCATAAAATTCAAAATAATCTGGAACTCGATGGAGATTTGTGCTATCTGTTTGGACGTTGGCTTGGTGATGGTTGTGTTACTCATCGCGGTGGTACAGATATCCCTTCTGGTATCAAAATTGTCTTTTCCCTGGATGAGCGAAAAGAGGCTGAAGAAATCGCCCGAATCATCGAAACCAAATTTGGTATCGAACCTGCCATCAACTTAAGTAATACAAAACGCTGGTATGATCTATGGGTGCATTCCATGCCATTTGGGGAGTTCTTCAAAGCTTTCCTCGGCTGCTACAGCCATAGCAAGCGGATTCCTGAACAACTGATGCACTTGCCTGCTGAGTTCACGTTGGAATTGTTGCGTGGATTGTTCAGTGCCGATGGTTACGTCTCTGATAATAAACTCGGCATAGTGTTAGCGAATCGAACACTAGCCATCCAGATTCACCAGCTTCTACTGCGCATGGGATATCTATTCTCAATCCGTGAGAATACGCATCGCTTAGGGCGCGTACCTGCGTACCGCGTTCAGGCTACTGCACAACAGTGCGCACCGCTCTTCGAGCGCTTCTTTGGTGTTCAAGCACCTGGGCATAACATTGATTTGAAGTACTACTTTGAATACGACAATCTTAAGTGGATACGAGTCGATGAAATTGCTATTGAAGATTATGTTGGTATCGTGCTGGATATCGAGGTTGAGGAAGATCATTCTTTCATCTCAGCAGGTATTGTAGCCTCGAATTGTTTTGTCATCCCTAGCCCCGAAGACAGCCGTCAGGGGATTCTCGACAATCTGAAAGTAATGACCGAGATCATGGCACGCGGCGGTGGCGTTGGCATCAATCTCTCCACGTTACGTCCACGTGGCTCGTATATCAAGACGGTCAACGGAACGGCTTCGGGGCCATGCTCGTGGGCACAATTGTATTCAGTAGCGACAGGAGATGTTATACAGCAAGGTGGCTCGAGGAGAGGGGCATTAATGATTATGCTGGATGATACGCATCCAGACATAGAAGAGTTCATTACCGTCAAAAGAGAATCTGGTAAGATCGAGCATGCGAACCTCTCTATCTGCGTCTCCGACGGATTCATGCAAGCGGTCAAGAACGATGCCAACTGGGATCTGATCTGGCAGGGTGAGGTGAAGAAAACTGTTAGTGCACGTCACCTATGGGATTTGATCTGCACTTCAGCCTGGGAGTCGGCAGAGCCTGGCTTAGTCTTTATGGATCGATGTAATAAAGAGGCAAACACCTGGTACTACGAAAGCATCAGATGCGTTAATCCATGCGGCGAACAACCCTTGCCATTCTGGGGCGTTTGTAACCTTGGTGCACTTAATCTTACTTCATTCGTCAAAGATGGCTCGATGGATTGGGAGCAACTGGCAAAAGTTAGCAAGATTGCGATGCGCTTCCTGGATAACGTCATCGATGCGACAGAATACTTCATCTCTGACAATCAAGAGGCTCAGCTTGGTACCCGCCGTACAGGTCTGGGTACGATGGGGCTGGCCGATGCACTCATCAAGATGAAGGTCCCTTATGGTAGCGAAGGATCTCTCCCAATCATTGAGCATATTTATGCTACCATCAGAGACGCTTCCTACGAGGCTTCTGCAGACATCGCAACTGAGAAAGGCCCCTTCCCCAAGTTTGATCGTGACAAGTATATGCAAGGAAAGTTCATCAAACGTCTGCCCAAGCCTATTCAGGAGAAGATCGAGAAGCAGGGTGTTCGCAATGCCGTCCTGCTGACTCAGGCGCCCACAGGTACTACAAGTCTGCTCGCAGGTGTCAGTTCCGGCATTGAACCCGTCTACGACTTTGCCATGATCCGGCGCGATCGCACGGGTGAGCATATCCTGTATCATCCACTGCTGCAGGCTTGGCGCAATGAGCATCCAGATGCGCCCACACCAATCTACTTTGTCTCGTCAAAGGATCTGACACCGGAAGAGCATGTGCGTGTCCAGGCAATGGTCCAGTGCTATACTGATGCCAGTATAAGCAAGTGTGTTGTGGGGGATACCTTGGTGAGTAGTGAACGCGGTCTGCTACCTATTGCTGATCTGTATGCTGGAGAACAGCCTAACACATTCCGTTCGCTCGCCTTGCATGTGGCAAGCTTGGAGAGGACTCAGATCACCTCACATTTCTACTTTGGTGGAGTGCGACCAACACGACGGGTGAAGTTGGCAGATGGGCACGAGATTACTGGTACGCCTAATCATCGGCTCTACGTGGGAACAGCGGAAGGTCTGATGTGGAAACGCCTTGATGAGCTTGTCCCAGGCAACTATGTGGCACTCAAGATAGGGGCACAACTGTTCGGCACGGATGTGTCCTTGTGTGGCTTCCAGCAGTCTACAATACGCAGTGGCTATCAGAAGACTATTCAGGTACCTGCCTCCATGAACCCCATGCTAGCGCACTTCGTAGGCTCCTATATAGCAGAGGGATGTATTATCCACTACACCGTTCGCATTACTAATAACGAAGGGGGGGTGTTGGAGCGACTGAGAGAGGAAACCAGACTGCTTTTTGGCTTGGATGGGAGCATTACCCCGCAAGGAAGGAACAATGCACTCACCTTGCAGATCAATAGTAAATCACTCTGTGAATTGCTGCGCTTCCTCGGCTGCGAGGGGAGTGCTGCACAGAAGACCATCCCTTGGGCGGTTTTGCAGTCGAGTAGGGAGAGTATTGTGGCCTTTCTTTCTGGGCTGTATCTGGATGGGTTCATCACAGATAAGAAGGTGGGGATTTGTCTTGCGTCGCAGAAACTTATCCAGCAGCTTCAGATTGTGTTTGACAACTTTGGTGTGCAAACTTGGATTTCGGTTAAGCACAACGTACAATACGATCGTGACTACTATGAGCTTAATGCACATGGGCAGGAGGCTCAGCGACTCTTGCGCCTCCTCACTTTTGATGAGGCACATAAGCGAGAACGAGCGCTGCTCCTACGGCGGGAGTTTCAGGGAAGTAATTCAGACATTATACCAGTGGAGGCGCGAAAGTCTGTTTTTGCTGATGCGCCTCGTACTGTGCGTTATCGTCATCATGCTTACTCTCAAGCGCTGCCGCAAGAGCAAGAAGGGCGGCAGCTTACGTGGTTTGGTTTGCGTCGGCTGGCGAACGATCCTGAAGTGCCGCTAACGCCTTCTCTGCGGGAAATCTGGCAGGAGTCTCTGCATTTTCGTCGCGTGGTTGCTGTAGAGGACAGTGGGGAGCAGTCCGTCTATGACCTTTCGGTTCCGACAACCTCTGCCTTTGTCGGCAATGGAATTGTTAATCATAACACGGTCAATGCCCCCAATGACCATACCGTTGAGCAAGTGCAGAAGCTGTATCGTCTGGCTTACGAGATGGGCTGTAAAGGTGTAACATACTATCGCGATGGTTCACGCGACGCAGTGCTTACTCGTGTCGAGGATGAAAAGAAGGCAGCCGCAACGCAGACTCCGGCGATAGAGATGGTGACTTCAATCCACCAGGGTATCAAGCAACGCCCGGCGGTCGTCCAAGGTTATACCAGACAAGTCAATGCTCCTGAAGGCAAAGTCAATGTTACTATTAATAGCGATGAACAAGGTCCGTTCGAAGTCTTTGTCAACGTTGGGAAGGCTGGTAGCGACATTGCCGCTCTGTCGGAAGCTTTGGGTCGCTTGATTTCGCTCAACTTGCAGATACTTAGCCCCCTGTCGCCAGTAGACCGAGCACAGGAGATCAGCAAGCAATTGCGAGGCATCGGTGGCAGTCGCTCGGTTGGTTTTGGTAGCCAGCAAGTACGTTCGTTGCCCGATGCAGTAGCACGTGCACTAGAGCTTCATATAGAAGCAGCCCAAGCTGCTGGAGATGATGCGGCAACGCACAACGGACACACCCAGGCAAATAATAACGGTCAGGAGATATCCGCTTCTGTGAGCCAACCCTTAAAAGTTACCGGGAATCTTTGCTCCCAATGTGGCTGCAATACAATGGTATACGAGGAAGGCTGCAAGAAGTGCTATAGCTGTGGATATAGCGAGTGCTAAAAAGTTTTCACTCCAGACCATTCTGGTCTGGAGTGAAATTTCCTATGTAGGCAATCTTTGGGTGAGGCAGGCTCTGTTAGAGCAAGAATAATCTCTTCTTTGTTAGACATTGCTCCCGTCCCTTGCGTTTTTAAGCACAGTATTGTATCATCTGTTCTAACAGAAGGATGTGCTTAATTCAATGCTAAGCACTTTTAGGTGCTAAATAACAGAAAGGGATATTATGCGGAAAGCAAACATGGTGTACATCGATGAGAACGGTAAAGCCTGGATAACGGGAGAGGGCGTTGCAAAAGTTTGGAATGAACGCGCAGCAAAAGAGTTCAGTCGAGAAGGAAGATACACCCGGTGGGCTGCAAGGAATAGAGTGGAGAATAACAGTGATCTTTCTTATATCGATACTGAGGATGGCCGTCTCTATAGCAAAGCTGATGCAGAGAAGGTTAATTTACGCCCAAGAAGCAAGGGCAGGCCTGACGTGAAAGAGCGAGCTGCAACAGCCTTCAAGAAGAAAGGGGCTCATGAAGCTGAGCCCCTTGGAAAGAGGACCGAGGATTAAAACATGCCGAATAGTAACACCTATGGACTCATCCTGCAGGGATTAGGATTAAGTCTGCAGAGTGCACAATTCCAAGTCGAGGCAAGGCATCTGACAAGGTTGATGGTGACACAAGGCCTCACCGTCGTGCAGGCACTAGAGACTGTGGAAAATGGCGTACTTGGCGAGAAACTACAACTATTCATGCACACTGTTCAGCTGAGCGTAGCAGTGGTAGCCCTGCGAGAGGCTGGGAGTATCACAAGAGAGCAAGGCAATGAACTGCTAGCATTCTTGCAACGTATGACGTTTCTTGAATCGCCAAACGCCCTTCCAGAACGTGTGCGGAAGATTGCTGCAGCAAAGGACTAACACCTGTGACGACTCCCCATGGATAAATCCAGGGGCTTCTCGCAGTAGCCGAACGGAATGTACCCGCTTGCGGCAGTTTCGCGAAGGCTCCGTCCGAGCCTACGGTCAGTTCAATCTTGGTAGGCGGCTTGTGGGCTCTAGACCTACGTCATCGATTGGTACACCAAACGGTTGATACGTTAGTGCTTTTACCCAAGCGAACGATTTAGCTTGGAACCTGCAAACACTATTCAATTGTTTGTGTACTAAAGACAGTATAGCATAGGGGTCAATATACAAATGTTCATGAAGGGATACAAGTAAATGAATACTTTGTCAGAAAACGAGGGCCCCTATGCCCAAGCCTTACACAAGGAACGCCTCTTGTATCCCCTAAGCTTTTGCCAGGGGTTTTACGAGGCGGAGGTGATAAAAGTATTCAGTTATTCAGTTTACATCTTGTAAAAAGCCTACAAAATGTGTTACAATAATATTTAACACTCCCTTAACATTCCATTAACAATGGGTTAAGGAAGTGCCACGAAGTTCGCTGTTGAGCCAAGTAAGGGACTCCCAAAGAATAAATCATCCCAGGACATCCACAGGTCACCCAGTCCAGATGGGACAATTAAAAACTTGGAAGTCCCTAAGTCGGCTCCTGTGGACTTTGCCATCAAGACGACCATTGATGAAAAGTGATACAAACCTCCTTTTTTTGGCGTGTTTTCTTTGAGACTGGTGGCAATACGTAGTGTATGTAGGTAGTTCTTAATTAGGAAGGGGATGCACCTTAATGGTCGATACAACTAATCCAACCACTGTTTTGGGTCTGGTCTTCGGTGGGGTACTATCACTGCTCTATGGAGTGCGTTTGATCACCGATGCTATGGAACGAGATGCAGGTGTACGGCTCCGTCGGAGGCTGATGCTGCTTACTAGGCATCCACTTGCAGCCTTTAGCACCGGAGTGGTTGTAACTATGCTGACCCAAAGTTCGGGGGTAGCCTCTTCCCTGCTCGTTGGGTTAGTTAACGTGCAACTTCTGACACTGACGGTTGCGATTATTACACTGCTTGGGACCAATGTGGGGTCCGCATTGGTTGTGCAATTATTGGTATTTCACATTACCAACTTCGCGTTTGTATTTGTGGGCTTGGGAGCGGCTGCTGCGATGCTGACGCGACAGAGCCCTAAACGGGGTATAGGACAGGCCTGCTTTGGATTTGGCCTTATTATCTTGGGGTTAGCAGCTCTCGAAGCGGGAAGCCGTCCGCTCGCTGGGAGTCCTATCACTGCGCTGGTATTTGGTGCCCTAGTCCAGTCTCCTGTGGTTTTGGCATTGATTGGGGCCGTCTTGACGATGACCTTTGCCTCCAGTATCGCAGGAATTGGGTTGGTGATTGTCCTAGCATCGAACGGATCTTTACCATTAGTTGCGGCTTTGGCACTGATGCTGGGTTCCAATGTTGGATCAACCATTACAGCGTTGCTTACCTCTCTCTCCAAAGGATCTGTATCTGGTCGACGGCTAGCACTTATCCATACTGGTACGAAGCTAGCACTCGCCTGTGTCGCATTGGCAGTTCTTAATCCGCTAACAACCGTCCTGTCTTGGGTCTCTCTACCTCCAGCAACCCTGGTGGCTCTCTCGCACCTGGGATTCAATCTCATGCTAGCTCTCATCTTTGTTCCACTTGCCGGGCCACTCGCTTATCTAGCTGAAAAAATGATCTCAGATCATTCGATTAAAGAGCAAGCCACTGGACCGCACTATCTTCATCCAGATACCCTCTCCATGCCTGCTGTGGCCCTTGGGCAGGCGACCCGTGAAGTGTTGCATATGACAGACTTGGTCACGGAGATGTTGAGTCTCAGCATTCATGCCTTTGAGGATGGAGGAACGGAAATCGCCTCTTGTATTGATGGGCTCGATGATCAGGTTGATAGTCTGAATGCGGCCATCAAGTACTATCTGACGCAACTCGATGAGGACCAGATGACGCAGGAGCAGAAGAACCGCCAGATAGCATTGCTCTATATCATCACGGATCTGGAAGCTATTGGTGATCTTATTGACAAGCAATGCATGCGCTTGGCACGCCGCAAGCGCCGTCAACAGCTCATATTCTCTGACGAGGGCTGGCAGGATCTGATTAGCTATCACCAGGAGGTAACGGCAGCAGTCCAGCTAGCGTTTGCAGCTCTGGCCACACAAGACCCGCACCTTTCAGCGGCATTCTTTCCCCGCAAGGCTCAGCTCTACCAGATGAGGCGTACGCTCCATCTGCGGCACTTGCGTCGTTTGCAATCGGGTATATCGCCCAGTATCGAATCGAGTGCCATTCATATCGATTTGCTGATAACATTCCGTAATGTGCTCTCTCATGTGTCAACGATTGCCCATGTAGTACAAGAGGACCTCTCTGTCGGATATGAAAGCGACGAAGAACGATCGTCTCCTGGCTCATTAGAAGAAGATATGCAGGAACAACAGGAAGAGAAACTGGAGTTGTGACCCTCCAGATGCTCTCCTAATAAACCCTACCGACAAGGAGTCTTTCACACGTTTATGGATTCTGCCTCGTTGCCAGTCCTTTTCGCCTAGCAGTGTGATCCTGACGAAAAGATACGACGTACCATATAAGTAGCAAATTGTGCTCGATTGGCAGTGACTGATCAGAGAGAGCAGACAGCTTTAAGCAGCCTGTAAAACCTGAGCGTCCAGCCATTGCATTGTGTGGCGATGGTGGCTTCTTGCTCAATGTGAGCGAACTGGCGACAGCGGCTCAGGAAAAGCTCCCTGTTGTTGCTGTCATCTTCAATGATTCAACTTTTGCGACTGTTAAGAAGGACCAGCGCAAGCGTTTCAGTGGACGCTACATCGCCACCGATTTACTCGCGCCTGATTATGTAGGAATTGCACGAGCTTTCCATGCAGAGGGTATATACGCGGAGAGCCCGGAGGCACTTTGCCAAGCCATACGTGCAGCCGCTCACAATACTATCCCAACGGTCATCGAGGTGCCCCATTTGGGATGGTGCCAGGGCTACCTCAACTCATCTGATTAAAGTTGCAAAGCTTCTATAGTTGATAGAACGTCATTGGCGTGGTCGTCTGGCTTAACGGTCGACCAGACCTTGCGCACAATACCGTCCTTATCAATCAAGAAGGTATAGCGGTAGATGCCCAGGTACTTTTTGCCATACATGCTCTTCTCACCGTAAGCACCGTAGAGTTGCGAAACGGTCTTATCGGCGTCGGAAAGTAAGGGAAAGGGTAGGCCGTACTTTTCTGCGAATTTCTTGTGGGAGTCTACATTGTCTGCGCTCACTCCGAGTACAACAGCCCCCCGTTTCTGTATCTCGTGATTGGCGTCACGGAAGCCGCAAGCTTCTTTTGTACAGCCTGATGTGTCATCCCTCGGGTAGAAATATAAGACTATTGTTCTTCCCTTCAGGTCCTGCAAATGTACTTGGCCGTTCTTCACAACATCGTCGCTTCCTACTGCCGGTAGGGTAAAATCAGGAGCTGGTTGTTGCTCCTTGATCTCTGTATCGCTCATGAAAATCTCCCTATTATTCCCCCTTCTTCTGAAGCAAAGCCAATATCTGCCCTAGAAGCTCTGTATGTACATCTTGCTTCCCTTCGATCCTGTCGAAGCGTTTGTCATGTCTCTCAAGTGCTTGTTCGATTTTGTCGGTTCGTTCGCGCAGGTCGCCGATGTCGAGTTCGATGTTCCCGACCTTGCCACTCAGTTCCTGCACGTTAAAGTTCTGCCTCTTTGACAATTTGATAATTATCTCTTCGTTCTTGACAATCCCGTCAAATACTTCTTCGATCTTCTCGACACGTTGTTCGAGTTTGTCATAGCGTGGGTCGTGGGGTTGGTTCATTGGGTGTATCCTTTCTGTTTCTTATCCTTCTCTACTATTATTCCAGATTGATGCCTTTCTGTCAACTCTAGACCACCTCTTTAGCTTATGCGGCAGAACACACTTTTCAAATAAACTGTCTCAGGCATCGCCAGATGGGTAGGGTGATCAACACCATGTGTATATGACTCTAACAACTGCACCGTACGATGGAAACGCTGAGCACTCTGTGAAATCGCCCCTAGCAGGTCATCCATGCCGATTACGCCTGAGCATGAGCATGAGAAGAGAATACCACCGGGACGCAGCACTTGCATACCCAGAGTGTTCAGGCGACGATACGCTTTGAGTGCCTGCGAGCGTGCACCCTGTGTTTTTGCAAAGGCTGGCGGATCGAGCACAACGACATCAAACTGCTCTCCATTGAGTTGCGCTTCCTCCAGGTAGTCAAAAACATCTCTTACGACAAAGGTGTGCTGGTCCGGTTTAAGGCTATTGAGCGTGAAGTGCTGGCGTGCCACCTCGATTGCAGGAGCAGACACATCGACACTTGTAACACGGGTTGCTTCACTGGTAAGCGCGGCATAGACAGAAAAACTACCTGTGTAGCTAAAGCAGTTGAGCACACGTTTGCCACGGACATACTTGCACAAGGCTTCACGCTTGTCACGCTGGTCGAGGAAAAAGCCGGTTTTCTGTCCTTGCCAGCAGTCAATTAAGAATTGGATGCCGTTTTCGTGTACAGTTACTTGTGAGGGAACTTCGCCTGCAGCAACAACGGGCTCTTCAACTTCCAGTCCTTCACGACGACGCGATTGGCTATCGTTGCGCAAGAGGAGGCCTCGCACCCCTGTTTCCTGCATTAGTGCGTCAATGACTAGAGGGCGCAGTTTTTCCACGCCAGCGGTATGGATCTGTGCAACCAGGATATCTGCATACCGATCCACTATCAGACCAGGTAGGCAATCCCCTTCGGAGTGCACCAAGCGATAGGCATTGGTCTGAGCGGGATCAAATACACGGCGCAATTCCAGTGCATTACGAATACGCTGACGAAGAAAGGAAGCGTCAATTGCCTCTTCAGAATTATGTGTCAGGATACGAATGGCAATATCGGTATTGGGATTATAGTAACCACGAGCAACAAACTGGCCCGTGGCAGATTTCACGTCAACCAAGCCTCCCGCCTCTATCCAGTGGGGAGGTTGTTGCAACGCACCAGAGAAAATCCACTGATGTCCACCAAGTAGACTTTCTTCTCGGTGTG
>Ga0193729_1000856_pt1 | contig 15838 bp, 10 predicted proteins | sample U1c2metaG_FD_143036 | JGI IMG/M metagenome (GOLD analysis project Ga0193729, IMG submission 143036) | Soil microbial communities from a riparian zone of the East river system, Colorado, United States - U1c2 | ecosystem: Environmental > Terrestrial > Soil > Riparian zone | place: USA: East River...
CAATGATCTCCAACAGCGTCGACTTCCCGCCAAGCCGACGACCGATCACCGCGACCACTTCGCCGGACTCCACCTCCAGCGAGACGTCCTTCAGCACCCCAAGATGACCGCCCCGCCAATACCCCTTCGAGACTGCTTGCACCTGCAGTACGGGCGCGCTTGACACCATGCCCTCCCAGGGGCGTCGCTTATGCCTAGCGTACCCCGAGCGCGTCGAAAGCTGTGACCGTTCAAGGACAAGGACGACGGGACCGTCGCCCGAGCAAATGCTCGCGCGCTCGGCACGCAAGCTCTCCCGGCGGCTACCGGCGACCGTCGTCGTCCGGGGAGCCGGTGAACAGAAAGCTCAGCAGAAACGTCAGCGGAGGAATACCCATACCTGCGAGTAGGAGAAGGTATAGCCCGAAATACCCGAGCTGAGCGAGCGACACCGACTGCCCGAAGTTGACACGAGCAACGATCATCGCGAGGACGATGATGAGGGCCTCCGCCAGCAACGCCGCCAATAGCCTGGCCGGCGAACGGCACCGCCTGTGCGGAAAGCTGCGAGCAGTCCGGGCGAACGCTCCGGTGTCGTTGTCGCCTCGGCCGGCGGTTCGCTCGAAGTCATCGGCTTTTCGTGCCCTGCCCACCAGCGCCTGTAGCGCGATGCGGCCTTGCCTGCGCCGCATCGCCAGGACAGTCGGTGGTCTCCACGCTGATGGCCAGGACGAAAATGAACCTAGTCGCTGGCGACCGCGGAGGTCAACCCGGTTTCCCACTTGGGCGCCCAGCCGCGCCGCCCACGGGCGCAGTGGCGCTCCCGCGCGTCACAGAGACCACCCTCGATCCCCTCCGTATCTCCGTCGCCAAGGCAAAGCGGGCGAAGTTCTCCCAATCGGCTATCGCGTGAAGCCGGTGTTTCCCCCCAAACGAATTCGCGTGGGGACGCGAGACGTCCACGGGCACAACGCCACAGCCCCCCGGGTCCCGTCAACGGGCGCTCCGGCGCGCTCGATGCACCGATGCGGTGCGAATGTGCGCCTGGCAAGGACCAGACGATAAGCCGACGCGGGGAGTCGAACCCCGGACCCCTCGCTTACGAAGCGAGTGCTCTGGCCATCTGAGCTACGTCGGCCCGACAACCGGCATCGTAGCGTCCGAGGGGTTGGCAGAAGAAGGGCCCGCCGCAATCGAGGGCGACATGAGCGCGCTCGTCTCGACACCTATCCGGACGAGCCGGGCGAGCCACCGGCTGCTCCTGACCTGGCCTGGACTCGCGGCTCGTCGGCATGGCACAGCGGCGCGCGCCGTGCCGCATAATCGCTCGAAGCCCGGTCGCGTTCGGGACGCCCAAGCTTTGTCCGGTATTGGGCGCCTCAAGCTCGCGACCGGGCACTCAAACGGCGAACCCTCAGCGTCGCACCAGAATCGCCGTTTTCGTCACAGCACTGTCACAGCAAATCTGTAGACTTTTTGCCGTAGTTGGCCGCGCTTGTCCGCTGGCCGTCATCGAGAAATACCTGCTCAGGAGGTAATCTTGGCGCTATACCGCGAGAGCGAGCGCCTTCGGAGCGGGCCCTTACGAGTGAAGTGCTCTACCAGCTGAGCTACGTCGGCGCGGCCCCTGATGCTAGCGCCGCGTCGGCTTGATCGTTTCGGCGCCAGCGGCGTTCTCGGCCGGGTCAGTCGCCACCGTGCTTCTTCGCCTTGCCTGGGCGCTCGCCGCCATGTCCCGGTGACTCCTTCGCGTGCTCAGAGACCTGGGCTCCTTGCGCCCCTGATGCTTCTTGGAGCGGTATCCCCAGCGCCGCGCCTAGGCCCGCCAGGGCACTGGTTAGCGCCGGCGCCGCGGCCGAGCCGGCTCGTTCGTGGCCTTCGAGCTCCGCGAGCTTCCGCGACAGGTCGGCGAGGCCGCGCTGGGCGTCGGTGACGCGACCGGTGCCATAGGCGCCGAGGATGCTGGTCAGCCCGTCGGTGATCTGTTGCGCCGCATGCTGGTCGATCTGGCCGGACGCAAGGTCCTGCGCGACGAGCGAGCTGAGCGCGGTAGCCGCCGTGGAGACCGTTGGCCCGGCGGGTGGTGCGGAGGCGCTCGTCGCCGCTGCAGCCGAGGGTCGGGCGGCCGTTGCCGTGTGCGTCGTGCGCGACGGCCGCTTGGTCGCCGCGTGAGCGGTGCGGGGTGGCGATGACGCGGCCTTCTTCGACCCGCCGAGCGAGGACAGCGCAATGATCGCGGCAATCAGGAGCATCCCTGCGAGCGCCGCCCCCGCGAGCAGGCGAGGGCGCTTGATGCGAGGCGGGTCCCCGCCGAGCACGCGTGGTCGGGCGCTCATCGGCAGCCGCGCGGTCGCCGTGATGCTTGCCGTCGCGGTGGTGGGCGAGCTTGCGAGCGTCGCCTGGAGCCGGTCGCGAACCAGCTCGGCGCTCTGCGGCCGCGCCTCTGGCGACTTCGCGAGCATCGCCATCACGAGCGCCTCGAGCGTCGGTGAGACGTGGCCGTTCTCCTCGCGCAGCGGACGCGGGTCGAGATGCACGTGCTGGTGCACGACCGCGGCGAGCTCGCCCGTGAACGGGGGACGACCGGTGAGGAGCGCGTACAGCAGGCAGCCCAGCGAGTAGATGTCAGACCGCTCGTCGGCCGGCTCGCCACGTGCCTGCTCGGGCGCCATGTAGGGGGCGCTGCCGAGCACCGAGGAGGCATGCGTGAGCCCGGTGGCGTCCAGCGCGCGGGCGATGCCGAAGTCGAGCACCTTGACGACGCCGTCCTCGGTGACCATCACGTTGGCCGGCTTGACGTCGCGGTGGACGATGCCGGCTGCGTGCGCGGCGGCCAGGGCGTCGGCCACCGCCGCGGCGATCTCGATCGCGGACGCCGGCTCGAACGGACCGCTATCGCGCAGGATCGTCGCCAGGCTGCGGCCGGAGACCCACTCCATGACGATGAAGCGAGTCGCCTCGTCGGCGCCGGTGTCGTAGACGGCCACGACGCCGGGGTGCGCGAGCGCGGCGGCCGCGCGCGCCTCGCGCTCAAAGCGCGCGACGTGCGTCGAATCGTCCTCGACCAGTGCGGCGGAGAGCACCTTCACCGCAACCGTGCGCCGCAGCACCAGGTCGCTAGCGCGGTACACGATGCCCATCCCGCCGCGGCCAGCCACCTCGCCCAGCGCATAGCGCTCGGCCAGCGTTCTTCGCTCGCCGCTCATGGCTTGCTCACGCTAGCAAGCCCGCGCGGCCCCGCTCTGCACGTCAGCGGCGACTCCCGCCTCGACGCTGGCGGAGCAGCGGGCCGACTCGCGACGTGGCGCGCCCGCGGCGCCGGGTTCTGGCCCTCGAGGTGCGAGAACCCTCGCCTTGCGAGCCTTGCTTGCCCCCGTGCTCGCGCATCAGCAGCGCGCCCAATGCCGCATCTCGGGCGCGCTCGTAGGAGCGCCTGCGAAATCTTCGCTCGTGCTTGCTTGCACGACGCACGCGGGCGTGCTGAAACGCACGCCAGCGCTCGACGGCAAGCGACGCGGAGGGCTCCTCGTCAGCCGCCTGGCGACACAGGTCGAGCACGCACGGCTCGTCGTGCCCGGGAGCGTTGCAACCATGACCAAAAGGACAACATAGGGCCATGACATGTAGCTACCCACTCGCTCGGCGATCAAGCGTCGCCAGCTCGGCGAGCAGCGACTGGCCGTGTTTCTCGCAGAACGCCGGTCCGATCCCGCGGACCTCCAGGAGCTCCTCGACGCTCTGCGGACCGCCGCGCAGGACCTCCTCGAGCACGGCATTCGCCGCGACCGTGTACGCCGGCTTGCCCTCGGCCCGCTCGAATCGCCACGCGCGCAGGCGCTCGAAGTGCTCCTCGTCGACAGGCGGGCCCGCTGGTTCGTCCGCCGCGCCGGCAGGGTGGCCGGCGGCGCGGGTGCCGCCCGCGCCCGTGCGCCGGCGCCCGCCGCGGCTCGCCTTGATCGGCGCGCGCACCGCCTGCTCGAGCGCCGCGTCGGGATCGCACACGTCGCAGCAGCGCCCGCTCGGCCGGCCCTGCTCGCGGTCGCCGAAGTGGTCGAGGATCTGGCGCCGGCGGCACTTCTGCTCGCTGCTCATGTACTGCTCGATCGAACGGTAGGAGTCCCAGCCGCGGTTCTTGGCCGCCCTGATCGCGTCGTTCGCCTTGCGCGGGCTGCCGCGGCCGGTCAGCCGCACGAGCAGGCCGTCGTGGCCCGCCGGCTCGAGCTCCACCGCGCCCGCGCGCTCGGCGATCGACAGCAGCACGCGATCGCGCTCGCCGAGCTCGCCGTGGCCGACCGTCGCGACGTCGTCGTCGGCGCCGCGCCGCAGGCGGGCGACGTAGGACTTGACGTCCTGCACGCTCGTCTCGCGCTCCTTGATGAACCTGATCAGGCGGCCCAGGTCCATGCGGGCCGCGAGCAGCAGCGCGCGCGCCGGGAGCCCGTCGCGCCCGCCCCTGCCGGCCTCCTGGTAGTACGCCTCGAGGCTCGTGGGCAGCGCCCAGTGCGCGACCGTGCGCACCTGCGCCTTGTCGACGCCCATGCCGAAGGCGTTCGTCGCAACGACGACCTCCGCGCGGTCCTCCATGAAGGCCGACTGGCTCGCGCGCCGCGCGTCGGGGCTCATGCCCGCGTGATAGGCGACTGTCGCGATGCCCGCCTGCGCGAGCCTGCCCGCCAGCTCGTCGGTGTCCTTGCGCGTGCCGCAGTACACGATCGCCGGGCGCGACTCGGCCTCGGCGAGCACGTGCAGCAGCGCCGCCCACTTGCGCGCGAGCGCACCCTTGCCCTCCACGCTGACCACGTCGAAGGCGAGGTTCGGCCGGTCGAAGCCGGAGCGGATCGACACCCAGTCGCGCAGCCCGAGGCGGGCCGCGATCTCCTCCGCGACGCGCGGCGTGGCCGTCGCTGTGGCGGCCATAACCGCCGGCCGCCCGCCCGCGCCGTGGCCGTTTCCCAGCGAGCCGATCGCGTCGTTCAGACGCAGGTAGTCGGGCCTGAAATCGTGACCCCACTCGGCCACGCAATGCGCCTCGTCGACGACGAACAGCGACACCTTGCGGCGCGCCAGGGCCGCGCGAAAGGCGCCCGAGGCAAAACGCTCCGGCGCCGCCAGCACGAGGCTCGTCTCGCCCGACTCGATCTCCCTGAGCGCCTGCTCGTTGTGGCCCTCCTCCATCCCCGACGCGAGCATCGTCGCGCGCACGCCCGCCTGCAGCAGCCGGCGCCACTGGTCGGCCATCAGCGCGATCAGGGGGCTCACGACGAGCACCAGGCCGCCGGTCGATCCCACATCGGCGGCCAGCGCCGGCAGCTGGTAGCAAAGCGACTTGCCGCCGCCCGTCGGCATCACGACCAGGCTGTCCCTACCCGCCAGCGCCGCTTGGACGGCCTCGCGCTGTCCCGGCCTGAACTCGTGCAGGCCGAAGCGTTCGAGCAGCTCCTCGGGCGTCGGGCTCGCGCCGCCGGCCTGAGGCAGCGTCGTCGTGGTCTCGCTCACCCCAAGAAGCTAGCGCTCGGCGCGGCTGCTCCACACGACGCGCGCCCCGCCGGCCGGAACGAGCGTGATCGCCCGCCGCCGGCTCCACTCGCCCGCGCGCCAGCGCCGGTCGCCGGGCAGGCGCGGCGCGAGCTCGCCGAGCATCGTGCGCAGCATCAGCTTCATCTCCAGCTGCGCGAACGACGCGCCGATGCAGCGGCGGATGCCGCCACCGAAGGGGATCCACGCGAAGGTGTCGGGCCCATCCTGCAGGAAGCGCTCCGGCTGGAAGCTCTCGGGGTTGGCGTATACGCGGGGATTACGATTCGTCAAATAAATGGATGGGGTCACGCGCGTGCCCCGCGGGAGCGCGTAGTCCCCTACTTGCAGCTCCTCCTGCAACAGGCGCGCCACGATCGGCACCACCGGCCTGACTCGCAGGGTCTCGTTGACGACCGCGTTCATGTACTCCTCGCCTCCGCTGGCCGATCTTCGATCGGTCGCCTGTGCGTCGATCTCGGCCACCAGCCTGCGCAGCTTGTCCGGATGGCGCACCAGCCGCTCGACCGCCCACGCGACCGACGTCGCCGTCGTCTCGTGCCCGGCGAGCAGCAGCGTGACCAGCTCATCGCGCAGCTCGCCGTCGGTCATCGCCTGGCCGTCCTCGTCTCGCGCCTGCATCAGCAGCGAGAGGATGTCCGTGCGCTCGGCCAGGTCCTGCTGTGCGCGGCGGCGGGAGAGCTCCTCGTAGATCACCGCATCGAGCCGGTCGAGCGCGCGCCCGATCTCGCCCGGCGGGCGCTCGAAGGTCGGGCGACGGAGCGCGAACAGCACCATGCGCAGCGGGCTCATCGGCGCCAGCAACCCCCCGATCGCGCTCCTCAGCGCGTCCATGCGCTCGGCTTCCACGCCGAACACCGCGCGCAGGATCACCTCCAGCGTGATCGCGCGCGTGCGCTCCTGCAATCGCATCGGCGCTCCGAGCGGCCACGTCGCCATGTCCCTGCGCGTCGCATCGACGATCGTCTCCTCGTACTCGCGCATCCGCTCGCCGTGAAACGGCGGCAGCAGAAGCTTGCGCTGGCGCATGTGCTCGGGTCCAGTCAGCACGATCACCGAGCTCGGGCCCATCACGGGCCTGACCGGCGAGTTGCCGGCGGCCGACGGCGCGACCTCGGGCGGCGCCGTGAAGACCGTCTTGACCGACTCTGGATCGCTGATCATCACGAGCTTCATTCCGCTCGGGAAGAACGTCAGCGTGAACGCCTCCCCCAGCTTGCGCGCGCAGCGGTCCATCACCCACGTCGGCGCGATCGCCCACGCGAGCGTCTGCACGAGCGCCGGCGCCCGCGGGCCCGGCGGAAGCTCGCCCGGGCGCCGGCCGGTCTCTGCTCGCGCGCCGCCCTCACCTACGGGCAAGCTCGCGTCGCTCGCCGCGACGTCGGGGCTGTGCTCTCGCGAAGTCGCCGTCGCCGGATCGGCTGCAGCCATCCCCTACAAGCTACCGCGTGTGCCGCGGCGACCGCGTATCACGCGTTCGCTCGCCTCTTGCGCTGCCAGCGCCTGCACGAGTCGCTCGTTGGCCTGTTCGGCGTGCTCGCGAGTCAGAGACGGCGCTCGCTGCGTCAGGTGTGCGACGAGCATGCGCGCGGGCAGCACGCGCACGCCCTTGCGTCGCGCCAGCGGCCTGTCCACCCACGCGCGGCTGTACACGAGCAGCGGCTCTACGTTCGCGCCGGTCACTCCCTCGATCGCCTTGCGCTGCGCCTGCGCCTGGCGGATCGTCGCCCCGTGCACGCGTCCCACCCGCACCGGTCCCGGGTGGCTCTTCGTCTCTACGGTGAACACGCCCGCGGGGCCGATCAGGATGTGATCGACGTTGCCGCGGCCGAGGCTCGCGTCGTGGATCACGCGCCATTCGCTGGCGGGCAGCGTCTCCAGCAGCTCCCCCACGTGCTCCTCGGCGCTCGCCCCGCGGTCGCGTCGCTCCACGAGCGGCAGCACGTAGCGCGAGATCACGAACATGCTCGCCAGCAGCGCGACCTCGGAGGCCAGGAAGCGCTCGTCGTGCAGGCCGAACGCACGGCCGAGCAGCGCCGTGGCGACCGCCAGCACGCCCAGCGTCGCGAGCGTGCGCAAGCGCAAGCGCTTGACGGTCGCCCGCGCATGTTGTCCGGCTGTACGTCTGGTTGGATCGCCGACTACGTGCATCGCCTGCCCTTCCTATCCCTCGCTACTCATTCTCTCACGTCGCTCATCGACCTCCTCCGCCGGGTGCCTTGAGCTATGCGCCCCGTGAGAGGAAATTCCCCCAAAAAGCGTGGAGCTCTGCCCGATCTCCTAAAGCAGCCCAGCGGGCGCGCCGAAGCCCACAACAGATCGCGATCGCCTCGATCAAGCGCCTCATCACGGACGCTCGAGATGTCCGAAGACCACGAACACTCCCACGATTCCCAGACGTCGCCTGAGTCCGACGTCTGCCTTCTGCTGCGCGCGCATGCCGAGTCGCGCTGGCTCAGCCAGCAGGTCGTACCGGTGCTGCGCGAGATCGAGGAGCGCGATGCGCTGCCCGACGAGCAGCTCGGTGCCGCGCTCGCGTATCTCGAGGTGCTGTGGATCGAGGCCTGCGCGCGCGCCGCCGAGACCGACGCCACGCGGATCGAGCTCGACGCACGCGGTCCCGGCGACGACCACACGCTCTACGAAAAGGCCTGCCGCTACCACGCCGCGGCGCGCCGCCTGCGCTGCTTGATCGCCCGGCGCGTGTCGCGGCTGCTCGCCGTGCCGCCCGACGGCTCGCGGCACGCCCATCGACGGATCATCGCCCGACCGATCGAAGATCGGCGAGCGAGCTCCTGAGCCGATCGCATACGCTCCCGCGCGTGCCACCGCGCTTCGACCTGCAATCGCATTCCACGCACTCCGACGGCGCGCTGCCCGTGGGCGAGGTGGTCGAGCGCGCCGCCGCGGCCGGCGTCGAGCTGCTCTCGCTGAGCGACCACGACACCGTCAGCGGCGTCTCCGAGGCGATCTCCGCGGGCGAGCGCCTCGGCCTGCGCGTCGTCCCGGCCGTCGAGATCTCGGCCGTCGACGAGGGCGCGCCGGTGGGACGCGAACTGCACATCCTCGGATACGACATCGACTACACCGGCCCGCTGCTCACCGAGCGGCTCGCCGCCTTTCTGGCGGACCGCGAGCACCGCACGCTTCGCATGGCCGCGGCCCTGCGCGAGGTCGGCTTCGAGCTCGACGAACGTCAGATCCGGTCGCGTATCGACGAGGGTCAGCCGATCGGCCGCCCCCATCTCGCCGAGGCCGTGCTCGCCGCCCCCGCCAACGGCGCCCGGCTGAAGGACGAGCAGATCGACGACATCGGCTCGCTGATCCGTGGCTATCTGATCGAGGGCAAGCCCGCCTTCCGCCTGCGCCGGACGCCGACGGTCGCCGAGGCCGTCGAGGCGATCCACGACGCAGGCGGCGTCGCGATCTGGGCGCACCCTTTCTGGGACGTGTCCGAGCCCGACGAGGTGCTTTCCAGCATCGACCGCTTCCGCGAGCTCGGCATCGACGGCGTCGAGGCCTTCTACGTGACGCACACCCAGGAGCAGACCGAGCTGCTCGCCGAGCGCTGCGCCGCGCTCGGCCTGCTCAGCACCGGTTCCTCCGATTTCCACGGGCCCGAGAACCGCCTCTTCTCGCGCTTCCTGGCGTTCGAGACCTACGGGCTCGAGCCGAACCTGGGACCGATCGTCGCCTAGGAACTACGCCGGGCGTGCAAGCAGCGCCTCGAGTCGGTAGCCGAGCGCCTCCAGCGCGAGTTCCTCGGAGACGTTCACCTGCAGCCGCAGGCGCGTGTCGGCGACCAGCTCGATCGCCTCGCGCAGCGAGCGCCCGTCGCGATCGCGCGCGTCCTCGTCGAGCTGCTCTCGGCGATCGACCGCGTAGGCGAGCTCGGGAGCTCCTTCGCTGACGCACAGCATGTCGCGCAGCCACAGCTCTGCCAGGCGCAGCGTGAGGTCGAGCGCCTCGGTGCGTGCGCGCCGCTCGCCTCGCCGCTGGGCCTCGAGCGCTTCGCGCTCATAGCGTTTGCGCTCCTTCGAAGGGACCAGCTCGAGCTCGTCGGCCAGCCGCTCCCGCGCGCCCTCGCCGGCGCTCGCGCCCGCGGCCTTGGCGGCCTCGAGCATCGCCATCCAGGGGCGCGTGGCGCTGCTGCCCGCGAGCGCCGCGCGCACGAAGCCCTCGGCGCTCGCACGCAGCGCCGCGCCCTCCCCGCTCGCAAGGCGCGCCGCCAGGCGCGCGTCGCCGAGCGCCAGCCGCGCGCACGCGTGCGCCCGCTCGCCCTGCGCATCGCCAAGGCCCTCGGCGATGCGCCCAGCGGGAAGCGGATCGAAGCGCACGGGCTGACAGCGCGAGGCGATCGTCGCCAGCACATCCTCGCGGCGGTCGGTCAGCAGCAGCAGGTGGACGAAGTCCGGCGGTTCCTCGAGCGTCTTCAGCATGCGGTTGGCCGCCTGGTCGTTCATCGTGTCGACGGCCTCGATCACGAACACCCTCCGGGCCGATTCAAACGGCGTGCGCGTCGCGGCGGCGACGACCGGCTCCTCGATGTCCGCCACCAGCATCTCCGCAGCGCCCGATGGCGTCACCCACGTCAGGTCGGGGTGCGACCCGTGCGCGATCCGCTCGGCCACCCCGGCGGCGTCGCGCGCGCCGTCGGCCAGCAGCGCCGCGGCGAAGGCCCGCGCGATCGAGCGCTTGCCCGTGCCCGCAGGACCATGGAAGAGATACGCGTGCGACGGGCTGCCCTGCGCGCGCAGCGCCGGTGCGAGCACGGCGCGCGCGTGCGGGTGCGCGTCGATGCCCGGAAGCGCGGCGCCTGGATCATCTGACGTGCCCGCCGTAGGGTGGCCGGTGGGGTCCGGAGCGCGATCGGAGATGCTCACGCCGGCCATCGTAGAGGCGCTACGGTCCCGGGGTGGCCCGCGGCAGGCTGATCACGATCGAGGGACTGGACGGCGCGGGAAAGTCAACGCTCGCCCACGCGCTGCTGGAGGCGATCGCGGCGCTCGGGCACCCGGTGCAGCTGCTGCGCGAGCCCGGCGGCGTGGACGTGTCCGAGCGCATTCGCGCGCTCGTCAAGGACCCCTCGCTGAGCATCTCCGCGCGCACCGAGGCGCTGCTGTACGCGGCCGCCCGCGCGCAGCTCGTCGAGGAGCGCCTGCGGCCGCTGCTGCGCGACGGCCTGCTCGTGCTGCTCGACCGCTACGTCGACTCATCGCTCGCCTATCAGGGCGCCGGACGCGCGCTGGGCGTCGAGCAGGTGCGCGAGATCAACCGCTTTGCCACCGGCTCGCTGGACCCCGACCGCACGCTGCTCCTGCGCATCTCGCCGATTGAAGGCCGAGAGAGGCAGCTCGAGCGCGCCGAGCGACCCGACCGGCTGGAGAGCGAGGGCGCCGGCTTCTTCGCCGAGATCGCAGCCGCCTACGACGAGCTCGCGCGCGCCGAGCCCGAGCGGATCCGCGTCCTCGACGCCACCCAGCCGCCCGAGCGCGTGCTCGCCGACGCGCTCGCCGAGCTCGCGGACCTGCTCGCATCGCCGGCTCCCGCGCGTGGCTAGCATGGGCACGGCCATGACGAGCCCGGCAATGCAGCGGCGGCGAAACCGACTCCTGAGACGGGTCCCAGCGCTCCTTGCCGCAATCGCCTGCCTCGTCGCGACGGGCTCGCCTCAGCCGCTCGGCAGCGCCAGCGCGGCCGCGCCCACGAGCGCCGCCACGACGCCCGCCCAACCGGTGCCCGCCCCGGCCAGCGCCCAGAACGGTCTCGACGCGACGAGCAGCGTCGCGCCGAGCAACGCCGGAGGCACGAGCGCGCCCGCCGCAAGCACCGCGACCCCCACGACCACCTACGCGCCGTCCAACGGCACCGCCCTCCCGAGCACGACCCCCGGGGCGACACCGGGCACCACGCCGGGCACAGCGGCACCGGGAGCCGCGGCGAGCACGCCGCCGGTCAGCACGCCGGCGACGTCCGCAGCTCAGCCCGCAGCGCCGGCCCAGGGCCGCACGACGGCCAAGAAGGGCGATCGCTCGCTATCTACCGGCGCGATCGTGATCGCGGCGCTGGCCGCCCTGCTGGTGCTCGTATGCGCCGCTTGGGGCATCGCGCGGCTCACCGCCTTCGAACCGCGCTGGTCGATCTCGCTGCGTCATTCGATGGCCGAGGCGGGCTTCCGCGTGTCCGCCACCTGGTCGGAATTCACCGACTGGGTGCGGCTCGGGCACTGACCGCCGGGCAGCTCCGCCGGGTCGCTCCTCGGGCCGCCGAGCGCCCGGATCCGAGGGCTCCTGCCGCTATCATTTAAGCAGCGGGCGAGGCCCGCTCAGCTACCTCCCAAAGGTCCGTCCGATGCGAGGCGGATCATTCGGTGTTACCCCCAAAAACACCGTATTTATGCCGCATTTTGAGATTTTCTCGCGGCCGAGCAAGAGGAGGAAGGTCGATGGAAAGCAGCCCGCAGACAGCACTCGCTCAGGATCTCCAGCACGGCAGGGCGCTGTCGATCAGTCGTCTCTTCACGACGCGGGGGAAGCATCCGTTTGACGCGATCGATTGGGAGCTGCGCGACGCGCACATCGGCCACGGCGACCGGGTGGCCTTCGAGCAGCGGGACGTCGAGTTTCCCAAGAGCTGGTCGCAGAACGCCACGAACATCGTCGCCCAGAAGTACTTCCGCGGCCAGCTCGGCTCGCCCGCGCGTGAGCACTCGGTCAAGCAGATGATCTCGCGCGTGGCCGGCACGATCGCCGTGTGGGGCAACGAGCGCGGCTACTTCGCCTCCGACGAGGACGCCGAGGCCTTCGAGCACGAGCTGACGCACATCCTGCTGCACCAGATGGCCGCCTTCAACTCGCCCGTGTGGTTCAACGTGGGCTTCGAGGAGCACCCACAGTGCTCGGCCTGCCAGCCTTATCACGCCCTCGTCTCCACCCCGCGCGGGATGGTTCCCATCGGTGAGCTCGTCGAGGGAGACCACATTGGCCACGAGGTCTACGACGCCAATGGGACGACTCACGTCCTCGCCACCAAGGCGAACGGACGAAAGCGCGTCCTTCGTGCGCGTCTGCGGAACGGGAGCTTCGTAGAAGCGACACCCGACCACGTCGTCAAGGCGGTCGCCGAGCGTCGCACTCAGCCCGCATGGCTGCGAATGGATCAACTCAGCGTCGGAATGCGGATGCACCTGCACCCCCACCGCGCCAAGGTGGCTGATCCGATCCGCATCGCGGTCGGCGCAGGCGTCGACGCATCGCCCCTTGAGGAGCTCACGGAGCTTGATCGAGTCGAGGTGGCCGAAGCTGCGCTCGCTGGATGGCTGCAGGCGGACGGCTTCGTCGGTCAGTACACAGGAACGAATCGCTCGCTCACGATCGAGTTTCAAGTGGCCAATGACGACGAGTTCGACTGGGTCACAAAGAACCTAGACGTTGTCTTTCCCGAAGTTCACCGCAAGGTTCGCGACGCGGATACACAGCAGGTGCGAGTCCGTCGCGTCCGTCTTTATGGCGAGGTGATTCGTGAGTTCGTGGAGCGCTGGGACCTCCTAGCGCGTGGCACCGAGATACGCGTTCCCCAGCGACTCTTCACCGCGACACACGACGAGATCGTGGCCTACCTGCGCAGCCTCTTCCAGGCCGACGGGTATGTCTCGGTTCGTCGTGGTCGGGATTATGAGAACGCTCGCGTCGGATTCGCCGTCATCGGCGAGCGCTGGACAGAGGACGTGCAGCTGCTACTCAGCGTGTTGGGCATCTATTCACGACGGACGCAAAAAACTGAGAAGCGCAGCAACCGTCATGACATGCATGAGCTTGCAATCTCGATCGGCTCCGAGCGAGCACGCTTCGCCGAGCTGGTTGGCTTCGTCGGACACGAGAAGTCACAAAAGCTGCTCGAGTCCCTGGAGCTACGCAACCCGAAGCGCTGCCCCGACCTCCGCGAGGAGGAGATCGTCGCGATCGACGACCTCGGTGAAATGGAGGTCTACGACATCCAGACGAAGTCGGGTGAGTACCTCTCCAACAACGTCGCGGTCCACAACTGCTTCATCCTCAGCGTCGAGGACACGATGGAGTCGATCCTCGACTGGAACACCAAGGAGGGCATGATCTTCCGGGGCGGCTCGGGCTCGGGCATCAACCTGTCGAACATCCGCGGCTCGATGGAGCCGCTGGCGAAGGGTGGCACGGCCTCGGGACCGGTGTCCTTCATGCGCGGCGCCGACTCGTGGGCGGGCACGATCAAGTCCGGCGGCAAGACCCGCCGCGCGGCCAAGATGGTCGTGCTCGACGTCGATCACCCCGACATCCGCGAGTTCATCTGGTGCAAGGCCAAGGAGGAGGACAAGGCGGCCGCGCTGCGCGACGCCGGCTTCGACATGTCGATCGACGGCGACGGCTTCAAGTCGATCCAGTACCAGAACGCGAACAACTCGGTGCGCGTGACCGACGAGTTCATGCAAGCCGTCGAGGACGACGGGGAGTGGCGTCTGCTGACCCGTTCGACCGGCGAGCCGGTCGGCGAGCCGCTCAAGGCCCGCGACTTGATGCGCGAGATCGCCGAGGCGGCCTACCGCTGCGCTGATCCCGGGGTGCAGTACGACACGACGATCAACCGCTGGCACACCTCGCCCAACAGCGGACGGATCAATGCATCCAATCCGTGCTCGGAGTACATGCACGTCGACGACTCGGCCTGCAACCTGGCCTCGCTGAACCTGATGAAGTTCCGCCGCGACGACGGCACGCTCGACGTCGAGTCTTTCGAGCACACCGTCGACATCGTGCTGCTGGCCCAGGAGATCATCGTCGGGCCCTCCAGCTATCCGACCGAGGGGATCGGCGTGAACGCCCGCGCCTTCCGCCAGCTCGGCCTCGGCTACGCCAACCTAGGCGCCTACCTGATGAGCAACGGCATGCCATACGACTCCGACTCCGGACGTGAGACGGCAGCCGCGATCACCGCGCTGATGACCGGGCGCGCCTACCGCCGCTCGGCCGAGATCGCGGCGGCGCAAGGACCCTATGAGCGATACGCGGAGAACCGCGAGGCGCACAACAACGTGATGCGCATGCACCGCGACGCCTCGTACGTGATTCCCGAGGAGGGCAGCGCCGACGAGCAGCTGCTTACGGCCGCCCGGCGCTCCTGGGAGGAGGCGGTGCTGCTGGGCGAACGCCACGGATACCGAAACGCGCAGGCGACGGTGCTGGCGCCGACCGGCACGATCTCCTTCCTGATGGACTGCGACACGACCGGCGTGGAGCCGGACTTCTCGCTGGTCAAGTTCAAGGAGCTCGTGGGCGGCGGGCAGATGACGATCGTCAATCAAACCGTGCCGCTCGCGCTGCAGACGCTCGGCTACTCCGAGCAGCAGGTCGAGCAGGTCGAGGCGCACCTGGCCGAGCACGGCACGATCGTCGGAGCCCCCGGCCTGGCCGAGGCACATTTTCCCGTGTTCGACGTGGCCGTCGGCGAGCGCGCGATCTCGCACATGGGCCACCTGAAGATGATGGGTGCCGTGCAGCCGTTCATCTCCGGGGCGATCTCGAAGACCGTCAACCTGCCACAGGAGGCCACGGTCGAGGACATCGCCGACGCTTACACCCAGGCCTGGCGCCTGGGAATCAAGGCGCTGGCGATCTACCGCGACGGCTCGAAGACGGCGCAGGCGCTGCGTACCGACGCGGGCACACAGTCCGAAGGCCTGGGTCAGGCCGTCGTCGATCCGGCCGACATCGACGCGATCGTCGAGCAGGCAGTCGGCAAGGCGCTGGCCGAGGCCGGACCGCGGCGCAAGCGGATGCCGCGCGAGCGCCAGTCGATCACGCACAAGTTCTCGATCGCCGGCCACGAGGGCTACATCACCGCCGGCATGTACGAAGACGGCTCGGTCGGCGAGATCTTCCTGACCGATATCGGCAAGGAGGGATCGACGCTGCGGGGCATGATGAACTCCTTCGCGACCGCCATCTCAATCGCGCTGCAGTACGGCGTGCCGCTCGAAACGCTCGTGCAGAAGTTCAGCTACATGCGCTTCGAGCCCGAGGGGATCACCCAGAACACCGAGATCCCGTTCGCCAAGTCGATGCCCGACTACATCATGCGCTGGCTTGCCTCGCGCTTCCTGGACACAGACGCCCAAGAGGAGCTCGGGATCCTCACGCCCGCCGTCCGCGCGCGGCAGGCGGCCCAGGACGCCGCGCATTCTGTCAGCGGCTCGGACACCGCCGGCCCCGCGGCCGAAGCGGCTGAGGAGAGCGCGCCCAAAGCGTCGGGTGGCAATGGCGGAAACGGCGGCTCCAGCGCGCCGGCGGCCTCG
>Ga0193729_1000857_pt1 | contig 15829 bp, 18 predicted proteins | sample U1c2metaG_FD_143036 | JGI IMG/M metagenome (GOLD analysis project Ga0193729, IMG submission 143036) | Soil microbial communities from a riparian zone of the East river system, Colorado, United States - U1c2 | ecosystem: Environmental > Terrestrial > Soil > Riparian zone | place: USA: East River...
ATGTGCACGTCCTCGAGCGATTGGTCCCACTCAAATTTTCCGTTTTCGATCTCGGTCTCGATTTCGCGCAATCCTTTTTCGATCTTCTCCCGCTCCTCAGAGGTAAGGATTCCGGCGTGCGCGAGCGCGGCGGCGTGGGCGATGGAGCCGGCGATATCATGCCGATAAAGCCGCCAATCGAATGAAACCGATTGGCTGTAACGCTGCGCGATCTCCGCAGCCGCTGCGCTGAATCTTCCCTTTCGCATAATCAGTTAAACTTTGCAGGCGACACGCCTGCCCGGACAGTTTTTTTTGGCATTTAATCGAGAGCCGCGCTTCGCGTGACCGTTACCGAGACATATTTCGCATCCGGTATAACGAATTTGCGCAGCTCAATCGCTATTTTCGCAATAGCAAAGCGCTGTAACAAATGCGTCGCCAGGTCGCCGGCCAGAGTCTCGATCAGTTTAACGGTGTGATCGCGCACGAAGTTTTTCGTCTCTTCGCACACCTCCGAATAATCCACCGTCTTTGCGATGTGATCGTGTAATTCCCCTGCCTGCCGTTGCGGCCAGAGGGTGATGGTAGCGGTGAGACGTTGCGGCGCGGCGCGTTCTTTTTCGGGAACCCCGACGCGCGCGGAAATCTCGAGCTGCTCGACGTGAATTCGATCGGAGAAAGGATCTGGCTCATTGGGCATGGCGTAGATCAAAGTCGCCGCGGCAACGGCTAGGGCAAGACTGATTTAGCCGGCGGCGTGACCGTGCCTACTTGGGCGCGAGCGAGGCGGCGATCTTGTCGAAGCGCGGATCGCCTCGCAACGGGTCCCAGCGCGGATGCAGACGTAGTTGCCCGTAGCTCAAATAGCCGGGGATGCTTGTGGCGATGGCTAACTGTTCGAAGGCAAGATCCTTCTCACCCGTCCACGCATAAATAAGTGCCAGATTTTGCACCAACTGCGCACCGATGATCGCATCTTTCGTCACCGGTAATAGCTCGACGGCGCGGTGCCCTTCGCGAATCGCGTCCTCCTTCTGACCAAGGGCGGCGTCTGCCATTCCAAGCACGCAGAGCCCTTCGGCATAGCTGGGCTGCTCGCGCACCAGCTTGAGCGCTTCGGTTCGCGCGCTGGTAAATGCAGCGCGCGCTGCGGTTTTATCGCCCCGCATCTGAGCGACTACGCCTTCGCACCAGGCCCGCGGAAACGGAACACTGTCATCGTAACATCCAGCGGTCGGCAGCGCTGCCAGGGCGCGTCGCGCGCCATCGAAATCCCGACCGCACAACGATCCGTAAAGCCACTGCTGAGCAATGTTTTGGCCTTCACGCGAATCTTCGGCAACGATGGCCTCTATCGTGGAGAGCAGCGGGCGCGTGTCGGCATGCCAATCGAGCTCAACCGCCGCGCGCAAAGCTCGCAAGTTTGCGTCTTTGGGAGCAAGCGCGATTGCGAGGTTCAGAACGCGCTCGGCACCGGTATAATCGCGCAGACACAGATAACTATTGGCCAGTTGTTGGAGGACACCAGCAGCAGCAGGGTTTTGCGGGTCGAGCTCGGCAGCGCGCTCGAGATTTTTGGTCGATTCAGCCCATCGCCCTTGCCGTCGATCGATAAAGCCGGCCAGTTGAAACGCTAGCGGATCGTTAGGCAAACTCTTCTGTGCTAAAGTAAGTTCCTCCCGAGCGCGGTCGTAATCGAGATAACCCCAGTACAAATGTTTAGCGATAGCAAGATGCGCTTCGCCTGAATCCGGGCGCAGGCGAACGAGCGATTGGATTGCCGCGTCGGCCATGGCCAGCCGCGCAGGAGTGTGATCGGTACCCGCGAAGTAGAGCACATCGTGAGCTTGGGCAAGTTGGTAATATGCGAGCGCGAAGGCGGGATCGCGCTCGATTGCCTGATTCAGCAGGCGAACAGCCTCGACCAGGCCCTCCTGTAGAGGAGTACTAAACATAGAAGTCGCGATGAGTGTTTTGGCCCGGATGTACAGATCGTGAGCAGCGAGATCGGCCGTCGGTTTGTCCTCGATGGCCGCTTTCTCTTTGGCCGAGAGCTTTGATTTGAGTTGAGACACGATCTTTTCAGCTAATTCATGTTCGATCGCGAATACGTCTGCGAGGTCCCGATCGTAAGATTCTGCCCAGAGATGCGTATCTGTTTTGGCATCGATCAACTGGGCGCTTACGCGCACACGCCCGCCCAAACGCTGGACACTACCTTCTACCACGTGGGACACGCCGAGCGTCTTGGCGATGTCGCGCAGATTGCGCAGGATTCCGCTCTTGTACTGCATCACCGATGTCCGGCTGATGACTTTGAGGTCGGCAACCCGAGCAAGGTTGGTAAGAATTTCATCTTGTACACCATCAGCAAAGTACGCGTTCTGTTTATCATCGCTCAGGTTCTCGAAGGGGAGCACGGCGATGCTCTTTTCGGTAATGGCAGGGCCGGCCTCTGGTTCCAGGTGCAAATCAGTTGTCCGTGGGTGCCAGAACCAATAAGCTCCGAGCCCGAACATTGCGACGACTGAACCCATGGCTGCCACAGTCCACACTCGGCGCCGGTTTGATACCGCGGTGCCGCCAGGGCCAGCCCCCGCTTTTTTAATTGTGCCCGCTTCGACATCGAAGCTCCACGCCAGAACAAGGGCGAAGGGAAAACCCAAAGCTACAAGAACAACAAATAGTTGTTGGGCCCAATCCGGCGCATGGAAGATCGGCAGTACTGTCCCGACGACCTGGACTGTAGCCGATCCCGCCACTGCGTAACCGAGCGCAACGCGATAAACGCGCCGATTCTTCAGTTCCTGAAAGAAGGTCCTCATGCGGGTGGCGGGCTCTCACGGTGCCGTCCCGTGACCGATTATCTGTACGCATATCGCAGATTTTTAGCGGCGCGACAAGCGCCTTCTAGGCTTTCCGTCAAATCCGGGCGCAGCCTGCGAAATGTTATTTGCTGTCAATGGCGCGCTAAACAGGCACGGGCTTTCTTCCGCCGGCAACGTATCCTTTGGTTTCTGTAATGCTGAAATCGGGCCCGAACGCGGCAACATTCAAAACGATCATAATCAGTGCGAACAAGTACATCCCCATCGTAAGACCGATTGCGATATGCATTCCGAGAACGGATATCAGCCAAATCATTCGCGTTTTTTTCAGCCAGATGAAGACTGGGTAACCCGTCTCGATCAGACAGATAGAAATCCCGAGGATGGGTAGAAAATACTTCCACCTAACCAGAATCTCTGTGGGGATGATGTTAAAAGGCGGGCGTGTCAGTGCGCGCCAAATGTTTGTCCCATCCCACCAGCCGCTGCCCAGACATTTCGTGAGGCCGCTGAAAAAATAAATGACGCACAAGTGAAGCTGAACAACCCGACGCCAGAAGCCGAGAACCTGTGGATCTTTCGGTCGCGATTTTCGCAGTCGCCAGTCGAGAGAATATCGATCTGAGAGCGGAGACAACATCAAGTAGAAGAGCCCGATCGTCATAAAGTTATCCACTCCATATGACACGAATGCTCCGCTCTTGGCTGCACATAGGTGAAGGAACCAAGCCAGAATCGCAGAGCATCGACAGAAAAGACCGGCAACCAGGCCGCAGCCAGCCGCAAGCAAACAGATCCATGCAGCGGAGAGGACCGTCTCTTCACCCAGGCTAACGTGCGTTCCGAGTGCGGCTATCCACCCAAGCCTGGGGACGAAACGGCTCTCAAGAGACAGCAGCGCTTCTGCCAAGTCTCGGGTAATCAAGCCCTTCCCTGTCGCAGCGAATAGATAGTTCCAGTCGTTGAGCAGGGATAGAGAGTAAAGTATCACCTGAAGACCGAGACCGAGTCTTAAAACAGTCAACCATCTATCCGATTCGACTGGGAACAGGAACTGCAGCAGCCGTCCTCTCCACGTGTCCATCCGCTTTACCTATTTGCCGGTTCTGTTGATTCGTCGCTAAGGCTGAAATCGTAGGCATACAAAAACTCGTAAGACTCGGCTTTGCCGCGTTCAAAATCGGTGACGCCGGGCAGAATAACCGATCCCAATATGGCGCGCATCGTCTTTACCTTGGGATGTTCGTGCCAGATCGAGGAGGCCATCATCTTCACCATATGCTCCCGCAACGCGTCAGAACGAGTGCGCCCAATGTCGTCCAACAAACCGGCTATACGTAAGCCAGCGGCGGCGCTATTGACGCGCGGCAACTCGTATTCCACTCGACCGTCCGGGTAGTGTAACTCAAAGACTAGGTTGTAACTGCCTGCCACATTGGGCGCAAAGTAGCCATAGCCCGTCTCTATGCCGGCTAGGTGCAAATAGGTTGCAAGCGTCTGGCGAAACGGATTCAACGCTGCCAAATGCTGGCCTGCTGTGGCTTTTTCAGCCTTCTGCGAAACGCTGTCGAAAGACGATGGAAATATCGTTAATCCCCGTCCCACTAACCACAGCGTTTCGCGACAAGAAACTGTGATTATCAGCAAAAAATGCAGGAGGAAGCATGCCAAATAAACGGACTTTTGGCGCAAGACTGGTCGGATTTTCAGAAAAGCAGTCGTCAGTTACGCTGCTACTTTTTCAATTGGTCCAGGACAATCTGTATGTCCTCGATGTTCTGAGAATAAATACGCTGTGTGAGGTTCGACCCGATAGCGGTAAGCTCCCCAGCCGATGTCTTTTTCGCTATCTCGGACATCGTAACCTTATCAGTCTTAATATTTAGCTTCGAGGCACTGTGAAATTCCTCAGACTTGCCGTTATCACGAACGATACGGAACTCCCAGAAGGCGCTCTTGCTAAGAGTTCGCAACGCCTTGATAAAGGCCACTGGGTGGCGAAGATGAACGGGTTCTTTTATTTCAAGACCGAATTGTCGTTTGGCTCCAGGCGGTGTTGTTTCGCACGCTTGGAAGGTGAGGATCGCCAGGGCCCCGATCGCCGCTAGGATCACGAGTTTGGATGTTCCAGACAGGGTTTTCATAATGCCATCCGGTTTGGCGGAACAGTCGCCGATTTACAAGCATAAAGTTTCGGACACGCTTTGCCCAAGCGCGACTAGCTTAAATTCGCAGCGATAGCGGCTCAACCGCCTCCGGGCGGAACACAGGCATCCTGCCTGTGCGGCAAGCGAACATCCTGTCGGCAATCTCTAGCCCAACGGGGTGCAACCCCTTTGGCCGCACAGACTGCAAGTCCAAGTCTATGTTCCGAAACTTTTTTGAAGATTTTCGAGAACTTTGCCATCCAGATTCCGGAGAAGGATGTGGTGAAGATGAAACACGATGCACTCAGGATATCCGGCGGAACCAGAAACGCGCCCGAAAACCGAGGTTTATGTCATTACGATTTTGGCGAGATTCATTGACCACAGGTATTTCAATGGCCCAAGTGATGTGACTTCATTGGAATGGACTACGTTGGAGATATTAGCTGTTCTCGTAATCGTATTTGAGGGTCTCCATTTGCTGCTCCCATCTGAGAAAAATAGGACGATCAAGAAAATTCGAGAACATTTCAATACTGCCGCATCATGACTTCCTCGGGAATCACGAACATGGATCTGCCCGCTAAATTCAAGCCGTTCAATAAACTAGAGATTGGAAGCAACGTTTTCATTCATGGAAAAGTTCCGATTGCTTTTCGAAATTTTCCAATCCTGTTAGTTGGAAACGGAGCTGGACCAAGAATCTGGCTCAGCGTCCCTGAGAAGGACCAAGGTGTGCGATACTTAGTCGAAGATAATGAAGCGCGTTCGCGCGGGATCGGCGTGCTACAGAAAGATGATGCCGCCTCCGTCTATTTTAATGCGATGCTCATTATCCAAACCTTTAAGAAAAGCGAGGACGAAGCGAAGGTGACTCACCTAGATCTGACGCCTCTCGGCCTCACGATTCGCGCTGACCTAAATTCACCGACTGTTGGGGGCAATGTTTTGTCGAGCGACACGTTTGAAGGTGTCGAGATCATGGTGAACGTGGCCTGATTCGAGGTTGAGGCAGGACTGATCGCGATGGTGCAACCCATCTTGGGACATGGTGAACTGTGTACCGGGTGATCCTGGATCAACGTCGATGATCGCGGATAGAAATCCGGTTTGCATTTCTTGTGCAAGAGAGCGTCATTTACCGTCATGGCCGATGCAAAAATTGAAATTAAGGCCGGCGGCGCTGAATTTAGCGCAACCGGAAGTCCCGATTGGGTCAGCAAGCAGCTCGACAAATTTTTCGAAAACGCATCAAAAATTGCCAGCATTCCAACACCAAAGTCAGATGAGGATGGAGGTGGTGATAAGCGTGATGGCCAAGTAAATAAAACTATTGGCCACAAGACGCTGGCAACGCATTTGAAGGAAAAAGGCGCATCTACGAATCAGACGAAGAAATTTCTCCAAGCTGCGATTTGGCTCGAGGCAAAGGGGAAAAGGGAAATGACAACAGGTGATGTCACTAAAGCATTGAAGGATGCCCACCAGTCGCGGTTGGGCAATCCTGCCGACTGCCTCAACAAGAATGTAAACAAAGGGTATTGCGAAAAGGAAGGAAGCCAGTTTTACGTCACCGAGGAAGGAAGAAATGCAGGTTAGTTTTGACCACCTTGCATGGTAGCGCGGGAGAAACTACTGGCAACAGTCCCCGCCGGACTCCGTGAGCCGCTATTTTCGGAATTTAATTCTATCATCCAGAACTACCTTGAGTCGTGTTGGCGACCAAGTGAACTAAGTGCCGGGTTATTCTGCGAGATTGTCTACACGACCCTGCACGGGCATGCAGCAGGCCGATTTGCGGCAAGAGCATCCAAGCCGCGTGACTTTGTTTCGGCGTGTAGAGCATTAGAGAGCAACACGCACGTACCACGCAGCTTTCAAATCCTGATCCCCCGTATGCTGCCGCCTTTATACGAGGTACGCAACAATCGCGGTGTGGGGCACACTGGTGGCGATGTCGATCCAAACTTTATGGACTCAACTGTGGTCGTTGCTATGGTTAAGTGGGTCCTCGCGGAACTCATCAGAGTCTTTCATGACGTTCCGGTGAATGAAGCTCAAACTATCGTTGATTCGTTAGCCGAGATAACTTTGCCGCTCATTTGGAGTGAAGGCGGAATAAAACGCGTGCTCGATCCAAACCTTCCATTAAAACAACAAATCTTAATGCTTATTGGATCGACACCCTTCAAAACCAAAGTCGCTGATCTTGAACGTTGGATTGAGTCAAAAAGCCAGGGCTATGTGCTCAGGGCGCTCAGGCAATTGCATTCAGACCGACAGATTGAGTTCCACGAGGCCGATGGGTTAGTTCAGATGCTGCCGCCAGGAGCAAAAGTCCTCGCAAATTTCATTAGCGGAAAAACACGATAATAAATAACGAAATTGGACCGTCAGTCCCTCTAAACTAAATGGCTGATTTTCAGGCTCATCGTCTAAATGTAGGTGTCCCCAATCTACCGCAGTTTCAGGTCTTCATCACGATCACTGGTTGCGGCATTCGTGACCAAGGACATGTTGCGATCACAAACTGCGCTACGACCACAGAATTAACGGAGGAAGTGGAGCGTTTGGTCAGGCGACTCTATGCCGCGCGTGACATTGCGAAAGGCTTTCTCGAAGAGAACCAAGGAATCATCGGCTGATATGCCCATGATTCACCAGACAATCCGAGCTGAGTATATCCCCGCGTTCTTGGAAAACGGGCATTACTTTATTAAGTGCAGTGATTTTCGCGATAAGCAGGAATTTAGGTATGGCTACTGCCTTTGGAATTACGCAGACATGTCCCCGGACGAACTAGACGAGGCGGTCAATGAGACGCGCGGAAGTGCCACGATCAACCATTGGGTCGAATCAACCGGCATCTCGTGTTGGGTAAGCGAATTGAAGGACGAGGAAAGAATGTGGAAAGAGCATGGCATGAGCGGCCCGGCGATTTGCATCTCAATCGATGAGAATGCCTTTCTAAGGCGTGTGCATGCGGAAGGCCACCAGACGGCTTCAGGGCGAGTGATATATGGTGGGATGGTGTCGTATGTTCACCCACAATTTCACGGTCGTTGGAATCTCGGTGAAGCGGAAGACGCAGTCTACCATCTGTTTTTCGACAAACGGATGTGCTTTGACTGGGAAGTCGAGTTCCGCGTGGTGTTGTTTGCTAAAGCGGGGTTGTTCATTCCGCGAGCGCCAGAGATTGAGTCCGTGGTAGCGTCGCCATTAGCACCACTCGATTCAAAACTAATTCAGTCGTTGCGCGAAACCTTCGGCGAACGCTTCTATGAATCACCTAATGATTTCAAGACGGCTCAGCAACGTTGTGTCTCGACTCCGTCGGCCCCAAAAAAGATGACGCCTGAAATTGCCGAACTAGTCGAAAGGCTGAACAAATTGAAAGTTGACGAAAAAACTGACGGTTTAGGTTGGAACGATCCGAAGACTCCGCCCGAAAAGATCGAGCGAATGCTCAAACGAGCAAAAGACATGCACGATCTACGGCAGCAAATTGCGCAACTTGGCGCTTAGACACGTCAGGCCTTCGTCTTGCGCTGGATGCGGACTTTGAACGGCCAATGTTTCCGGCGGAATTGCTCGAACAACTGGCGCAACTCGCGCGGCGTTGAATCGACCAGGTTAGCTAAGTCGCTTGCATTCCGAGTCTCTTTGACGAGGAAGGCCCAGCGGTCGGCGGTTCCTTCGATGATTTTTGTGGTTGGTTTTCCGGGCGCCGTGTCCGGCTTTGGTTTCGATGCGAATCATGACCGATTTATCGCAACTTTGCGCGGCTTGCCGCGTCTCTGCGAATTTGTCTCGCCCTTTTCCGCGGTTTTTCGTACCGACTTTGGGATGCCCAAATATTGGATGATCAACGATCGCGATAAGGGCGGGACCGGCACGTCGCCGAACACAACGACTGAGGGTCTCACCTACTGGGTAACCGATAAGACGCCGCTCAACGTCATCGGAAATTGGACAAAGGTCTCAGCCTCTTCCTTTGAGACGCAGCTCAAGGGCGCCGCTGATGGGTTCCCTGCCATTCCCCCTGGGGAAAATGAAGATCAAAGCCACGTGACCATTTTGGTTCATGGATACAACGTGAGCTTCGATCATTCGGCGAGCTTTTACGAAAACCTGTGCGGCAGACTGTTCGACGGCCCGAATAGTCTCGGCCTTTGTATTCTCTATGATTGGCCGTCGTGGGGGAACATCCTCGGCTATGAACCGGACCGCGCTCGCGCCCGGGAATGCGCACCTGACCTTACGAATATTCTATCGGAGCTTTTCGATTGGCTCGTGGTCAAGCAGGCGGACGCGATCAACGCCGTTCAAGCTCAAGTGAAGGGACAGAAACCGACAACCGAGCCTTGCAAAGCGAAGCTCTCACTGATCGCGCACAGCATGGGGAATTATCTTCTACAAATGGCGATGGCGGACGCGTGGACGCGAAAGAACCAGCCATTGCTGGTGAGTCTAATCAATCAGTTGCTCATGGTGGCCGCGGACGTGGACAATGATCTCTTCGATGCCGGCGCGCCGGACAACAGCAATGGTTCCGCAATTGTAAATTTAACTTATCGGATCACCGCCCTCTACAGCGGGCGCGATGACGTGCTTGGCGCTTCGGCCGGCCTCAAACATTTCGGCACGCGCCGGCTCGGTCGTTCCGGTCTCGCACATCGTCCGCCGCTCGTGACTCAACCGCCGCAAACTGACAACGTGTGGGATGTTGATTGCTCAAGCTTCTTTCCGGCGAGCGTGAGCGGCATTGATATTCACGGTGCATATTTCGTGACCGACGGGACGATCGAGTTAATCCGCCAGATTTTGCGCGGCGTTGACCGCGGTGTGCTGAGCACCACTGGCCAGTTAACTGGCAAAGCTTGGCCGTAGGGCTTTCGTTATCAGCCAACGCGAAAACGAACGTCCCGAATAGTTTTGGCGCCGAAGCGTTGTTTCAATTTTCGCAAGATGTCGATCTTGGAGACTTGTTCGAGCTCATAATGCAACGCCGGCTGAAGCACACGCACATACAAGATGCCGTCGCGCAGCGCGACCGGCGCGGAATGGGCGGCGATAAATTCGCCGACAATTTTGGACCAGGCATCGATCACTTCTGTTTCGTGCAGGCGCTCGCGTAGGCCGAGACGCTGCATGAGCTTCAGAAGCAAATCGCCCGCGGACTGAAATCGATCTGGGCGCGTCTTTTTTTCCGGCAGGCCGCGCCATTCGGAGATAGCAATGGCGCGAAGGGACGAATTCAATTTTTTGCTGTAGCGGCGCTCTGTGAGCGTCGCATTTATTTGGTCATTTAGTTCGAGCGACGGTCATAGACCGCCGCTACAAAGAAATTCGCGTCAGTACTTCCGCCGCATGTTGCTCGGCAGAATATTGAGCTCGGTGCGGTACTTTGCGACGGTGCGGCGCGCGATCGGGATCCCGCGCTTGCTGAGAATCTCGACGATCTCCTTGTCGCTCAACGGCGCGTCGCCTCCCTCGTTTTTCACCAGGTCGAGGATGGCCCCTTTCACGCTCGTGTTGCTCATCGATTCGCCGCTGGACGTTTGATAACCGGGCGTGAAAAAATATTTCATGTCGAAGACGCCCTGCGGCGTGGCCATGTACTTGCCGGATATGGCGCGGCTGACCGTGGTCTCATGCACACCGACGGCGTCGGCGATTTGCACCATCGTCATCGGCTTGAGATGAGACGATCCTTTGTCGAAGAACTCGCGCTGCCGTGAGACGATCTGGTGGGCGATGTTGGAAATGGTTTGCTGACGCTGGTGGATCGATTTGATGAGGAATTTGCCGCTGCGGATTTTGTCGCGGATGTAATCTTTGACGTCGCTGCCTTTTCCGTCCTGCGCCATGATGTCTTTGTAGGTATTGCTGATGCGCAGGTGCGGAATTTGTTCGCCGTTGAGGATGACCTGGTAGGTGCCGTTGACCTTTTCGACTGTGACATCGGGCAAAACGTAATTTTGCGGCGCCTGCGCAAAAATTGCGCCGGGGCGCGGATCGAGCCGCGCGATGTTATTGGCGCATTTCTGGACTTGCTCGACGCTGATGCCCATGCGGCGCGCAATCTCGGGGAAGCGTCGTTTCCCCAGGTCCTGCATGTGCTCGGAAATGATTTTGTATTCGAGGCTGGCTTGTCTTCCTTCGCGCTTGAGTTGAATGAGCAAACATTCGCGCAAATCGCGCGCGCCCACGCCGGGAGGATAAAAGCTCTGAATGAGCGTGAGCATATTCTCGAAGTCTTCCTGCGGGAGGCCGGTGTTGAGCGCCATTTCCTCGGGCGTGATCTGAAGAAATCCGTTGTCGTCGATGTTGCCAATGATGAGCTCGGCCGTCTTGCGATCGCTGGCATTGAGCACGTTTTGGTTGAGCTGCCCCATGAGATGCTGCTGGAGCGTCTCTTGCGTGGCGATGGAATCGAAAAAGAATTGCCGTTTATCTTCTGCTTCTTGCGAACGGCCGCTATAGCTGGTCGATTGCGCCATGTAATCGCGCCACTCCTCATCGAGCTTGGCCAGTTTATCGAATTCCTCTTTAAATTTTTCATCCGCGGCGGTGTCAGCATCGCTGCGCTCGTCGGAATCGGGTTCATTGGGCAGCTCTTCGAGGACCGGGTTTGTTTCCATCTCCTGTTGCACAAGATTGCGCAGCTCGAGAAGGGGCGCCTGGAGGATGAGGAGGCTCTGCTGGAGTTGAGGCGCAAGGACCTGGTGCAGAGAAAGATTCTGCGACTGATGCATGCCTGGACCGGCCATTTGCGGAGCTTACCGACTTCGACGGGCAGAGGCAAGCAATTTGCGCGCCCTGCACGTCCATCTCCGCTTTTTGCCAGGCAAGCGACCGCAAGCGGAACGCGACTTGCTCTTCAACCCAGTAAGCCGACTTTTCCCCAATGCAACGCATCTCTCTGGCCATTCTCCTTGCACTAACGCCGCTCGCGTTGCTGTCCAGCGCTGCGCAAGCGCCCGACCCAAAAGACGAGCAACGACAACTTCTTGCCCTCGTTAAAGAAGTGCAGGCACAACAAGAGCAGATCGTCGCAAACCAAGCCAAGATCGACGCCAAACTCGCAGACCTGGGCGAGACTCTGCACACCGCGCGAATCTTTTCGAGCCGAAGTCGCTAATAGACGGTATGAGACAACGAGCCCTATTCATGTCGATCCTTGCGGCGATGTCGGTCTTTACCGCGAAGGCGCAGTCGCCCGCTCCGATCGTTGTCCAGGCAGCTTCCGCAGCGACTGTTTCATCGAATTCGGCTTCGGCGACCACCTCACCTCCCGCGGCCCAGGATTCCGAGGCGCTCCAAGCTGCGCTCAAGTCCCTTCGAGAAATTAAGGCGGCCAACGACGAAACCTTAAAGAAGCAGGAAGCGGCGTTGCAACAACTGGACGAGCTGCAAAAGACCGCCGACCAAGTCAAGATCTTCGGCAAACGCGGCTAAGACCGGCGGCCTTGGCGGTCCTCCTTCGCTGAGCTACGGCGCGACAAGAGGCTACTCCCAAAAGCTTTCGCGAGCGGGCGTCGCGGCGACCTCGATCGACCTTGAAAACGCTCGGTCATTTTCGGCGAAGAAAATCCGGATCTCTATTCCAATCCCCGTGATCCGCGTTATCCGCGCAATCCGCGGTTAAATTTTCCGGCATTCAGAACCACAAATCCAGCCTGGCGTCACAATCCCGCCATCTCCCATTTCTTGATCGTTTCCTCAATCAGGCCGGCGATTTTGTCGTTCACTTTCGTGAAGTAGGTCTTCGCTTTCGCCCGATCGAATTTCAAATAACCCTGACCTTCTTTGTAAAGCATGATGCTCGATGGGAAGGGATACGCGCTCCAGGTATTGGGCGGTGGAATCGGAGTTGCCATCTCAGGCTTGTAACGTTCTTTGCGCACGAGCGCAGGATCGATCGCCATGATGTAGGCGGTCTCATTCTCAGCGGCGTGACCGCCATCCTCGCCGAACACTTCCAGGGTCACGTCCGAGCAATAAGACCACCAGTTCACCAGCAGAATTCGCGTGCCGGTTTCGCGTCCGGCTTCCTGCGCGAGCGCGCTGAGAATCGCGGTCTGTCCGCCGCCGTGGCCGTTTAGCAAAATAATGTTTTTGAATTTGTTTGTCGCCAGACCAACAAGGACCGCGCGGACATAAGCGCGGTAGGCGTCTTCGGGAATGGTGAAGCTGCCCGGGTACGCGTCCATGATGCCAGTGAATCCATACGAAACCACTGGCGCGATCATCGCCGTGACGCGCGACGCGATCGCGCGCGCCATCGCGACCGGCGCCAGAATATCGGCGCCATTGGCGGTGATGCCGTGCGGCTCCATCGTTCCCAACGGCAGCAAGACGGTGTTGATTTTTGCCGGGACCCATTCGCGAAATTCCATCCAGTTGATGCGTTCCAATTCCCACGTGCTCGGCGTCCCGCGCCTGCGGGATTCTGCGGCGACTGCCTTCGTCGACATGACTAAGATTCCACGACGGGCGAGACGATGACGCGTCGGCTAAGGCCGCTCACTTTTTGTTCTTCGGTTCTATCTTACGGTAAAGTGTGGCCATGCTGATGCCGAGCATGCTCGCCGCCTTCTCGCGCGAGCCACCGCAATGCGCCAGAGTTGCTTCGATTATTCCGCGCTCCTGCTGCTGAATAAATTCGTCGAGAGTTTGTCCAACCGGCATCGCCGCCATCGTCTGCTCCGCCTTCCCGCCTTGCGCCTCGCTCACGATGTGCGGCGGCAAATCGCCCGGCAGAATCAGATTGTCCTCGCACAAAGCGCAGGCGCGTTCGATCGCATTCTCCAGCTCGCGGACATTGCCCGGATAATTGTAGTGACACAAAATATCGACTGCTTGGGGATCGATTTTCTTTGGTTCAACCCCAGTCGCACCCGCCTGTTTCTGCAAGAAATGCTGGACGAGCAACGGCACATCCTCCAGGCGCTCGCGCAAAGGCGGAATCTCCACCGGAATGACCGCCAACCGATAATAAAGATCTTCGCGAAACGTCCCGTCCTTGAGCTTCGGTTGCAATGGCTCGTTCGTCGCGCCCACCACGCGCACATTCACTGGCGAGCTCTTGTTATCGCCGACCCGCCGCACCTCGCGCTCTTGCAGAACGCGCAGCAACTTTGTCTGCAACGGCGGGGCCATCGAGTTTACCTCATCGAGAAAGATCGTGCCGAGATTCGCCTCTTCGAACAAGCCACGCTTATCGGTCACCGCACCGGTAAATGCGCCCTTTTTGTGACCAAACAACTCCGACTCCAGCAAGTTCTCCGGCAGCGCGCTGCAATTGATCGCGACGAAGGGATGATGCTGCCGGTTGCTGTTGAAATGCAAACCGCGCGCGACCAGCTCCTTGCCAGTGCCGCTTTCCCCTTGGATCAAAACGGTGCTGTCAGTGTCGGCGACTTTATTGATGAGATTGTAAACCTGCTCCATCTTCCGGCTCGTGCCGATGATGTTCTCGAAGCGATAACGATTCTTCAGCTCTTTCCGCAGATAAACGTTCTCCCGCAGGGCCGCTTGATAATCGAGCGCGCGCTGCACCGTCATTTGCAGCTCGTCGATCTTGAACGGCTTGGTCACGTAATCGTACGCTCCTATCTTCATCGCTTCGACCGCCGTCTCGACCGAGGCGTAGGCCGTGATCAAAATCACCGCCGTTTGCCGATGATGCTCGCGCACATGCCGCAGTACGTCGAACCCGCTCATGGTCTCCATCTTGATGTCTGCGATCACCACTTGCGGCTGAATACTGTCGATCTGCTCGACTGCCTTCGTCGCGGTATTGAATGGGAAAACCTGGTGCCCCTTCTCGCGGCAAAGCGTCACGATGACCTCCACCATGGCCGGCTCGTCATCGATAATCATGATCTTGGCCATAAATCTCAGCGCGGAGAATATTTCAGAATTGAGAAAAAGAAAGCGGAAATGAGAATCCACAGTAACACAAGCCTCCCCACTTGTGTTTCCCTAAACAGTCGCAAGCTGGAAGCTTGCGCTACCTTATTACCTTATTTTCCCATCCAGCATCTTCCAATTCACTGGCCGATCGAAGGCAATGATATCCTCAAATACATTTGTCGATCTTGTGCACGGAATGCCGACGAAATCGGCACAAAATCCCGGCCGAATTTTCCCGAGCGCATTCTCCTGCCGCAATGCGCGCGCTGGATTAACCGTCACCATCTCGAAAATTTTACTCGGCGAAACCGCTGGCTCGCTGCGCTGAAACGCGCGCATCTCCGCGAACAAGCTCAAATCGTCGTTGCTCGCCAGACTGTCCGTGCCCAGGCAAATGTTGCATCCAAGCGTGCGCAATCTCTCGAAGGGAAATCGCGAATGCGCGAAATAACCGTGGCTGCGCGGCGAATGGACGACGTGAAATTTTTCCGTCGATCTTGCGAGCAAATCGAAATCGCTCTCCGCCAGCTCATTCAAGTGCGCGACGATCCAGCGCCCCGCTAGGGCGCGACGGCCAACAAACGACGCCAGCGGCGTGTCATGACCACAATCATCCATCGGACGCCCAATCCCTTTCATAAACTCGTAAAGCGGCCCGGCCGCTTCGCGAAACATCGACATCTCTTCGCGTGATTCGGCCAAATGCGTCGTCAGCAGGATATTTTTTGTGCGCCCAACCTCCTCGCAGCGGCGGTACAAATCGGTTGACGCTGTAAACGACGCGTGCGGCGCCAATCCCCAAGTCTCTTTCGATTTCAGTGATTCAACCGAGAGATCGACAATGTCTCTCGCGCGATTCGGCTCGCGCACATCAATCAATTCTGCAAACCACCAAGTCCGGATCGGCTCATGAATCTTCGCAACCAGCTCCGGAAACGCCGTCAGATTCGC
>Ga0193729_1000861_pt1 | contig 15772 bp, 11 predicted proteins | sample U1c2metaG_FD_143036 | JGI IMG/M metagenome (GOLD analysis project Ga0193729, IMG submission 143036) | Soil microbial communities from a riparian zone of the East river system, Colorado, United States - U1c2 | ecosystem: Environmental > Terrestrial > Soil > Riparian zone | place: USA: East River...
GGCTGCGGGTACGGCGTCGCGCTCGCCTTCATTCGTGCAATGAGTTGCGGCGGCGTGAGATTCGCGTTCGCCGCGCGCATCAGTGCGGCAACGCCGGAAACGATGGGTGCGGAAAAACTGGTGCCGAGACTGGTATTCGATTGATCGCTATAAGAGTTCGCTCCGGGAACCGTGGCGCCCTCGTTCACCGTGGTGTCGATGGATCGCAGGCAGGGTCCGCCATTCGCATTCACACAGTTGCCGGCGGGCGCGCCAATGCCGACCTCGGGGCCTAAGCTGCTGTAGCCGACCTTGGTGCCGACATTTCTCAATCCTGCCACCGCCAGCACGCCGGGGCAGTTGGCGGGTATGTCGACCGGACCGCTTTGATTGCCCGCGGATGCCACCAGCAGCACGCCCATGTTGGTGAGCTGGGTGATCAGACTCTGATAGTCGGAGGGGCAGGCGCTGCCTGAACCTCCGCCGAGACTCAAGTTGATGATGTCGGCAGGATACGGATTATCCGGCACGCCGTTGACGTGCATGCCGACAGCCCATTGAATGCCGACGATGATGTCTGAGTCCAATCCGCCGCACTTGCCCAGTGCACGCACCGGCAGCAGGTAGGGATTCCAGGTCATGCCGGCAACGCCGGTATCGTTGTTGGTCAGCGCGCCGAGCACGCCCATGACTCTGGTGCCATGCCATGAGCTGTTCTCCGTGCTGCAGCTCTTGCTGGGGAACACGGTTGAATTCATCAGATCGGTGCTGTCGATCCAGTCACCGGGATCGGAAGGGTCAGGGTCCCAGCCATCGCCGTCGTTGGCGATGAGAAAGGTTCCCAAGGGACTGCTGTTGGTCGAGTTCAGGTCTTGACCGACAAAATCGTAGCCAGGCAGCAAGCGCCCGCCGAACCCCGCCCGGAGCAGGTCGGGGTGGTCGAAGCGAATCCCGCTATCGACGTCCGCAATCACCGTGCCCGAACTGCCCTTCGTAATATCCCACGCGGAAACGGCGTCGGTCGCCGCGGCATCGCTGGTCGGCGTGGCGGTGCTCGGCTTTTGCATATACCACTGCCCGCTGGCCGTCGCCGTCTGAACGAACAAGGGGTCATTCGGCAGTGCATGCGAGTAGCGCCGTTCGTCGACATCGGCAAATTCCACCGCAGGATCCGCTCTCAGCCGCTGGAGCACCGCATCGACGTCCGCGCCGTACAGGGTCTTTTGCAGAAACACGACATGCATGCTCGGCGTGAGCTGGCGAGATCGCGACACAGCGACCCCGGTGCGCAGGCTCAAGCTGCTCACGTCCGCAGCGGAAGTCTGCGCCTGGGTAATGCTCATCACTTGGGCTTTGGCGCGCAAGCGGATCGTCCGCGTCACGGAGTTGCCGGAGGTCGCTCGAAACCCAACCACCAGCCGGCCGGCCTGCGGCCCAATTTCAACCGGGTGCGACCGTACCGGGTTCCATTCCGGCGCGGCCGCCGGCGCAGAACCCAACACCAAGCCCAAAAACCCGGACATGGCCGCCTGGAGCAGCGGTACTCTGATTTGCCTCATGGATGGGAGCCTAGCAACTAAAGGGGGGCCAAAAATGCGAACCACGACAGTAAACTCAATCCCACTGCGCGGCGCCCTGCCAGCGCGTAGAATATCGACACGGAAATAACCGCATTTGAAGGGGCTTTGCAATGACATATGACAATCGGCAGTTCTACATCGATGGCGCCTGGGTCGATCCGGTCGAGCCCAAGGAACTGAAGGTCATCAATCCCGCCACCGAAGAAGTTGCCGGGGTCATATCCATGGGAAGCAGCAAGGATGTCGACCGCGCCGTCGCGGCTGCGCGCCGCGCATTCGACAGCTATTCGCGCACCTCCCCGGCGGAGCGATTGGCTCTCATGGAGCGAATTCTCGCCGCTTATAAGGCGCACTACGATGAAATTGCACAAGCCATATCCATTGAGATGGGCGCGCCCATCACGCTGTCGAAGGGCTCCCAGACGGGTATTGGGGTCGGCCACATCAGTGCCATGATCGACGTGTTGAAGAATTTCAAATTCGAAGAAATGCGCGGCACCGTCCGCCTGGTCCAGGAGCCGGTCGGCGTATGCGCCCTGATCACGCCCTGGAACTGGCCGATGAACCAAGTCGCCGCAAAGGTGGTGCCTGCCCTCGCGGCGGGATGCACCATGGTGCTCAAACCTTCGGAATATTCGCCCTTCAGCGCCATCATCTGGGCCAAGGTCATGCATGAGGCGGGAGTGCCCGCCGGTGTGTTCAATCTGGTCAATGGAGACGGCAACAGCGTCGGTGCTCCGCTCTCATCCCACCGCGAAGTCGACATGGTGTCCTTCACCGGATCGACGCGCGCCGGCTCCGAAGTCGCCAGGAACGCGGCTGCGTCGGTCAAGCGCGTGCACCAAGAGCTCGGCGGTAAGTCGCCCAATGTGCTGCTCGATGACGCGGACTTCGAACGCGCCGTGACGAAAAGCGTTCTCCACGTATTTCAGAATTCCGGCCAATCCTGCAATGCACCGACGCGCATGCTGGTGCCGGCGGCAAAATTGGCGGAGGTCGAAGCGATCGCCAAGCGCGTGGCCGAGTCGGTGGTCACCGGTGATCCCACTTCCGAGAAAACCAACTTAGGTCCCCTGGTTTCGAAGCTGCAGTTCGAGCGGGTCGAAGGATACATTGCGAAGGGCATCGCCGAGGGCGCCAAGGTCGTAATCGGCGGCTCGGGACGCCCCGATGGACTGACCAAGGGCTACTTCGTCAAGCCGACCATATTTTCGAATGTGCGCAATGACATGACGATTGCGCGCGAAGAGATCTTCGGACCTGTCCTCTGCATTCTGCCGTATGACAGCGAAGAGCAAGCGGTGCAAATCGCCAACGACACGCCCTACGGATTGGCCGCCTATGTGTGGTCCAAAGACAATTTGCGTGCGCGCCGCATCGGCGGACGCATTCGCGCGGGTCAAGTGACCCTCAATGGCGCTGCAGGAAGCATGAATACGCCCTTCGGCGGCTTCAAAATGTCCGGCAACGGCCGCGAGTGGGGCGAGTTCGGATTGCGCGACTTCTTGGAGGTCAAGGCAGTGATCGGAGTCGACGCCGCTTGAGGCCCATGGGCTAGGAGCCTGTCCGGGTATTCCGCGTGAGCCGCGTTGGCAGGGCGAGGGAGCGGATGCTTCTCGAAGGATCGGCCTGCGATCTTCGAGGGCGTCGATCTCGAACTTCGCCGCGGCGAGTACCTGGCCATCATGGGCGAGTCCGGCGTCGGCAAGTCGACGCTGCTCAATCTGCTCGCGGGCCTCGATGCAGCCGATAGCGGGCGCGTGGTTCTCGAAGGCGTCGATCTGTCCACCTTGGACGATGACGCCACGACGCTGCTGCGGCGCCGTGCCGTCGGGTTTGTCTTCCAGGCCTTCCATGTTCTGCCCTATCTGTCGGTCGAACAGAATGTAGCGCTGCCCTTGGACCTGCTGCGAATTGCCGAACCCGAGCGCAGCCGGCGCACGCAAGAGATGTTGACGGCGGTCGGAATCGAGGCATTGGCGCAACGTCACACCAAGGAACTCTCGGGCGGCGAGCTGCAGCGCGTCGCCATTGCGCGCGCATTGGTGCATCGACCCCGTCTGGTGCTGGCCGACGAGCCCACCGGCAACCTCGACACGCGCAGCGCCTCGCAAACGCTGGCGCTGCTGCGATCACAGGTCAAGGCAAACGCGGGGGCCGGCATCCTCATTACTCACTCCCGAGCGGCGGCAGAAACCGCCGATCGCATTCTGGTGCTGGATGCGCGCGGACTGCATACTAGGGAGCCTGTCTGAGTATTCCCCGTGGCCGCGAGCGTGACGGATTTGCCTTCAGTCGAGGCAATGCCGGCTCATGGAGGATTTGGCGGCTATTGTTGTTGGCGCAGATACGGGAGCAACCGACGCGCTTTCTGGTGACCGTGCTGGCGCTCGCGCTGGGAGTGGCGCTCGGATCCTCGGTGTACCTGGTCAATACCTCGGCTCTGAATGAATTCGGATTGGCCACCAAGCGATTGGTGGGTGAAGCCGACATCGTGGTCCGCGGTCCGCGGGAAGGATTCTCCGAGCAGGTGTTTGTCGACCTGGCACGCAAGGCGTCGGTCAGCGCACTCAGCCCAGTGCTGGAACTGGAGGTCGCGCTTGCCGGCCGCAATGAGACCCTCAAGGTGCTGGGGCTGGATCCGTTTCGGGCTGCTGTTCTACAACCGGCGATCCTCGGCGACATCGGCGAAGGCGTGTTTCAACTCTTCGATAGCGGCGCTATTTACCTGAGCAGCGCCGCTGCGCAGCAATTGAAGCTGCGGCGCGGCGACTTGCTGCAAGTCACCGTCGGAAGCTCGTCCAAAGCCCTCCGCGTGATCGGCATACTTGCCGACGGCGCTTATCCGCAGCCGCTGGGGCTCATGGACATCGCCTCGGCACAATGGACTTTTAACGCTGTCGGGCGCTTGAATCGCATCGATCTGCGGCTCGCGCCCGGCACCGATGTGGAATCCTTTCGCCGCAATCTCGGCACAATGCTTCCCGCGGGCGTTCTAGCCGTCGCACCGCAAGTCGAGCGCGACCGGGCAGTCACGGTGACGAAGGCGTATCGGGTGAATCTGAACATGCTGGCCTTGGTCGCCTTATTCACGGGTGCCTTCCTGGTGTTTTCGACCCAATCGCTCTCGGTGCTGCGCAGACGCCGATCGCTTGCCCTGCTGCGCGCGCTCGGCGTGACCCGCAACCAGTTGCGCAACGCCCTGGTCGGCGAAGGACTGACTCTGGGCGTCTTAGGCTCGGTGCTCGGCGTGTTCCTCGGCATGCTCATCGCGGCGGCTATCTTGAAGTTCCTCTCCGCCGATCTCGGCAACGGTCAATTGCGTGCGGCAGCGGCGTCTCTGCATGCCGCGCCGCTGCAGATGTTGGCATTCTTGGCGATCGGGATTGTCGTGGCCGGTATCGGTGCGTGGGCACCGGCACGCAATGCCGCCCAACAATCGCCGGCGCGCTCCTTGAAGGGCGGCGATGCAGACTACACGGCGGTTGCAAGGACCAGTTGGCGCGCAGGCGTTGCGCTGCTGGTTTTGGGGTCGGCTTTGGCCTGGCTGCCCGCCGTCGGCGGCCTGCCTGTATTTGGTTATGCTGCGATCGCCGCGCTGCTGTTGGGCGCCGTGCTGTTGGTCCCCGCCGCGACCATGACGGCCCTGGGGTTGGCGCCGCGCACCCATCGCGTCGTCCTCGACACCGCCGTGTCGCAACTCAGAGAAAACGTCGGCCTGTCCGCGCTGAGCCTGGCATCCATCATCGTGAGCTTCAGCTTGATGGTGGCCATGGCGATCATGATTTACTCATTCCGTATCTCGTTCGATCATTGGCTGGGCAAGCTGTTGCCGGCGGACATGCAGCTGCGCGAACCCTTTGGCAACGACACGGCTTTCTGGTCCAAGGATGATCAAGCGAGAATCGGCATGGTGGCCGGCGTCGCTCGCGTGGAATTTCGAAGAAGCCGCCAAGTCCTGCTGGATCCCAAGCGCGCCCCGGTTAGCTTGATCTCCCGCGGTGCCGATGACAGCGACACCGCCGCGCAGTTGCCGCTGATCCGCAGCACGCGTGTTGTGCCCGACGAGAAGGCGCCGCCGGCATGGATTTCAGAGGCGCTGCAAGATCTTTACGGCTACCAGTTGGGCGATGTACTGCAAATTCCGCTGGCGGGCCGGATGCAGAAGTTCACGATCGCCGGCATTTGGCGCGACTACGCGCGCCTGTCCGGGTCCGTCGTCATCTCGAGGCGCGCTTATGCCGCCGCGACCGGCGATGAGGGCGCCAACGAGGGCTCGATTTGGCTGAACACCGGCGCCGACGCGGCCGCTACCGAAAGAATGCTGCGCCTGGCGTTGGGCAACGGTGATGCGCTGGAAATTACCGCCAGCACCGCCCTGCACGAACGGTCGCTGCAGATCTTCGATCGCGCCTTTGCCATTACTTATGCGCTCGAAGTCATTGCCGTCATCATAGGACTTACCGGGGTGAGCTTCGCGGCGAGTTCAACCGCCCTCGCCCGCCGCGCGGAGTTCGGCATGCTGAGACACATTGGCATGCTGCGCAGGCAAGTCATCGCCATGCTGGCGGACGAGGGGATTCTGACCAGCGCCTTCGGCGTCGTCTACGGCCTCGGACTCGGCATCGCATTGAGCCTGGTCCTGGTCTACGTCATCAATCGGCAGTCCTTCAATTGGAGCATTGATTTGACGGTGCCCGTGTGGCAACTGGCCCTGCTCAGCGTGACATTGATCGGGGCGGCAGCGGTCACGGCGATTTGGAGCGGTCGCGCAGCAGTCAGTCAAGACGCCGTGCGCGCCGTGCGTGAGGATTGGTGAGGAAAGTCATCCTGCTGCTGGCGTGCTGCCTGCTCGGGATGGCCGCTGCAGCGGGGACCGCGTATGCGCCGGTTACGCCGGGACACCCACCGACATTTCCCGGCGACTTGGGCAGCCATCCGCAGTTTCGGACCGAGTGGTGGTATGTCACGGGTTGGCTGACGACTGAGCGCGGCGAGTCTCTTGGTTTTCAAGTGACCTTCTTTCGCACCAAGCCGGATATCGACGAAAACAATCCGAGCGCCTTCGCGCCGCGCCAGCTGCTGATCGCGCATTGCGCCTTGAGCGATCCAAAGCGCGGCAAGCTCTGGCAGGACCAGCGGATTCGGCGCGCCGGGTTGGGGCTCGCCGGCGCGGCCGAAGGCAGTACGAATGTCTGGATCGATGGATGGTCTCTCAAGCGCACGAATCAGACTTACGCCGCGAAGATTGACGCGGACGAATTTTCGTTCGAGCTGGCGCTCGCGGAGACCCAGCCCGCGCTGATCAATGGCGATGGCGGAATCAGCCGCAAGGGACCGGAGCCGCAAGCGGCGAGCTACTACTACAGCCTGCCGCACATGCGGGTTGCGGGAATCATCTCGCGCGGCGGGGCCAAGAATCAGGTGACCGGAGAAGCCTGGTTCGATCACGAGTGGTCGAGCGAGTATCTCGACGCGGCTGCGGCAGGCTGGGACTGGATCGGCATCAATCTGAATGACGGTGCGGCGCTCATGGCATTTCGCATTCGTGGTCTCGAGGGGGAGCAGCGTTGGGCCGGCGGCACCTTTCGCGGCGCCGACGGCGCAACACAATTTCTCGGGGTCGCGGATGTGGATTTCCGCGCCGAACGGCGCTGGCTGTCGCCGCGCACCGGCATTGACTATCCGGTCGAGTGGACGGTCCGCGCAGGCACGCGCGCCATCCATTTACAGCCGCTGCTCGATGATCAGGAAAACGATACGCGCTTGTCGACGGGCGCCATCTATTGGGAAGGCGCGGTGCGCGCTTACGAGCAGGACAAGCTCGTGGGTCGCGGCTATTTGGAATTGACCGGATATGGGGAGCGGTTGCGGCTGAGATGAAAGCGGCCAGGAGCCTGTCTGAGTATTCCCCGTGGCCGCGAGCGTGAGCCAGAAGAATGACAAAAAATGACGATGCGAGTGGCGATCAGACCGCAGAATCCGCCACAACTCCGGGAAAATGCCGCCGTGCATCAAGTAGCTTTTGCGTTGCTGTTGGTTCCCGCTGCGCAAATGATCAAGCCATGGCGCCTTGTGGATGTGCTTGCTCATTTTGACCGGCGTGGTGTACTGCAAAATATACGCAAGCCTGGATGAGTCGGTCTTGTTGCCGAAGGCGCCATGCACCGTCAGGCCGTGATGAATGATCATGGCGCCCGCCGGAATCGGCCGCACCGCCGCGGTCTGCGGATCAAATCCCTCGTAGCACTCGATCGTATTCGCGTTTTTCCCGCCGCCATGCAGCCGGTGCGGAAGCAATCCCAACAGGTGCGATCCGGGTATGTAGGCCATGGCGCCGTTATCGACCGTGCTCTCGGTAATCGCGATCCAAATGCTCAACTCGTTATAGTCGAAACCCGGCTCACGGAATGCCTCGTCCTGATGCCACGGCGTGGGATGCCCGCGCTGACTCGGCTTGAAAATCGCGTGATCGCCGGCAAATTCGGCGTCCGCTCCCAGCAGTTGCCGCGCGGTGGCAAGCGCGGCTTTTCGATAGGACAGTTTGCGCAGCTCGGTTGCGTACATGGATGGCTGCAGCACACTGGGCGAGGTCATGTCTCCTGCGCCGTCGCTCGCGGTCAGATCAAGATTTCTGCCCTCGCTGCGCCGCTCGCCGCCCAGAATCATGCGCATCAGAATATCCCGGCACCATTCGAGCTCAGCCGCCGGTATCTGAGGTTTCTCGATGACGAGAAAGCCTTCTTGAAAAAATTTCTCGACCTGTTCTGCAGTTAGCGGCTGGTGCAAAGGTTCACGTCCCGACGGTTCTTCAATCATAGCTTCCGGGCACTGATGTTGTAAGCTGACGCTCATAGGAGACATCAGAATTCGATACCTCGCGGCCACACAATGTAACTACTCGGAGGGAAAATATGTTGCGCCGAAATACCGCCATGGCGGGTTCCTTGATTTTTCTTGCCACTGTCCTTTCCGTGCCAAAGTGCATCGCCGATGAAGATTCCTGCCTGCCGTTCACGCTACCCGCTGCGGACGTGCTCTTTGGATCTACCAAAAAGGTGTTCGCGCACTATTTTTATCCATTTCCACTGTCAGTGGGGAACAAATCAGCGTCAGACGATTACTACAACGTCCACTACCTGAACAGGAACGGCGAGTCCGGGAAATGGTCCGCTTTTGGGGGTTATCTGCGCCAACGCCCGTTGCCGGTGCCGTTGCCGGTGGAGGCCAGCTCTGACCGTAAATGGCTATTGTCAAATATGCAGCGGGAGGTGCGGATGGCGATTGCCCGCGGCATTACCGGCTTCACCTTCGATGTGCTGTCGGCCAAAGAAGCGGCCGGCGGCGATACCCATCTACAAATGCTCTTGACTGCGGCGCAAAGCGTTGATCCGCGCTTCAAAATAGTCGTCATGCCCGATATCTCCGCCTTGAAGGCTGATAGCGCGGGGGTCGTGAACAGCATCGCCGCGGTTGCGTCCAGTCCGGCCGCATACCGGCTCGATGACGGGCGGCTGGTGGTCTCTGCTTTCAACGCAGGCGCAAATTCGCCCGATTGGTGGGCATCGGTCATAGCACAGCTCAAGTCACGCGGCATTTCCATAGCCTTTGTTCCTACGTTTCTGGGCTGGCAGGGTCAAGCCGGCGCATTCGCGCCGATCAGTCACGGATTCAGCGATTGGGGCACGGCGACCGCGAGCCGCTCGGATGGAATGAAAGGCGATCCGGAGTTGGCGCGCCGCAATTACGGAAAGGCCTTCATGATGCCGGTAGGTCCCCAGCAATACCGTCCCAAGGGGTCTATCTATTGGGAGGCCGGCAATAGTGCGGCCTTCCGCAATGCGTGGACGAGTTCCATCGGCGGAAATGCCGATTGGGTCCAGCTGGTTACTTGGAGCGATTTTTCGGAATCCAGTGAAATTGAGCCGTACACCGATGCGACTTTGCGGACCGATATCGGTACCGGGTTTTACAACCTGAACGCCTTTTACGCGACCTGGTTTTTAACGGGCAAGCAGCCGCAAATCACCCATGATGTGCTTTATTTTTTCTACCGGCGTGAACCCACTAATGCCGCAAGTCCGGCGCAATCGGCGCCCAATAAAATTGTCAACGGCTCCCCGGAGGACAATATCGAGCTGCTGGCGTTTTTAACCGCCCCCGGAGAATTGAAGATCAACATTGGCGGGCAGACCTTCACGCAGCACGCGCCTGCCGGTATGACCTCATTCAAAGTGCATACCGCGCCGGGCACGCCCATTTTTTCGCTTTCACGCAGCGGAGCCGCGGTATTCTCCTTCCCGGGTCCCATACAAATATACGGCCAAAGCGGACTTCCCTCAGGCGTGATCGACATGACGTATTGGAGCGGGAGCGCGTCGCAGCACGGAGTCTGCTCCCTTTGAGTACCCCGGAAATACAAGACCTCAAGACCTTTCGGCTGCCGCCTAATTTTCGCGGCCGATCCGGTTTGGTTGTGCAGCTATGGTGGTTCGTTCAGGCCACCTTATTCCGGGGCTCGCCCCAATTACTGTACGGATTCCGGCGCTGGCTGCTGCGCCGATTCGGCGCTCGAATCGGCAAAGGCGTGGTCATACGCCCCAGCGTGACCATCCCTTATCCATGGAAGCTGCAGATCGGCGACTATTCCTGGATAGGCGACCATGCGGTCCTATATTGTTTCGCCGACATTACCATCGGCAAGAATGTGGTCGTCTCGCAAAAGAGCTATCTATGCGCCGGCACGCATGACTTCCGCGCACCGAGTTTCGACATCCAGGCCTTCCCGATCGTCATCGAAGATGAAGCATGGCTGGCGGCGGATGTCTTCGTCGCGCCGGGGGTCACGGTGGGTAGAGGCGCGGTAGTCGGCTCGCGCAGCTCCGTGTTCAGCAACCTGCCGGAAATGATGGTCTGCATTGGATCTCCTGCACGCCCAATCCATGCAAGGCGTTAAAAATTATCGAGTCGCGTTCGGCAAGATCGCAGCCAAGGCCCGCCAAAGAAACAGCATCTACCTGGCCCTGTCGCTCATCGCGCGGGTGCTCAACGCCGCCGGGATGTTCGTGGCCATCAAACGATTTGCGCCCAGCAGCTTTGGAGAAATGAGCTACTTGACGGCTACCGCCGTGTCCACCGTCGCTTTTTGCTCATTCGGCATCGAGCTGTCGATCAATGCGCAACTGACGCGCAAACTCAAAGAGGCGGGCCCTTTGGGTCCAACGATTGCCGCCGGCTGCGCCCTGGCGCTCGCCGGAACGATTCTCGCCTGCATCGTCATTTGCGCCGTATTCGCCTCCCAGCTGAAGGTATCGGGTTCCCCGGGATTGGCGATCCTGGCGGTTTGCATCTACTCGTCCTTCATGATTTCGACATCGCTGTTGACGGCGATGTCATTTGCGCTGGATGCCAGCATCAATGTCGGCATCTGCTATATGGCCACCTCGGTCATTTTCGTGGGCTTCGCATTCCTCGCCCGCAGCGCCACATCCGGCGTCGATCTGATGTTTTTTTTGATCTGCGCACAGGTTGTCGGCGTTTCGTACATGGCAATCGCACTTCTCAAACGTCATCTCGAGCCCAATGGCCGGCAAACAGGCGGTTCCTTTCGGCACCTGTTGCCCGACACGTGGATCGAAACTCAGACGCTGTTCGCCTATGGCGCAAAGCAGATCCTGGTCGTGTCGGCGCTCACGTTTTCGCAATGGCTGATACAACGAAAAATCATATTTGGCGACGGCGGAGCGTCCGAAAACGCCATCTACAGCATCGGCAATCAAATATTCAACATGATGACCTTCATACCCTTGATCATTACGCCGATCATCATCACCAAGCTTGCCGCCGCGCACGGCGACATGGCCCTACGCCGCAAGATCTGCTTTCAAAGCTTGCGTCTGTTCTCTGCAATCTCGATATGCGCGTGCTTGGCGGTGTTCGTCGGGCTTCGCCTCGGAATTCCGTTTTTACCGCCTCGTTATGCGGTGGCTCTTGAAACCGGCCTCATCGCCTCGATCGCGGCCGCATTTCAGATCGTGAAATCGCCATTTTCACTGTACTTTCTTTCGGAACTGAAGGCGTCCCGTGAAATCATCAGCGCGACGGCGGGTGCGGCGTTCATGATTGTCGCCACTTCCTTGTACAGCCAGCTGAACCCGAACCAAGGAACGACGATCAGACTGTTGGGCTGCGCATTGCAGGCAGTACTTCTTGGCGTCTTGTTTCTAATCGAGACCAGACGAAGCCTGCCCGCTCATCATTGATAATCGCCGCGGCGAAAGAATTTATAGGTAATGTTGGCGCTGCTCTGAAAGTCATTGTATTCGAACTGCGAAAAATTCGAGTTTCGCTTCACATGGCCCGCGGAAAAGGTCAATACGATCGCTCGAATGGGCGTGTAAATCACGCTGCCGGTCTCGCCCGTCAGGGTGTCGTGGCGGGCTTGCCCTGTGAAATCAATGGGGATGAGGCCGACAGGATTCGAGCCGACATAATTTTGAGTATCATGCGAGACGGAGAATGAAACCGTCACCTTTTCCGATGCAATCCACTCGGGCGTGAGGCTGAAGCCCTTGTCAACGAAGTAGTCGGTCTGGGAGGTCAAATCCGCGTCGAGCTGCTGCCACGCACCCACCAGCAGCTGGGTCTTGGGGGTCGGCTGCCACTGAAAGGCCGCTCGCCAGATTTCACCCGAAAAACTGCCTATGGCGGTGCTGGGATAGTCGCGCCTCAGATACCCGGCGCTTCCGTCGAAAATCGTTTTTTCCGACAGCGCATACCTGAAAAGCACACGAGCCCTTTCTTCTCGGTAATCCGGATCGAATACCACGCCGTTCAATACGGCGCTGTTCGAAGCACGCGAATCATTGTAACGATAGTCGAAGCCTATTCGATTCAGCTCAGTGGCGTAGTCTGCGCCTACATCGACACCCTTTGACGTCGAATTGTTGAAATTCGCTTGCGCCGCGCTCACGGAGTAGGTGGTACCCATCAAACCACCGAAAATGCCCCAGCGCGGACCTACCTGATAGCGCATCGAAGCAAAATAATCGGATCTGTTCACGATGTCGCGGTTATAGACCTGCGTGTTGGCGTATCCGCCGAGCATCCGGCTGTAGTCCGCGCCTACCTTGCCCGAGAGCACACCGCCCAAGTCCCAATTCCATGCTACGCGGTCGCTGCTTGATACATTGTTGAGATCGGTATTTCGAATGTATCGGTTGTAGTCGGCGCGCAAATCCACATCGAAGCTTTGTCTGGCTCCGGCGAGCCATTCACCGCTTAGCCCCCCCGTTACGCTTTCAATCAAATCTTGCCGGCTGGGGTTGGAGCCGATGCCCGGCAGTGGGGTCAGGTCGGTGACCGAAGCGGGCAGTCGATAAACGTTATTGTCATAAGCGAAGGTATCTCCCGCATATAGGATCAGCCGGTCGGTTCGCTGCTGCGCCGCTGCCGAAGCGTCGGGCGCCGCCACGGCGATATCAAGCGGATCTTTATATTCAATCGCGCCGCCCATCGAGGTCGACGCCGACGCGGACATGGCCACGGCAAACAAAATCCGGTTTGGGTGAATCTTCACGGTGATGCTCTCAATGGTTCATACGTGCCTTGCATGCAGGCCAGCAAATTTTCCAATGCAATTTTGCCGGCGCATCGAACCCGCTGGGCTTGCTGCATCGACATGCGTTTTGCAGCCAGCAATGCAGGCCGATCATCGTTGAACTTGGCGAGGTGCGCGGCAGCTGCTTCCACAATGTGCTCCCTGGAAAAGGCAAGACCGGCGCCGTCGCGGAGCATCTCCGCTATGGACCCTCTATCGCACGCAATGACATGGACACCCTGCCGCATCGCCTCGTAGATGACCAGCGGCTCAGCCTCATTCGCGTAATTCGTCGGGAATAAAAAAACATCCAGTTGGCGATAAAAACGCTCCTTATGCTCGCCATACAGAGGTCCCACATACTCCACGTCGCTTGCAGCTTTGAGCAGTTGGTCGAATGTCTGCCGCGCATCGGGCGCCAACGGGCCGGCAATATGCGCTCGATAGGCAACGCCGCGTTGCTTGAGCTTCTCCAGAATACCGAAGAACTCGACGATGCCTTTTTCAAAGGTAATGTTCGACAAGAACCCCAACTGCAGGGGCGCAGACTCATTGCCGGGCACGCCCGCCGCGTCATCCGCATCGTAGAACGCGGCATTCGACACCACCCTGATTGCGCCGGGATTCAAGCGGTACAGCTGCGTCAGCGATTTACCCATATTGGGGCTCAGCACGATATGCGCTTCATTGCGGACCAGGGAAAAGAAGCATCGATTGAGCCATGACGGTGAATTGATATAAACAAAACTGTGGTGGTGGACGAAGATCGATCGCCGGAATAATTTACTGATGAGCACATACATGAGATCGACAAGCTGACCGCGGCCGCCGGACAGCGCCAGATACAGGACCACGTCGCGTCCTACCAGGCATAACCTCAGGTACTTTACCGGATTGACGAGCTGCTGCAGGATGCCAAGCGCTCGAGCGCGCAACCTGGGTGCGCGATTGAACACTTCCACGGGCATTCTCGTTCTAAGGCGATCCAGCATCATCGCACATACATTTGAAAAGCCGTTGACGGGAGGCGGCAGGGGGCCGACAAATGACACACAGCGTGTCACCCGCTGTCTCCGGCCATGCGCAAACATCCGTCCAGAATTTGGGTCGCCGCCCGTTCCGGCGTGAAGTTGGCTATTACTTCCAGGCAGTTTCGAGCCACCGTCAATCGGTCGCTCGAGAACTGCATCACTGAGCGCAGCGCCCTGGTCAAGCTATCGACATCGCTGACTTCAAATGAGTATCCCGTGCGTCCGTCAATTGCCAAGTCAGGCACGCAGCCGCACGCACTGCTGACGACTACCGGGCAACCGTAGCTGAGAGATTCATTGACCACCAATCCCCACGGTTCGCTATGGCTCGGCAGCACCAGGGCCGTGCATTTCATGAATAGCTCGGCAATATCATCCAGGCTCTTGGAGCCCAAGAAGGCAATTGCACCGTCCATGCCGAGCGCGGCCACACGGCTCTTCAATTGCTCGGCCAGCGGACCCGAGCCGACGAGGTCCAACCTTGCCTTCGGATAGCTCTTGTAAACGGCACAAAATGCCGCGAATAAATCTTCGAGTCCCTTTTCGGACGACAATCGGCCCACATAGAGGAAGTGGGGTTCATCGACGCGGCCCGTCCAGTTCGACTCGTAATGCGCCAGGACTTTGGCTGTGCTATATCCGCGCGGCAACGCTGCGGCTTGGCATCGAAACGCGATTTTCGACTCGCTGACACCGTAGCTCATCAAGTATTCTTTGCTTCTGATTCCATAGCAAAAGAACCCGTTGCACCAGCCGAAAAACCAGCGTTTGGCAAATTCCCGCCAGGCTGTTTTCGGCCGATCGATGGTGGTTGAATCGCAAAACACGGCGCGCTTGCGGCGCAGCAGAATGCACACCACCAGCATGGCCCAATACTCAGCGCGGTGATAGCCCGGCATGATCACCAAATCCACCGGGTTTTTGTATAGATCGCGCGCGAGTGCGCCAATGCGCCGGACCAGCGGTGCGCTGGTGTATGAGCCCCGGAACAAAAGCCTGAACGGATATTGATGATACGAAAGATCGACGGTGCCCAGGCCTACCCGGATTTCCTCCGTCTCCGCAATCTGAATGAACGATGGGGTGATGCCTCGCGTACCGCCGTCCAAATGCACCTGCGAGAACACGACGCCCTTGTATTTGGACCAAAGAATATTGTGATATATCGCTACTCGCATAGTCGTCAGACCCGCAGGGGCGCGGTTCAAGCCACCACCACGGGACGCGCGCCGAATCGTCGGGCAACCCGGTGGCGCACGCCCACTTTCATCGACAACAGCGCGGAGGCGAAACAGAACGCCAGAAATGCCGCGGCTGCGAACCCCAATGCAATCATCAATGAGCCGCGCAATACAATCATCAGGAACACCGCCGCGTACGTGGCCATTGGAAACGCAAGATAATTGTCGCGGCGCAAAGCCAGCCTGTTCAGAAACACGACGAACCAGGCCAAAGCGGCCGCATAGAGAACGACCCCGCCCGGTCCGAAGTCAAGGTAACCCTCGGCGATAAGTGGGGCCGACAGATTCGTGAACCACATGCTGTAATTGGCGATCAAATAGTCAGCCAAAAAAATACCCGTC
>Ga0193729_1000862_pt1 | contig 15760 bp, 20 predicted proteins | sample U1c2metaG_FD_143036 | JGI IMG/M metagenome (GOLD analysis project Ga0193729, IMG submission 143036) | Soil microbial communities from a riparian zone of the East river system, Colorado, United States - U1c2 | ecosystem: Environmental > Terrestrial > Soil > Riparian zone | place: USA: East River...
TTAGCGAAGCGATTCAATATCGCACCTTCGATCGTACGCTCTGGATCTGAACCGCAGACGCCGGGCGGCGGACAGTTTGCGAAAAAGAATTTTGCAGGAATGTTGGATCGAGGTTTGAGGCCGGCTGCATCTCATCAAAGGAACGTGAGAAAACGATGAAACCGAGCTGCGAACGAAACACTGGACGGAGAGGCAGGAATCGTTGTCGAAGGCGGACTGAACGTCGGTTTCCTGTTACAGATTATAATTTTCAAGTCTTCTCGCTCGATCACTATTACGGCGGTTCAACCGGCAGTTCGCAGCCGTCGTTCCTCAACATCAGTCGCGAATATTTCCGCTACGAAGCGCCGCGTAATTTTCTCGCGGAAGTCGCGTTCTTTCTCGCCATCGCCGCCATTCTCGCAGTGACATTCATCACCGGCGCGAGCGCAATCATTCATTTCCTTCATCTCCCCGCCGCTTGAGTCGGACACGACTGAGAAACATGCCGACCACTAGAGCGATCCGTTTCGTGTCGATCTCGATCACGGCCTGTGTGCTCCTGGGTTGTCGCCCAGCGGCCGACCGAACCGTGGAAGAAATGATCGACCACGTTTATTCGGTCGAGCCAACCGCGACTCTGAGCGTGAGTAATCGCGACGGATCCATTCGAGTTTACGCGGCTGGGAGTGAGACGCGTAGCGTCCGAGTCGAAGCAATCAAAAAAGCGTACAGCCCCGAGCGACTGAAAGCGATTTCGGTCCGGGTGTCGGCGCAACCGAATTCGATTTCGATCGAAACAATCTATGAGCCAGATTCAGGCGCACGATTTTCCGACCGGTCCGGAACGGTTGATTACGTGATTGTCGTCCCAGAAACGATCCGGATTTCAAAACTCGAGCTGACCACCGGCGAAGTGCAGCTGGACGAAATGCGCAGCGATGAGGCCCGGGCGCAACTGGGCAATGGCCGATTGTTCGCGCATAATTGTTTCGGCAATCTTGACCTCGACGTCAAGACCGGTAATCTCGCGATCGTCTACGAGTGGTGGGAAGACATTGAGTTCTCAATTCACGCCACCATCCAAAACGGAAATGCATCCGCTTACATTCCAACCGAGGCGGCATTTCACCTGATCGCACACACCGCCACCGGCAAAATTGCCAATGATTTTGCGGAGAAGGAGCAACGACGGACCGAACCAATTAACAAAATCGACATGTTGGTCGGTGGCGGCGGCAAAACGACCTTTCAGTTCGAGACCCAAGATGGCAACGTCAAGATTGCCGAACACAATCCGTAACCAGAGATGCCTTCGTTCGATATTGTTTCTGAAGTCGACGGACAGGAACTCGACAACGCGCTCAATCAGGCGCGGAAAGAACTCACGACCCGGTTCGATCTTAAAGGCGCCAAGACCGAGATTGTTCAAGAGAAGGACAAGATCATCCTCGCGGCCGATGATGCCCCCCATTTGAAGGCGCTCCGTGAAATTGTGATCGGCAAACTTTCAAAACGCGGCGTCGATCTGCGCAACGTGAAACAGGAAGAGCCGGCGCTTTCGTCAGTTGGCCACGCCCGGCAGGAACTAAAAATTCAACAAGGCTTGGAGGGCGACAAAGCCAAGGAGATTATCCAAGCAATCAAGGCACAAAACTTCAAAGTGCAGAGCCAGTTGCAAGATCGACAAATCCGCGTCACCGGAAAAAAGAAGGACGAGCTCCAAACCGTGATTCAGTTCATTCGCGGCCGCGATTTCGGCGTCGCGACGAATTTCAAAAACTTTCGCGACAACCACGAATCGACACGAATGGGTGGCGATTTTTGCAGAAGGAAACAAAGCGAACGAAGTGGTGTCCGACTTCTGACTTCCCGCCGGGCCGTCGGCCACTCTGGGCCAGAGGCTGACTTCTGACTTACCCGCCTTGCACCGGGGGCATGATTGAGATTTCGTCACCGGATTTCAGTTGGTAATTCCGATCGACGAATTCGACGCCCGCGCCGACCAAAATGCTTTTGTCGTGCGAGCGCAGACTGGGAGTTTTCCGGTAAATTTGCTCGAGTAGATCGGAGACGACGGTTCCCTTGGCAAGATCGACATCCACCACCTGCACGCCGGCGAGGTCGCGCAGTTGCGCATAAAACTGCACGCGAATTTTCACGGGATCTGTTGAGAGTTCCGCCTCTCCCCGTTCTCGGGGAGAGGATTGAGGTGAGGGGTCTCCTTTTGCAGAATATGCCCAACCCTCACCCTGCCCTCTCCCTTGGCAAGGGAGAGGCGAGCACTGCAGCTAATATGCATCTTCATCCGTTGGATTGCGCGATCAGTTCTTTTCGCAAAACTCCAATGCAAGGCAAATTGCGGTACCGCTCGTCGTAGTCGAGTCCGTAGCCGACCACGAATTCGTCCTCGATCTCGAAGCCGAGATAATCGGCATCGACTTCTCGCGCGCGCTGCTTCTTTTTGCTTAAGAGGACACAAACGCGAATGCTCCGCGGATGGGCCGTCTCAAGTTTCTCGCGAATCGCGGCGAGCGTATGCCCGCTGTCGAGAATGTCATCGAGAATGAGAACATGCCGATCTTTCACGTCCGGGGGCGCGACTTGCTTAAAAATCACCTCGCCACTGGTCTCAGCTTTCCCGTGATAACTCGCGACGCTCAGGCAATCCAGGCGCAGCGGCAGCTGAATTCGCCGCATTAAATCGGCCATAAAAACGAGACTGCCGTTCAACACCGCGATGACCGTCAGCTCACGATCGCGATAATCATTCGAAATCTGGGCGGCGATTTCGTCGAGGCGACGCAGAATCGTCCGTTCATCAAAGAGAACGCGCTCAAGATCGCCTTGCACTGCTCAATACTAGGCCACCCCTTTGGCGAAAGATCAACGCGCGACTCCTCCGTGATCAAATGCTAATTGTTGGCCATGCAGGTCCAGCACGAAAAATTCGAAGTGCGAACCAACGGCAAAGGCACCTATGAGATCACGGATGAGGTTGAGGAGAAGATTGACAAATCAGGCGTGCGAAACGGAGTCGTGACGGTTTTCGTGCAGCACACCAGTTGCAGCCTGACCACGATGGAGAACGCGGCGCCAGCGGCCCGACGCGATGTCGAGCGATTTTTTGAGAAGCTCGTTCCCGAAGACGCGGACTACGAGCACGATGACGAAGGCCCGGACGACATGCCCTCGCACATTCGCACGGTCCTGACGCGCACAAGCGAAACGGTCCCAATCATCGATGGCAAAATGCAGCTTGGCACCTGGCAGGGCATTTTTCTTTTCGAACATCGCCGCGCACCGCATCGGCGAAAAGTGTCAGTCACAATTATCGGCGACTAAATCCTGTAGCCGGCGTCGTTGACGCCCGCCCGCGGTCAGCGACCGCGGCTACAACAACGCGTAAATCGCGTCCACCAGGCGCAACGATTTTTCGTTAGGCAAGACCGATTGCTCCATTTGGTTCATCACGTAGGCGAAACTGATCCCGTTCTCGGGATCGGCGAAAGCGTGGCTGCCGCCGGCGCCAGGATGGCCGAAGGCTGACGGTGATGTTCCGAAGATAGCGCGTTTCGAAACTTGACCGCTTAAAGCGGTCAAGTTTTCGCGCGCAGAGCGCGAGTCTTTCATGAGACCGGCCGAAAATGCGGTCGGGATTTGGAACACGCGATCAATCCCATCGGTGAGCGTGTTCGTCATCCAATTGATTGTCTTCTCGGAAAAAAACTCTCGACCGTCCATTCGTCCGCCGTTTGCCAGGATCGCGTAAAATTTCGCGAGCGCGCCCGCACTGCCAATTCCACCAAACGAAACGATCGGCAGAGCGCGGATCTCCGGTCTATTCATCGCACTGATGGCGTTCAAACCAAAAGGCGAAGTAAAAACCTTGTGCGCAAAGGTTCCCTTAGTTGCTAGATGAGCATAAAAGTCCGAGCTCGCCACGGGACGAGTCCGTCCGAGTGGCGGACCGGACGGGCGGTCTTTCGGCTCCGGTTGCTTGCCTGCTTTGGGAGCGTACATCGTCGCGACCCGCGCATTTTCCTTTTCGGGCAAACCGATCCAAAGATCGAGGCCAAGTGGCCCGGCAAAATTTTTTCGCCAGTACTCGGCTAACTTTATTCCAGAGATTCGCCTGACAAGTTCGTCGACCAGAAAGCCGAATGTTCGCGCGTGATATCCGTGCGCGGTTCCCGGCGGCCAATTCGGCTCTTGTTTGGCCAAAGCATCGATGACCGCGGCATAATCAAGCAGATCTACTTTCCGATCGAGCGCCGCCAATCCGGCCTGATGCGACAGCAATTGCCCGAGCGTGATCGTTTCTTTCCCGGCTTGCGCGAATTCCGGCCAGAAGTCCCCCACCCGACGTTCGATGTCGATCTTGTGTTCCTGCAAGACGTGCAGCAGACAAGCGCTTCCGATCCCTTTCGTCGCCGACCAAATCAGAACGATCGTGTCTTCGGTCCACGGCTGCTCGCGTCGGGCATCGCGAAATCCGGCGTGAAGCTCCAGCAGCTCCCTACCGTTTTGCCAGATGGAAATGGCGGCGCCGAGCTCGCCAAATTTCTCGAAATTCTCTTGAAAGAGAGGTTCGAGGCGTTCGCGAAGTTCAGTCGCATCCAGTTGCATCGATGGATGCTGTAGAGGCGGCTGTCTCAGCCGCAAGAAGAAACCGCCGGTTCGCCGCTGAGGACAGCGGCCCCTACAATTTCAGATCAATTTCCGAACCGATTCGAGATCAGGGTCCTTCTTCGCGATCTCGCGAAACGACGGATCCATTTTGAAGCTGGTGAGCAAATGGATCCGGGCCGATTTCGGATTGCCGAGAAGCGCGTCGTAGCAGCCCATATTATAATAATATATTGGCTCGCGCAGGAGTGCGGCCGGCCCTTTGAGGAGAAGTTTCTTAGCTTGCAGAGTTTTCCCGAGTTCGTGCAAACAGAACCCAGCATGGAGAAATCCGGCGCTGCAGTGTGGCGCGACCTGGCAAAGCTTCCGGCTGACCGTCAAAGCGCGCGCCCATCTTTTTTCCCGCATCAAATGATGGAGACGCAATTGGAGGACTTCCGGCTGATTTTGAGCTGGCGTTTCGATCGCATTTAACTCGGCAATCGACTCGCGATCCATGCCGAGTTCGGCATATCCGGCGGCCGCCCGTAATCGCCATTCGAAGTCCACGCATAGCTTTAAGCAAAGACCTTGCCAAAGGCGGTTTGACCCCGGGAGGCGGGCCCGGCCGAACCCGGCCAATTGTAGGGCAACCGCTCCGGTTGCCATTTCGGCAGGCGATTCGCCTGCCCTACAATGAGAGGTCTTCCAGCTCGGCCAGCCGCTTCCCAAACAACCCCAGGGTGCTCTCAATCGGCCTTGGAGTCGTCATGTCGACGCCGGCTGCTTTTAACGTTTCCAGCGGAAATTTTGATCCGCCGGACTTCAGAAACCCCAGGTAGGCTTCGACCGCTCCGGCCTCACCGCGCAACACTTTCTCCGAAAGGGCCACGGCGGCCGAAATTCCAGTGGCGTACTTGTAAACATAAAACGCGCCGTAAAAGTGCGGGATCCGAAGGCACTCGAGATCGAGCTGCGGATCGAGCACGAAATTTTCCGCGAAATAGGCCGTGAGCAATTTGTGATATTCAGCTTTGAAAGTGTCCAGGGTCAGCGCGTCGCCGCTTTCTTCGATCTCGTGGATGACCCTTTCAAATTCGGCGAACATTGTTTGCCGGAACAATGTGCCGCGAATGTCGTCGATCTGCCGATTAATGATGTAAGCGCGCATTTTTGGATCGCGCGTTTGGCCGAGCAGATGATGGGTGAGCAATTCTTCATTGAAGGTCGACGCCACTTCGGCGAGAAAAATCGGGTAATCATAATCCTGATACTTCTGCGATTTTTGGGAGAACCAGGTGTGCATCGAATGGCCGGCCTCGTGTGCGAGCGTGTAAACATCGGCAAACACATCTTCCTTGTAATTCATCAGGATGTAGGGCGGCGCGCCGTAACTTCCGGATGAAAACGCACCGCTGCGTTTGCCTTTGGTTTCGTAACGATCGCACCAGCGACCGCGCAAACCGGTTTCTAAAACATCGACGTATTCCTTTCCGAGCGGTCGCAGTGCCGTGAGCACATGCTCGACCGCTTGATCGAACGAAATGTGCGTCTCAATTTCCGCCACCATCGGCACGTAGGTGTCGTAGTGATGAAGCTCCTTCAAACCGAGCACCCGCCGCCGTAATTCGAAATAGCGAAATAGCGCCGCCAAATTTGCGCGCACCGACTTGGTCAATCCCTCGTAAACCGACACCGGGACATCGTCCGGGAACAACGCGGCTTGGAGCGACGACGGGTAGTTTCTGGCGCGCGCGCGAAAAACATCCGCTTTCACGGAATATGCCAGCGACGAAGCGAGCGTGTATTGGTGATCTTGAAACTCGGCGTAAAACTGCTCAAACGCGCGTTGGCGGAGTCCGGGATCGCGCTTCACCAAAAATGAGCCGAACGAACTTTGGGTGAGCGGCTTTTCGCGGCCGGTATCGTCGCTCAAGACGCCGAATTTCATGTCCACGTCAGTCAGTTGCGAAAACGTGTCGTCGTAGCCGTTTAACGCCGCCGCACCAAGCGCAAGAATTCGTTCCTCCGGCTCGGAGAGCACATGTGGCTTCAGTCGGCGAATTTTGTGCAGTTTGATCTGCCACTCCGCCAGCGCTGGATCGACCAGGAACTTAGCGAAAGTCTGATCGTCGATCGCTTGGATTTCGGGAACGACGAACGCGAACGCTTCTCCGATCTTGGTGAACAGGTTTTGAATCTGTCCGACCCGGGCGAGGTATTGAGTGTTGGCGTTGTCCTCAGCCAGTTGGAGCGAGGCAAAGTGATAAAGGCGTTCCAGTTTGAGATCGAGCTCCTTCTCGAATTCCAAACACTCCGCCAGATTTTTTGCCGACGCGCCGAGCTTGCCTTTCCACTCTTTGATTCGCGGATATGTCTTCTGGACCCAGGCAAAATCTTCCTGCCATTTGCCGATATCGGCGAATAGATGCGCCAGGTCCCATTTATCGGACTCGGGAATTTCAGCGCGTGTTGGAACCTGCGAAGTCATTGTAACAAGATGAATCTGGAAACCAGGAAGCCAAGAAAAGACTGATCCGACTCCGATCTAGCTCCTGGATTCCTGGCTTCCAAATTTGTTCTTCTGTTTTAGAACGTGAATCGCGGGATGGCGCGCGATTTTGCGCATCGCTTTTTCCAGCAATTGTTTTCCCGGCGGAATTTTGGGCCAAGGCGAAGCGCCGGAAGGATGCGGCAGCGGAATCAAATCAAAGCTTTGTCCGGCGCGATGCGCGCGAAACTTGCGACCGATAATCTCTTCCAACTTTGTGAATTCGATAAACTGCGCGATCGCTAATCGGCCGACCGGAATAATCAAATGCGGCGTCAAAATTTTGATCTCTTCGTTCATCCAGGACGAACAGTTGCGAATTTCGTCCGGCGCCGGAACGCGATCAGTCCCGCCGGGAGATTTGCCGGGAAAGCAGCGACAGACGGCGGCGAAGTAAATGGTCGATCGCACGGCAGCTTCGTTCATTCCGCAGAATTGCTCGAACCAGCGGAAGAGTGTTTGCCCAGCCGTATGCGCGAACGGCCGTTTCAAAGCAGGCTCGCGCGGACCGGGCGCCTGTCCAATTAGCATCACCTTGCTGACAACGGCGCCGCCTGAGACCGGGGTCGATTTCATTCGCGGACAACGCCGGCATCGAATCAGCCGCGAGACATGTCGATTTAACGCGGATTGTCTGGAAGAGGCCGGCATCAGCGCCGAAAGATCGAGAAAACCAAACTCAGCACGATGCTGATGATGATACAGGTGACGATTGGAAAATAAAAAACGGAATGTTCGCGCTCGATCCGAATGTCGCCCGGCAAGCGCCCCAACCATGTCGGAGCAAACCCGCTCCACAGGATCGCACCGAGCAGAATGATCACCGTACCGGCGATGACGAGGAATTTTCCGAGCTCGCGCATTACCGAGAAGGTTGCGCGAACTGATCGGCGGCACAAGGTTGAGGCTCGATGGCAGTGCAGTTTAGAGATTATTACGAGACGCTCGGTGTTTCCAAAACAGCAACGGAGGACGAGATCCGCAGCGCCTTTCGGAAGTTGGCCCGGAAATATCATCCCGACGTGGCCAAGGACAAGAAAGTCGCCGAGGAAAAATTTAAGCAGATCAACGAAGCCTACGAAGTCTTAGGCGATCCGGAGAAGCGCAAGAAATACGATCAACTCGGCGCCGATTGGGACCAACCGGGCGGTTTTCAACCGCCGCCGCAATGGGGCGGTCAACCCGGCGGCAGATCTTATCAATGGGGCGGTGACGGCGGCGGAGTTGAGTTCGAGTTCGGCGGCACCGGATTTAGCGATTTCTTCGAAGCGTTTTTCGGCGGCGGCCGCGGCCGCTCGGCTTTCGGCGGATTTGGTGGACGCGAAGCAACCGCCGAGCGCGGAGCGGATGTTGAAGCAGACATTATGGTCACGCTCGAGGAAGCGCTGCACGGATCGACCCGCACGGTTTCGCTGCGGCGCGCCGGGTCCAACAAAGTCGAAAATTATCAGGTCAAAATTCCGCGCGGCGTTCACGAAGGACAGCGCATTCGCCTCGCCGGCCAAGGCGAAGCCGGCGCCCGCGGCGGAAAGAGTGGCGACCTTTTTCTGCGGGTGCGCCTCGCCAAGCATCCCGATTTTTCAGTCGAGAGCAGCGATCTCATTCACGAAGTGAAGATCGCTCCCTGGCAGGCGGCGCTGGGGACGGAACTGAAAGTGCCGACGCTCGAAGGAAAAGTTCGCCTGAAAATTCCGCCCGGAACGCAGGGGGGTCAGCGATTTCGATTGCGCGAACAGGGCCTTCCGAGCATTTCTGGAAAACGCGGCGATCTCTATGTGGTCGTGCAGATAAATATTCCAAAGAAATTGTCGGAGCGAGAACGCGAGATCTGGAGCCAGCTCGCGAAACTGCATGGAAGCTAGTGATTGTCATGTCGAGTCCCGCCATCGCGGGAAGACATCTCTTGCTATTTCTTTTTTGATCGTCCAGGTGTGATTTGCATCAGAAAGAAGCCCCGATCAGGGGCGAAAGAAACATTTTCTGCCGTCCGTTAATGGACTAAAACAGATGGTGAATTCTTTTACCCAGCGTTAAAACGCTGGGCTACTCTCAACGTATGAAAATTTCACTGGGGAGCGATCACGCCGGCTTTCGTTACAAGGAGAAGGTTAAAGAACTTCTCATATCGCTCGGCCACGAAGTGAAAGACTGCGGCACTTTCAATGAGGACCCGGTTGATTACCCCGTCTTCATTCGGCCGGCGGCGGAGGCGGTTGCGCGCGGCGAATGCGAGCGCGGCATTGTTTTCGGCGGGTCGGGCAATGGCGAAGCGATGGCAGCAAACAAGGTTCATCTTGTCCGTTGCGCGCTTTGCTGGAACGAAGAAACCGCGCGTCTCTCGCGCCAGCATAACGACGCGAATGTGCTTTCAATTGGTCAGCGCATGATCCCCGAAGACCTGGCGCTGAAAATCGTGCGGATCTGGCTGGAAACGCCGTTTGAAGGCGGCCGTCACGAGAAACGCGTCGCCCAGTTAAACGCGATGTAAGTCCGAGCTCGCCACAGGGCGAGTCCGTCCAACTGGCGGACCGGACTGCCGTTTTTCAGATCAGCCGGTCCAAACAAACGACCACCAAAAACAGCGCGCTGACAAAAGCATTGCTTTGGAAAAATGCGCGATTAATGCCGGCCACATCCAGGGATCGGGCACTGCGGTGCTCGTAAACGAGCGCGGCGGCCACGACTGGCATGGCAAGGAAATAGATGGGCCCAAGATTCGCCGCGAAACCGAACCCTATTAACATCGTGAGCATGAGCACGTGCAGAAGCTGTGCAACCCGAAGGGTGCGCGCGATCCCCATTGCTACGACCAATGAACGAATCCCTTCGCGCCGGTCGAATTCAAAATCCTGGGTCGCATAAATCAGATCGAATCCGGCGACCCAGCAAATGACTCCGATCGCCAAAACAATCGGGGCAAGATCGAGATCTCCTCGTTGAGCAATCCAGGCGCCAATCGGCGAAATGGCGAGCGCTAACCCAAGAAAAAAATGGGTCGCAGCCGTGAACCGTTTGGTCAACGAATAAAAGAACACGATCGCGAGCGCAACCGGCGAGAGAACAAAGGTCAGCCGATTGATTGCAGCGGCGGCGGCCACAAACAAAGTCGAACTGAGGACGAGCAATGCGCCAATGGCCGGTTTCGATAGAAGCAGATGTCGTGAAGCGGTCCGCGGATTGCGCTGGTCGAGCGACCAATCGACGAAGCGATTGAAAAGCATTGCTGCGGTGCGGGCGGAAACCATACAGACAAGAACAAGAAGCAGTGTTCGAGCTGAGGGCAGGCCGTTCGCCGCCACAACGAGCGCGCCGAGAGCAAACGGCAGTGCAAAAATCGTGTGCGAGAAACGGATCAGCTGCAGAAAACGGCTGAACGCATTGCCCGATGGCGCTTCGATCTGACGATGTTGATTTTGCGAAGGCATCAATGAATCAAAGATCGGCATCCAGCAATTGCTGCAAACGCGCATTTGCCCCGGAAAGAATCGGCGTGCCGTGAGCGAAAAGCATCCGCTCGGCCGGTCGCGCCAGAAGTTGGTGCAATGAACTCCGCATCTGTTTTTCGCTCAGGCAATATTTCCGCGGCAACAAAGTAAAGCCGTAGGGCTCGAAATTAATCAACGCGTCACCCACGATCAGCGTGCCGCCATTCGACGCATGATAAAGTGCGATTTCACCGGCGACAGCTCCTTCGACTTCAATCACCTCTAATTCGCCGGCGATCGGCGTTGCCTCTTTTGCTTCAGTGAACCGTGCCGGTTTCAAATCGGGAAAGCTGCGAGGATTTGCCCAGATTGGGACTGAAAAGCGGTCCGAATACGCCGAACTGGTGCGTGCATGATTGGCGTTGGTAACGACAATTCCGGCTATCGGTCCGGCCTCGGAAAGCTGTCGCAACTCGTCATCGGCCAGGGCAATCGGATCGACAAGGTAAAGGCCGCTGCCGGTCAGGATTGCGCTGGAAAAGAGATCAGCTTTTACGGAGGAATCATAGGTTTGCCAGAGCCAAAGGCCGGGCAAAAGGTGATGAAAATCGGGCGCAGGCACGGTGGAAGAGTGCCTGAAACTGGGGGGTTGAGCAAGGTAGTGGCACTATAGGTGCTTGACTCGTTATAGAAATTATAAAATGATCACCTTTGCCTACCAAGCCCGAGACGCCTCCGGCCGCATCGTCTCCGGCATTCAAGACGCCCTGAACGAAGACAACGCCGTCACCAGCCTAATGAGCCGGGGTCTGATGGTTTTGTCGCTCCAAAAGAAAGCTGTCGGGCGCTCCCGCAAGAAAATCTGGACGGTCAAAGAAACTGACCTTGTCCTCTTTACCCGCCAGCTCGCGACCATGATCGAGGCCGGCATTTCGCTGGTTCAAGGATTAACCGCGCTTTACGACCAGAGCGATCCCAAACGCCAGCGCAATCTGCGCCACGTCGTTAGTGACGTAACCACACGCGTGCAAGGCGGAGAAACATTTCACGAGTCGATTTCGAAACATCCCCGCGTGTTCAACCGACTTTTCGTAAGCATGGTGAAAGCCGGCGAAAGCGGCGGTTTGCTCTCGGAAATCTTGGAGCGCCTTGCCGGTTTTCTCGAAGCCAGCGCCCGGCTACGGAAAAAGGTCAAATCGGCCATGACCTATCCGGTCATCGTCGTTTGCATCGCATTCGCGATCACGACATTTCTTATTGTCCGCGTCGTGCCCATCTTTGGTGAGATTTTCAAAGATTTCGGCGCCAAGCTCCCGGCTCCAACCCAGTTCCTGATCGACGTCTCCGATTTTGTCCGGAGCGAGTGGTATTTCCTCGTGGTCGGAATTGGTTCGCTGATTTTCGGGACCCGAACCTTTCTGCGCTCTACGCGCGGCAAGCAACTGGCCGACCGTTGGAAACTGAAGCTGCCGGTGTTCGGGCCACTGGTCCACAAGATTTGCATGTCGCGCTTCGCGCGCACGTTCGCCCAGCTCATCCGCAGCGGCGTCCCGATTCTAGAGGTGCTCGATATTGTCGGCGGAGCAGCCGGGAATCACGTCATCGAGACCAGCATCAAATCTGTGGGCGAAGACGTCGAAAAAGGCGACAACCTCTCGGTCGCGATGTCGAAGAAATCGATTTTCCCGCCCATGCTCCTGCGAATGGTCTCGGCGGGTGAAGCGACCGGCAAGATCGACACCATGCTCGAGAAAATGGCCGATTTCTGGGACGAAGAAATCGAAGCGATGCTCGACGCGCTGACCTCTTTGATTGAACCATTGTTGATCGTTTTCCTGGGCGTCATCGTCGGCGGCATCGTGATCGCGATGTTTCTACCCATCTTCAAACTAAACGAAGTGGTCTCACAAAACTCGTCAGGACATTGATTTCCCAAGACAAGAGCTAGGAGAAGCTCGTAGGCAGGGAGGGGGCGGATCGAAAGGTCCGTCCCTTTTCTGTTTTGTAATCCTGGAGGGCGCCGCGCTGCCTGCCACGCCGAAGGTCCGAGCTCTCCACGGCGAGTCTTCGACCGGGCTGGCATTTGGCGAATGGAGCGAGCGGGACGAGCGACATGGCCGGCAAAGCCGCGAGGGTAGCGGTCGAGCGCAGCGGGAGCTGCCGAGATACAAGGCGGGGGCGGCGCCGTTTCGTCGTCGATCGAATTCATGAAGATGTGGTTGCCGTTACCCTGATGATAGAGAGCATTGAACTCCACTTCGCCAATGCGCCGGGCGAGTTCGCGGGTGGCCGCAAACGAGCCGGCAGCGAGCGCCGCGATCACGGTCACGTCCATGACGTCCCTATCGCCGCACTGCGAAATGGCATTACCACCGCGGTCAATCACTACCGTCAAATCGGACTCGGTTTTTTTCAAAAAATCACCGAGCACGCCATCAAGCGTCGCTACATCTTCGATTGTTAAAACCGGGATCGCGTTCATGCGGGAAGTCTTTGGGTCTCGGGTTCGCTGGGCTCCACCGGAATCGCGACCGGCAACGACTCGCGTTGGGGCGTTTGGCTGAGCTTGCTGAATTTATGGAGCAAGATCTGCGAGACGGCATTGAGCGTGGCGAACACGTTCTGTCCCGTGCTCGAAATCACTTCAAAGCTTTGCAACCGTTTCTTCCGGTTGTTCAAAACATATTCCATGTAATTGGCCGGCGCGATGTTCGGAAGGTCGCGCTTGTTGTACTCGAGCACGCATGGGACCTCGTCGAGCGCCATGTTTTGGAGCGCGAGGTTGTCGCTGAGATTTTTGAAGCTCTCGACGTTCTCCTCCATTTTCTCCCACTGGGAATCGGCCACGAAAACGATCCCGTCCACGCTCCGTAAAACGAGTTGCCGGGTGGCGTTGTAAATGACCTGGCCGGGAACGGTGTAGAGCTGAAATTTAGTAACGAAGCCTTTGATTACGACCGCGTTCAGCGGGAGAAAATCGAAAAAGAGCGTTCGCTCGGTAGCAGTCGCGAGCGAGACCAGGTCGCCACGATTCAGCGGATTAATCCGCTGATGAATATAACTGAGGTTCGTGGTTTTGCCGCATAACGCCGGACCGTAATAAACGATTTTGAACTGAATCTCGCGGCTGGCGTAATTAATGATCGACATGTGGGGTCTCCGATTGCGCGTAAATGCGCGAAAGTTTTTCTACCAGTTCCGCAATTTGGGTCCGGGTCTTCGGCCGCAGTGAGCCCTCGGCATGGAGCGCCGTCAGGCAAATATTTCCTTGGGCAAAGAAACTGACCGCCGATCTGCTCGCATACAGGGTTACGGCCACGAGCGAACCGATCTTCGTCTCGCGGACATGCTGGGCAATCCGTTCCACCAGCGCCGGCGCCATCGCGGACAAACCGTCCACCGCGATTTCCTCCGGCAGTTCTCCGGCCAAACCCAAACCATCCGAAAATGTGATCGCGCAGGCTTTCACGCCCGGCAGCGCGGACACTTGAGCCACGACTTCTTTCGGGTCGACCTTTTTCTCGGCGACCGGCGCGATGCCGATCTTCGCTTCCACCTTCGGTTGCTCCGTCGCCTTGGCAGGAATTTTCTCGGCTGGCGCCTTATCGGTGGCAAAACGCCGCGCGTCCTCTTTTGCTTTGACCGAGAACGGCGTCTCGAAATCGCTGTCGAGCGCGAAACCTTCCTGATCGTCGCGAAGTTTTAATATGGTCGCGGGCAAATTCTTGAGCACTTCCTCAAGTGGCAAAGCGACCGGTGTTTTTACTTCGTCGGCCTGAAACAAGCCGCGATGCTTTTCCGGCAATGCCGCCTCGAAAACGTCCGGCGCAATCGATATGCGTCCGCTCGCCAACTGCGGCTCAATCAGCGCGAGCGGCAACGTCAGCCGCTCCTCCTCCGGAACAGTGCCGACATCTCCATGTACTTGGAAGGCGGGCAGATTTTGCAGGACCGCTTTCAGGGAAAGAGTGATGGGGTCTTTCGCCGGCGTTGATGTGACGCCGGGTTTCGATGGTAACGGTTCCGGCAACGTTTTGCCCGGCGGCGCTTTTGGCTTTTCGACCGGCGGCTGGAAAGGGATTTTCGGCAGCTCGGGCGTAAACGGTAAAGGAGTTGGAACGGGCGGCCCGCTAGAGGCTGGAACTCTCTCGGATGCGGACGCACCCGTTCCATTCGGCAAAATTGCTAAAGGAGTTTTACTGGAGGGCGGCGGCTCGTTCTTCGGTTTGAGCGCCGGCGAATAAAGTGAAATGACCGGATGACCGGATGATGTCGATTTTGGCGTCTCTTGCACGATCGCATCTGGCTCAGCCGCAGCGATTGATTCGGCCGTGGCCGTTTTTACCGGCCGTCCTGCGGGAAGCGCCGAAGTCTCGAGCGGCTCGAGCTTGGTTCCGAAGCGCTCCGAATCCTGAATCGTCGCTTTCAAAATCGGCGTGTCGAGTTGGGGAATCTCTGGATCGCGCAGTTGGTCGCTGCGGACATGAGCGGTTTGGAATTGCTCGAGCACTTTTTCGTACGGCAACGCCACCCGGGTTTGGTCGTCCGGTCGCACGCCGCGCAGAAAAATCTCCGGCACCTGTTGATAAAGACTTGGAAGCCCGATGCTCGGATTCTTGTCCGCCATTCCCTTTTCGATCTCGGATGCCTTCAACGAGACGCAGGCGCTCGCGTCCAGAACCTCGACCGGCTTAATATAACCGGCCGGAACGCAATCAATGAAATCTGCTATTTTTAAAGAAATGGTGCGCTCCAGTTTCGGCTCAAGCGCGCGAGAGAGCGCCGGCGGCAAATAACTCGATTGCGATCTTTTTGGTGAAGCTGTTATTCGGCGGACGCCAAGTTCAAGCGGTGGTGCGCCGCTCGCGCTTCGAAATGGGTCCGGCGGCGCAAACGAACGCGTTGCGTGCGGCAACACCGTTTTGCTTAGCCGCTCGCTCGCTGGCTTTTTCGCCACTCGCACAGGCGAGCCCGTTGGCTTCTGTTCGGTGGTGTCCGGCGTCGACCGTGACGTGAGTTTTTTGAAAAAATCGAGAAACGGAATCGTCATCGCGTTTAATGGTCCTCCGCCGTTACTCGCCACACTTCTTCAAGCGAGGTCACGCCTTCGATCGCCTTCTCAACTCCGACCACGCGCAAAGTTTTCATCCCTTCGGTCATAGCCTGGTTCTTTATCACTGCGGCCGAAGCGCGTTTG
>Ga0193729_1000863_pt1 | contig 15757 bp, 17 predicted proteins | sample U1c2metaG_FD_143036 | JGI IMG/M metagenome (GOLD analysis project Ga0193729, IMG submission 143036) | Soil microbial communities from a riparian zone of the East river system, Colorado, United States - U1c2 | ecosystem: Environmental > Terrestrial > Soil > Riparian zone | place: USA: East River...
TTTTCGGTCCACCTGCAATGGCAAGGATGTCAAAGTTGCTCAGAACCTGCCGTCCATTGGCGCTGACATTAAAGATGCGTCGTCCCGCCTGTTTCCAGTACATTTCGGCAAAGTCCAAGCGTACCGTATAGGAAGCTCCTAGTGTGAATTTAGGAAGAGTATAGCTAAAGGTGCCATAGCGATAGCTCTGGTAGACAGCCTGGGGGGCTGGATCGCTCACTCCGCTTGTGTTAATGGCCGACCTTGAGACTGCCGTCGACCCGCCCGTAAAGTCGGTATCAGCAACGAAAGGGGCAATTGCTGGACCTCCCACGTTGATTTGCGACACCAATGTAGCAGCCGCGTGGGTCACAAGTCCTGAAGTGAACAGTGGATAAGCGGCAAGGAGCCCGGCGATCATGGTGAATAGAACGGCAATGATAGTGAGCCGTTGTTGTATGGGCTTCCGATGGCAAGCACGCATGATGCAGCCAGGGAAAAGATCACCAAGAGTGCTCAATAAAGGTCGAGGCATAGCGTAAAACTCCCTTCATAATCACTGAAGAACGAGAGCTATTGCCAAAATGCACTTTCTACGCTTCATTGCTGAATAGTTACGTTAGTTCAAGAAAAATCTTCGCCTTCGTGCATGTGGGCAAAAATGTGATCCGAGTCTGCTATGGCAAAGACCTTTATGGCGTGAGGATCAACTCGAAATACATTTGCGCCTCGCTGTACATGTAGCATATTCAAGAGGTCCTCGTCAATATTACTGAGGTCATAAACAACACAATATGCTTGAAGATTTCCAGAGAGAGAGAGTGTACTTCTGGTGCCAGTACCCAGGCAAAGAAATCTTGCTCCCCAATGTTACTCACTCCCAGAATTTCAAATGCTCTTCCGTCAATAATGCCCTCTATCCTTTGCATTGCTTCTTCCACGCCAAAGCAAGCAGCATATGCTAAGAGCTTGGCAAACTGACAGAGATAGGTATGCCGAACGAACATTTCATCGTTGCTTATGTCAGCGCTACCATAGACACGAGCTAGATGAAATGCCCATTGCTGTCGCTTGACCTCCAATGTGCCCGATTCACTCGCACCAAAGATTTTTAGTGCTTCACGCAAGATACGTGTTGCAGAGATAAAGGTGGGACTATTAAGTCCAAAGCGTTGGACGATATCAGCGGGTGTAGGTCGCAGATTGTTCTGGTGCAACTAAAACCCGCCGCTGCCAAATAGGAAGACTGTACCACCCATCATAGCATAGAGCAGGATGAGCAAGACTCCCTCCAGCCACACAAGTTCACCATCTCTGGTTATCTCGCTAAAGAGGAAAGTAGCCAGAGCCAGCACTGCAAGCTCGATCAGGCTAAATACTAGATCGAACTTTGCAGGCATAAAGAGACTGACCAGAACCAGAATGGGTGTCATGAGCAGCGCTATCTGAATGGAAGATCCTGCAGAAGCTGCTAGGACCATTCCTATACGTTTATCTAGCGCCATTGTAATGGTATTAAAGTATTCTGGAAGACCCCCGATCAATGGTACAAAAACCAGTCCCACAAAGGCGGCATTCCAGTGGAGAGCCTCCGTCATTGGCTCAATTGTACCTACCAGGATCTCTGAGAGTACAGCGACCCCAACCGTAGCAAGCGCGAGGAGCAACAAGCCTCGCCATAATGACGCTTTTGTCTTCACCTGCACTGGCTGCTGAGGACTTTCCTTCCCATGAGGCTCGTTCTGGCTAGTAGTATCAACCTGGCTAGTGGCTTCATGTGCAGCAATAGCAATAACTGCATTATCAATCTTACTCAGTAGGCCACTTTTTCCGGGCCTAGCACTTTTTGCCAGCTGATGACGATAGGTAAGCAGACGATCAATCGCAACCTCAGAGCGTGCACCTAGCAGCGGTTCCAAGTCCTCCTCACCATCAGGTTTATCACCTAGATGAAATACACTGAAGAGAATTGACGCTACATAGCCTAGGAGCAACACAACAACAACGAAATCGGAGAGTTGCACCGCACGCTCGGCAATTTGTCTCTCATGCCCTTGTAAGGCCAGTAATTCCGCAATGCTAGGTAGTAGCAAACCACCAATAGATAGTGCTAGCAGGGAAGCATATTGGCTGGCAGAGCGAGTCGCAAAGCGCAGACGTCCATGTTTAAAAGCACCAACACAGACGGAGATACCCAGTACAAGTAACAGATTGCCTAGAATAGAACCAATGATAGAGGCCCTCACGACATCTACCAGACCTTTACTGAGGGCTAGAATACCAATAATCAGTTCAGTCGCATTGCCAAAGGTCGCGAAGAGCAGTCCGCCAATCTGTTCACCTGTATGCTCTGCTACCTCTTCTACCGATTGCCCAATCAATGCGGCCAGCGGGATAATACCCAGGGCCGCAACAACAAAAATAACCAGAGGCGGAACATGTAGAAAGTCTAGTACAATCGCCAGGACAGAAAAAACGAGCAAAAAATAGAACCAGCGTGGCATGTATTCCTCCTCCTTGTAGTTCATCTGACCAATCCCCTTGCTAGAAACTGGCATTTCTGGGATACTCTTTTCTAATATATGGCAATTTCACCGATCAATCAGAGGTTGAAGAGAATGAACCGTAGTTTACTCTCACGACTCCACGCTAACGGAGTCTCTTATCTTATCAGCGGCGTGCTCTTACTCATAGGCATACCACTCTACCAAGTAGTAGTCCTCAATCCGACAGGGCTTAGCGATGCCCTCAACGGGACCGGAACAGGCCGCTTTACAACTTATCTCACCTGGATTAGCCAACACAGCTTCCAGTTTATCATCTACCGAGTACTGCTGGCATTGGCCTTTGCCCTTCTATTCACTCTGCCATTCTCACTCTATCGCATCATTGTGGCACAGGAAATTATGGGTCAGGAGGAGCGAGCAGAGGATGAAGAAGAGCAGACGGAAGATACAAATGAGCTAGCAACTATGCAGGAGGAAGATCAACAGCCGGAGCAGGCAGAAATCAATGGCATGCCTGCCTCTGCTTGGCGTGGCAAAGGTTTTCTAGTCCTAGCGGTATGGGCTGGCATTATTAGTCTCCTTATTTATGTCTTGGGCACAATAGCAAGCACTATCTACTTTGTTGTCGTTGCTAGCAACGTTGACAGTAGTACCGTCGCAACGCTTTCGGGTATTTTCGCCATCACCACAAATACAATTGGCATTGGGCTGCTCGGCCTTAGCACCCTGTTTTTTGGTGCAATGATTTGTAGAGCCGGGCTCAATCTCTGGCCTGCACACTGGGTCATTTTCGGCTATGTAGCAATCCTCGCGGGTGGACTGCTCTGTATCTGCGCCATAGGCGTTGCCAGTGCACCGGGAGTTGGTCAGAATACAATCACGACCATAGCTACTCTGTTATTTGCGTTGTGGGTGTTCTGGCTTGGTCTCATGCTTGTACGTCTTGAACCAGAAATCTAAAACAACCACTAAGTGGTGCGTTCACTATATTACAGAAAGACTACTTTTGATTAGTTTTGCTACCTTTTGTTTAATTTTTCGTTTAACTGATTGGGATAGATGATCTACCCTAGTTATAAAAAATGAGGAAGTGAATATTGGGTATAATCTACCCTAGTTATAAGAATGAGGAAGTAGATAGTGGGTACAATCTACCAGCTTCGATACCTGAAAGCTTTCAAGGAAGACGACAAATACTTCAGATGTTCGTCCTAACAAAAATCTTCTCCTTTCCCAAACTTTTTTTGCTCAAGATGTCCCCTAGCAACGGCCATCTGCAAAGAGCAGTTAGCAACATGAAGAACAAAGAAGTTTTCTTGCAATTCATATAAATGAAAAAGGAAGGCATTACTAATGCATGGCTTAATCTTTGTCACCTGGGAGAAATATCTTTCCGACCGCTTTGGATCTTCTTTGCTTACAAGCTATCGAGCCAAGATTGGAGAGACACCAGCCACTGCTCCACACGCCAATCACGTTTATGATGATGCCATACTGTTGGCAGGAGTCTCTGCCGCCTGTGAACTCACCGGTAACCCTGCAGATATTCTGCTGCGCGAATACGGACATTATTTCATCACCAATGGGCTAACCAGCTATCTGTGTGCCATTCTGCTCAAGCAAGTACATCACGCAAAAGATCTCTTGCTTACAATGAATAGTGCTCATGCCCAGTTGCGTAGGACTCCTGATACTTTAACTCCACCGCTCTTTCGTTACCAAGTGAATTCCTCCAAGCCCAATGAATTGGTATTAATCTATGATAGTCCTCGCAAACTCTGTTCAGTGCTACTAGGAGCTATCGAAGGTGCTGCGGAACGCTATGGCGAGCAAGTGAGGGTAGTTGAGCGCACCTGTATGAATCAGGGACATGCAGCCTGTCGCTTTGAGATATCTTTCTTCCCTTCCTCTCAGGCTTATGGGAACATGGAGACTGCAGAGCAATTGGCACATCAACGTGGGAAGGAGGATCTCGCTAAGCTGCTATTAAAATTTCTACCAGACACAGATGGTATTACGCTGGCTGATCTCCAAAAAATCCTGCAGCAGCAGCAGAGGCGTGTTCATCCTAATTACCTACGGCCCAGTAAGCTAGTGGAGGCATTGCAACAATTGCAGCATGTTGGGTTAGTCAGCAGTACAGCCAACCAACTAAGAGATCTTCTGATGGAGCGCCGCTACTGGCGTACCCCAACATCGGATAGTAGCGACAGATGATTTGTAATGTGATAAAAGCATGCAGAACGGGATAGCTTGAACCTCTGCCGCTCTGTGGGCGCAGTCGCAGAGGTTCAAGCTATCCCGTTCCCCAATAGTATAGCTTGAGATCTGCTTTCTTAAACGTATAAATACGTCTTCGTTGCGGTGAAAACATCCGCACACCGCACGGGATCGCCCGTGTGTGGCCCTAGCCGGGCAAGGTACCGCTCCCAAAGAGTGCCAATGGGAGCGAAACCAGAGATGACTCTGGGTGGCGCAGTGACGCTGCCTTTATCCGTGATCCACGGCTTGTGTAAGGATGAATGGCTGCACGGGCTGCGCTACGTCCCGTTGTGTACAGCATGTACACTCGCCTTCTGCATCGATACATTGATCATAAAGGAGGTACCCCCATTTGTCAAGGGATTCTGCCCAAAGGTCATGTATGTGCTCGAAAAGCACACGTTTATACACGTTTGGTATGCACGTTGCACATCAATCATTGTTGACGATCTCCCCGGTATCAATCCTGACAATTGTGTCATAATCTAGCAGATCTTGCCTAGTTTTCATCCAGTGAGCCTTGGGCGCATGAGATCTTTTGGGCTAGATTGTAGCCTGGGTGTTTTCGTTATCCGTCATAGGGTATACAATGCTATAAGCCAGTCCGTTCAGATAATGGGAGTAGTTTATGTTTTCTGCCAACAAAATGCCAGGGTCCTGGGGACGCTATCCGCAGATAGCGCCGAATCGCGTGCTTCCTATCTTCTGGCGCGATGAATTGCCCAATCTGGCAGAACTGGAACTCTCAATCCTGCCCCATGGGTATGGGCGGAGCTATGGGGATAGTTGCCTGAACGAGGACGGCATTCTGCTCGATATGAGCCATCTGACACGCTTTCTCTCGTTTGATGTTGAGAAAGGGCTATTGCGCTGTGAGGCTGGAGTCTCACTTGCCGATATCCTGGAATTGATCGTGCCACATGGCTGGTTCCTCTCAGTTATGCCTGGCACCAAATTCGTCTCTATTGGTGGCGCAATAGCCAACGATGTGCACGGCAAGAATCATCACAGGGCTGGAACGTTTGGCTGTCACATTACGTGCTTTGAGCTTCTACGTTCCGATGGCAGACGGCTACTTTGCTCTCCCGAAGAGAATACCGATCTGTTCCAAGCAACCATTGGTGGTCTGGGTCTAACCGGCGTAATCTTGTGGGCCGAAATACATTTGCGACCTATACGCAGTCCGTTGATAGACATGGAACGCATTCGCTTCGCCTCGCTCAGGGAGTTTATAGATATCGCAGCGGCATCAGAGCAGGATTTCGAGTATACAGTGGCCTGGGTAGATTGCTTGGCAAGTGGGAAGCAACTCGGGCGTGGCTTTTTTACGCGTGGCAATCATGCAGAGCGCGAAGCACCTAATACCATCAAGAAAAAGAGATCTCGGACGATCCCTGTGGATTTCCCGTCCTGGATCTTGAATACACAGACGATCAGAGCGTTCAACACAGCCTATTTCCATGCACAGCGAGAGAAGAGCGTACGGAAAACAGGGCCCTATGATCCATTTTTTTACCCTCTTGATGCAATTCATCAATGGAACCGTATGTATGGAAAGCGCGGATTTTTCCAGTACCAGTGTATTGTACCGTATAATGATGGTTACGAAGTCATGAAGGAATTGCTGGAGCGGGTCAGTCGTTCTGGTCAGGGCTCGTTCCTCTCGGTATTGAAAACATTTGGAGATGTATCCTCACCCGGCATGCTCTCATTTCCGCGACCTGGACTGGAACTAGCGCTGGATTTTGCCAATCAAGGCAAGAAGACGCTCGAGTTGCTAGAGGATTTGGATAGGGTTGTATGCCAGAGTAGTGGTGTGGTATATCCGGCCAAGGATGCTCGCATGAGTTCTGAGAGTTTTGAGGTCTATTTTCCCCATTGGCGCGAGTTTGCGCAGTACATTGATCCCAAATTCTCTTCTAGCTTCTGGCGTCGCGTGACGACAACCGTTGGAGAAGCAAAGCAAGTCCCAGTGAAGGATTGCAAGAAAGAACAATGAGTATGAGAGTAGTAATTATCGGGGCAAGCTCAGCTATTGCCTATGAAACGGCAAAGTGTTTTGCTCGCGACGGAGCTGACCTATTCCTAGTGGCTCGTAGCGCTGAGAAATTAACCACAGTAGCAGATGACCTGAAAGTCCGTGGGGCCAAGCGGGTCAAAACATATCTCTTAGATCTCTGTGATTTGGATCGGCACCAGGAAATGTTCGAGCAAGCTATCGCGTCGCTGGGCGAACTAGATATGCTGCTGATTGCCCATGGCACACTGGGAGATCAGGGCAAATCTGAGCAGAGTGTGGCCGAAACCATGCAAGAGTTGCAGACTAACTGCCTGAGCATTATTTCACTGCTAACCATTAGTGCCAACTATTTCGAGCAGCAGCGGCATGGCTGTATTGCCGTAGTCAGCTCGGTTGCAGGCGACCGTGGGCGAAAAAGCAACTATGTGTATGGCACGGCGAAAGCGGCGGTGAGTGTATTCCTACAGGGACTACGCAATCGCCTCTCCTCGGCAGGCGTCTCTGTAGTGACGATCAAACCTGGCTATGTAGCTACTCCGATGACTGCCCACATGAAGAAAGGGCTGTTGACTGCGAGTCCACAGTTGGTTGGGCGAGGTATTTATCAGGCGATGAAGAAGGGCAAGGGTGTGGTCTACCTGCCCTGGTTCTGGCGTCCGATCATGTTTGTTATCAAGAGTATCCCTGAGGGCGTTTTCAAGCGGCTCTCGCTGTGATGGGCCCTTCAAAGTATGCACCAATGGACAAGATAGATGTACATCTTTGCTGGCTCGTCGAGATAGCTACCGATGTGATAAGAAGGGAGGCCAATCTCGCTCCTGAGTGATTGAGTCGGCCTTTGCTTTTCCTGCTACCGAATATGGGTGAGTTCGTCCTAATCTGTATGACAATGGTTGTACCACATTCCTGCACTTCCTGAGTCAACCTCAACGGATTGAGAAAGATTGGGTCAACAAGGCAGAGACCTCTTGTTCATCCGACATCCGAGCTAGTTGACGGAGAAACCTCCTCAGCTCCTGAACATCCTGAACAGGAGCGATGGTTTGTTGCACTTGCGCCACGATCTGAGATGAGAAGCGGGCACTGGCAACGTCAAGGATTGCTTCTTGTATGCCCTTTACCTCTCCCTCAAGAGGAAAAGATTGAGTCAGTAATGCTTGGACCTCTTGTTCATCTGATACCCGAGCCAATTGGCGGAGAAACTTTTTCAGTCGCTCAGTATCCTGAGCAGGAGCGATGGTTTGTTGCACTTGCGCTACAATCTGGGCGGAGAAGCGATCACTGACAAGCTCAACAATCGCTTCTTGTAAGCCCTCAGCTTTCCCCTTAGCCTCACCCTCAGCCTTCCCCTTGGCTTCACCCTCAGCCTTCCCCTTGGCTTCACCCTCAGCCAAGGTCTTGGCAACAAGCTCCATAATTGTAGGATTCTCCATAAGGAGTGTGTCGTACTGGTACTGCATGCGTAATTCCTCCTGAATAATCTGTTTCTCTTCATTTGACATGGTTTTCGTTCTGCGCATGAGACATTCGAACCATGTTACACGATAAGCAAACTGCTTATCGTCATAATGTTCATACATTTCCTTGAGTGCTTGCTTGAGCAAATGCACTTCCGGTCTCCTCGTCGTGGGCAACAGCACATAGAGCGAGAGTTGGTGTTCTCTGACAATCTTTTCGCTGTCCAAATCTCGTAGACAGATCACTTTGGGGCGCAAGGTTGCAAAGACCTCGTCGCCACATTTCTCTTCATAGAACAAATTTGGTGAGCCATGCTCAAAGAGGAAGATGACCAACGTGAGAACTGGTACCTCAAACTCGTTATGCAATGACCCATTATAGGCGAGCAGCCGACGGCAAAAGCCTGATTCTGGCTTCACTTGCAATTCTGTATGAAGAAGGATGGTGATATCGTTGTAGAGAGTCCAATAGACTTTGTCAGTGATCAAGGTCGTACGATTGAGTTCGACGTTACGTTCGGCTTCCAGTGGAGTGCCCTTTAATCTGGCCAGAGGCAGAAGATAGGGGATAATCCCAGCAGCTTCTGCCTCAAATAATCCTTTGAGTGTACTGTCATATGGTTGGTGGCTTGGATTGTTTGTCAATAGTCTACACTTCCCTTGCTATTTTGGTATTGTCTAGTATAGCACAGGCCTTTTGCAATTGCCATTTGATTTATTGCATGCGTGAAGATGATGGTCCTGATACTGCGAACATGATCCCGCCCACAATAACGCATAGCAGGCCTATTCCTCCCAGGGTAAAGGCTAAGATGGTCACGCCGCCATTGCCGTTTGATCCTCCGTTATTGCCCGTTGTGGGAGTTGCTGTCGGGGTAGGTGTAGTTGCCGGGGTAGGTGTAACTGCCGGAGTAGGCGTAGCTTGAGACACAACTGTAATCATGCTCGTGTTATTCGGTTGGTTTGTGAGTGTTAGCTCATCTGGCGCGACAACGCTGATCACATATTGACCCGGTTGTGCATTGCTATCAGTGGTCAAGTTGACGCTAAAGTGGCCGTTACTATCTGGAGTGGTAGTTGCGCTTGCAATAGCGTTGCTGGTGTTTCCTGTCCCCTGGCTAGGAACGATACTCACCTGTACCTGTAGTGGGGGAAGCCAGTTCTCTCCGGTGATGGTGATGCTATCACCAGGATTGACACTGCTTGTGGATGCGCTGACTGTAACCTTTTGGGCCACGCTAAAAGTCTGGCCAGAGGCTGCATCCTCTCCTGCCGTGGTTGAGGAGCGGGCGCAGACATAATAAGCGGTCCCTGGTTGACTTGCGTTCTTTGGCCATGTTGCATGGAGGTTAAACGTCCCGTCGGCTTGTACGGTTTCTACGGGCTGACTACTAAACTGTGTTAATCCTGCCCCTGTTGTACATTGATTGGGATCTATTGTTGTGTAAAGGCTTACACTGCTATTTGGCGTGAAGCCCTGCCCCGTGATATCGACCTTTGTGCCCGGATGGCCAATGGGCTGGTTATCGTTCCCTGGCTGCGAGAGTATAAGTGCGGGTGTGTTGTTGGTCGCAGGTGCGGTGGGTGTGGGCGTAGCGGTCGCACGGGTAAACTGCTGGGTATATTGACCTGCTGCTAGCGTTACAGGTGCGAACATGAATGCAAAAGTGAAAAATCCTATCAGACCACAAAATAGCATTATAAGTTGTTTGGTAAATATCTTGAACACAATAAAATACACCTAATTGCAGTATTTTCAAATAATATTGTCAGGGTTTTGCTTCAGTTGGCTAGCGGTACAGCGCTATTCTAAAGGAAAATAGATAGCATGTCAATCCCTGTAGGATCTTCGGATCTTCGGATCTTCTGGCCCGAGAAGGGAATAAACCGAAAAGGTCAATTGGTCTTACGCTGGCGCAAGACCTCATAGAGTACAATGCTGCCAGCAACAGCTGCGTTCAATGAATTAATATGACCGTGCATTGGGAGCTTGATGAGCAGGTCACAGTGTTCACGTACCAATCGACTGATACCCTTGCCCTCATTGCCCACGACCAGAGCTAGTGGACCAGTCAGATCAGCCCTAGTATACAGCGTCTGGGCTTCTCCGGCTAGACCCACAACCCAGATCTGCTGTTTTTTGAGGTATTGAATCGTGCGTGTGAGATTTGTCTCCTGTGCGATCAGCAAGTGCTCAGTTGCCCCAGCCGACGATTTGACCGCAGTAGCATTGATTTCCGCCGCACGATGCAATGGGATAACCACACCGTGTGCCCCAGCTGCCTCAGCGGTACGCAGCAATGAGCCCAGGTTATTGACATCCTGAATAGCATCAAGAATCAAAAGGAGTGGCTCTTGCTGCAAATGCTCGGCATGAGTCAAGATATCATCAACGCTGACATATTTGCGCTCTTCTACCTGTGCAAGGCACCCCTGGTGGACTGCTCCCCGACTCAACTGATCCAGGCGTGCGCGTGGCACGGTTTCCACTGGAATATTGCGGCGTTGGGCCTCTTGTATGATAGCTGCAATGGGGGGAGCTTCACGTTGTCCATCTGCAAGAAAAATGCGCTTGACTCGCCGTCCTGCATGCAGGGTTTCGGCCACGGGGTTACGTCCCCAGATATATTCAGGCATAGTACCTCTTTATTATAGGCGGGCTTTCTTCCAGAACATTATATGGGATGCGTCAACCACACCGCACTCTTGTTCCAATAGTACATTTCGCTAGCCAGTCTCTGAGTGCTTGTGCTAATCTTATATAGCGACCTGTTGCACATGCTGCGGCAGGGATTTGTGTTGCGGCATGCTCTAGACATAGATTGTAGGATGATGCGAGGCTTCCAGAAGCTTCGTAGAATGTATGCGGTGGAGGGCACCAGACAGGATCAACACAGTCTCACTTTTATCGTTATGCAAGACAAGGAGGTTTCATGGGTGGGGATTTTCTCGATCGAGATCATGTGGTTGGCACAGTGAAAGATTTCAGCGGACGTGGCTTGCATGCCAGTCTGAGCACACTGGGCGACTTTAGAAAATTTTTATTGCGCGGAAATGTGGTGGATCTGGCTGTTGGTATTGTGATTGGGGCTGCATTTAACGGCCTAGTTCAAGGATTTGTGAATGATTTTCTTCAGCCGCTGGTTGGAATCATCATCAGTTCAATCACAGGAGGGAAAGCTCAGAGCTTAAACGATTACAAAACTGGTGTATTTGCCTGGGGGCATTTTATTGGGCTTTTCATTAGCTTTATTTTGACCGCTGCTGTATTGTACTTCTTTGTAGTGAAGCCGATCAATGCTCTGCAAGATCGCTACAATCACCTGCGGCCAAAGCCGGAAGAGACAGCCACAACACGTGAATGTCCTTTCTGCCTCAGTAAAGTGCCGCTTAAAGCCACACGCTGTGCATATTGTACGGCGCAACTGCCACCAGCGGATACCTCGCCTACACACTCCGTCGCTCCACAGAGGTAAGGTCCTAGGTAGGACAAGACAGGCATACCCGTCTCGCTGGTAGAAACGGGTATGTATTGTGTTAGGCACAACAATAGGTTTATCTGATTGGATGTAGTATCAAAATGGGCTTCGCATTAAATCTGAGAGGTTGTCCAAGCCATAAGGCGCAATCATTTCTATAAAAGGCAAGTCTGGAACAGACAAGCGCTTCAGCCTTCGTCGGATAGCATCGCTAGGGTCGAAACAAATAGCTCCAATATGTGCGGAGTAGCCCAATGCGCTGGCCTCTTTTGACAAAGCTAAAAGATTTGTGCAATCTACAGACATCATCCCAGCTGATTTGAGTTTACATGCATATCCTTCTATTTCCTTCTCTATTTCAGAAAGGACCGCAACATCAACCTGATCGCTTGCATATCCATTTGCCCGATTAATAAAACGGTGGTTGCTCAGGCAATCATTATCGTAACAACGAGAATTGACTAACCTATATGCAAATACTTCGACAATAGCTCCCCTTCGAAAGTTCACAACAGTTGGTGTAGCATCATACAAAGCCTCTAGAGCTAAGCAAAGTTCATCAAGATAAGGAGGAAGAACAAATTGATCATCTATATCTTGATGCTCGATACCATAGTTTCTTAAAACGTTCAGATCTTCAGTAAAACTTGCCGATATTCTACTGTCATGCTTTTGCAAAAATTGCGCAACAAATTTAAAAATATTCTTTGTTGCCTTTTCTGCTACTAGAAGAATGTCTGCAATTTTTTGTACATGCTCATTGTCAAGAGCATTTTTCATTTCTTGGCTTCCAGATGCCGCAATCAGTCTCATCCCAACCTTCTCAATTCGTTTCCCTCGCTACCAGCCTCATCCATGAAATCCTTGGCTATTAGATGCTCCCGTTTCAACCGATGATAATACATGGCTACAAGGTCATATAGCCAATCCTCTGCAACTCCTGCAGAGGTAGCCTGACTAAGTGTGTTTAGGCTCCCTGTAATATAACCTAGTTTAACTAGATCGTCAAGAGATTGAACTGAGATATAGTTACTTAAATCGTCAAGAATGCGGAAAGTCTTGGGTAATATTTGCTCAAATGTTTCTTTGCAGCCCTCAAGAAGAATGTCTTCTTGTTCAGCATTATTCTGAAAGGTTGTCATTAAGGACAGAATGTGGAGACTAATGACACTGACCATGCGTTTTGCGATTACATTGAGAGAGGCATTTCGATATGGCTCCTCAAGACCAAGAATAAACTTGGAGATATCGGCCAACTGCTCAGAAGCAAGCTCTTGAAGATATTGCCATGAGTTCTGGAGATGCTCTATGACACGTTGGTTTCGTGTGGTGATATTGTTGCCTTCCATTACTTCGATGGCAGTTGGTTGAGCGAAAGTTACTTCTCCTTTGCTATCAGCCTCACCAAGAGAATCCCTGGCTAACATATGTTCTCGTTGAAGATCAGTATAGTACATACTAGAGAGTTCATATAACCAATTTTGTGCCATTTCTGCAGAGGTAGTTCTACTGAATGATTCCAAACTCCCTGTGATATAACCTAACTTAGCCAGCTTGCCAAGAGACCGAACTGTTGTATATTTACTTAAATTGTCAAAAATACGAAAAGTTTGGGGTAGTATCTGCTCAAATGTCTCCTTACAATCCTCAGGAAGAATATCGTCTTGTGCGGCATTATTCTGAAAGGTTGTCATTAAGGACAGCATATGGAGACTCATGGTATTGACCATATGTTTGGCGATTATATTGAGGGCTGGATTTCTGTATGGCTCCTCAAGACCAAGAAGAAACTTGGAGATATCAGCCACCTGTTGAGGAGCAAACTCTTGAAAAGACTGCCATGAGTTCTGCAGATGCTCTATGACACGTTGGTTTCGTGTGGTGATATCGTTGCTTTCCACTGATGCCTCCTCTTGGTGCTTATCTCAATTTGACTCTGACTTTATCATACCATGTCAATTTCAGATACGCTTACTTGGACAATAGTCGGTTGAATGAAAGTTGCTTCTCTTTCGCTACCAGCCCCACCAGGAAAATCCCCGGCTAACATATGTTCTTCATGGAGATCACTATAATATATGTCGGCTAACTCATACATCCAGCCTTGCGCTGTTTCTGCAGAGGTAGTGCGGCTCAATCCTTCTAGACTTCCTGTAATATAACCTAATTTAACTAGGTCGTCAAGAGATTGGATTGAGATATATTTACCTAAATCACCAAGAATGCGGAAATTCTTGGGTAATACCTGCTCAAATACTTCTTTGCACTCATCAGGGAGAATGTCGTCTTGCTCAGCATTATTCTGAAAGGTGGTCATTAAGGACAGTATATGGAGACTCATGGTACTGACCATGTGTTTGGCGATCATATGGAGAGCAGCATTTCGATATGGCTCCTCAAGACCAAGAAGAAACTTGGAGATATCGGCTGCCTGTTCAGGAGTCAACTCTTGAAAAGACTGCCATGAGTTCTGCAGATGCTCTATGAGATGTTGGTCTCGTGTTGTGAAATCGTTGTTTTCCATTGCTGCCTCCTCTTAACTGCTGATCTCAATTATCAGGGTGTTAGGAAAGCTTGAATCTTGCCGATCTAGACGGAGATTCTTGAGCGTGAATCCCATTTTTGATCGGCAGGCTTAGCCGATTGCCTAACACCCTGATTATACTCTTTGCTTTATCATACCATGTCGTTTTCAGATACGCTTGCTTGAACAGTATTTGGTTGAGTGGAAGCTGCTTCTCCTTCGCTACTAGTCCCATCAATGAGATCCTTGGCTACCAGATGCTCTCATTTCAGCTTACTATTAATATATATTAGCCAACTTATATATCCAGCCTCGTGCCATTTCTGCAGAGGTAGTTGGGGTCAGTCCTTCCAGATCCCCTGTAATATACCCTAATTTAACTAGCTCGTCAAGAGACTGAACTGAGATATAGTTACTTAAATCGTCAAGAATGCGGAAAGTCTTGGGTAATATTTGCTCAAATGTTTCTTTGCAGTCCTCAGTAACAATGTCTTCGAAAAGTGTTAGGCTGCCAACAGTATCAGCATTGACAAATGCTGATACTGTTGGCAGCCTTGGTGTGCCGCTCAGTACGCGTTATCTTTTGTAGGTTTTACAGGGCGCGGAAACGGCGGCGAGGACGACGGACGTAGCTTCCGCGTCGATAGTAGTGATCATAGCCATGGCGATATACTCGACGATAGGCAAAGCCACTCCAAAGCGCTACCAGGAGGGCCGCTACTATGGTGGGGGTTATGATTGGCACACCTGCAAGCTCTGGCTCGTTTGCAATATGAATACTGAAAACCCCAACGACCAGGAAGATGGCAATAAATCCTACGATAATCGCACCAATAATTCCATCTGGTGCTCTTCTACGTGCAAGCAACTCGCCTAGTATTCCCACAAGCAGAGAGATCAGTAACCAGACGATTAGGTTATCAGCAGTGATGTGTATCATATGTTACCCTCCCTATTTCTTCAAACTATAGCGTGATCTCAGCTTTTCTATTAACACGGAGAACTCAGGCTTTTAGCTTCAGATTCCTCAAGCCTGCCGTTATGTACCAATTTGGCAGAGTCGTAGACAGTACTATCTCAATTCAAGGACTGTTGACGGTGTATGCCCTTGTGATGTAGATTTATAGAGGATTGAGCCTCTTATCAGTTCTTGAATTAGTAAAAATGTGTGGTACCATGTGATAGGTGCAAGAGAGCTGTCTGATACCAGGAGAGCACTGCATCGCTGTCAATGACCTCTACGTCGTTGCCCATTTCATACAGAGGAGAAGATACCTTCATGACATCAACATCCAAGCCTGTACACCTGGAAGATCGAATTCGTGATATTCCTGATTTTCCACAGAAAGGTGTCCTTTTCAAAGATATTACCCCGTTATTGCAAGATCCAGCCGCATTTCGGGATGCCATGGACCGTCTGGCCGCGCACTATAAAGATGCTGGCATTGAGGCGGTTGTAGGCGTTGAGTCGCGAGGATTTATTTTCGGGGCTCCCCTGGCGTATCTGCTCAACTGTGCCTTTGTGCCAG
>Ga0193729_1000864_pt1 | contig 15756 bp, 11 predicted proteins | sample U1c2metaG_FD_143036 | JGI IMG/M metagenome (GOLD analysis project Ga0193729, IMG submission 143036) | Soil microbial communities from a riparian zone of the East river system, Colorado, United States - U1c2 | ecosystem: Environmental > Terrestrial > Soil > Riparian zone | place: USA: East River...
TGCTGCCCGAACGGAGCACGAGAAGATCGTCCAAGCTGAACCAAATTTCGGCCCGGCGTGGTGCGTGCTGGGTTTGATCGACGCCGCTCTGGGGCAGAAAGATGAGGCACTGCGCGAAGGGCATCGTGCGCTCGAGCTTGTTCCAATAGAAAAGGACGCGGTCAGAGGCCCGGCGATGATCGAATATCTGGCGATGATCGCCGCCTGGGCTGGCGATAAAGATACGGCCTGCGAACAGCTTGCGATTGCTGTTCGTCCCCCAAGCGACATCAGCTATGGTGAATTGAAGCTGGCGCCCTGGTGGGACCCGTTGCGCGGCGACCGGCGCTTTGAACAAATCGTCGCCTCCCTCGCGCCTAAGTAATCCAACCACGGATCAGAAGATAACACGGAGGGGAGAGCGCGGTCCTGGTCGCGCCAGACCGCCTCCTTCTTAACAAAAGATAACAAAAGATAACAAAGGAAACAAAGATAGATTCCGATCTCGCTGATTGCGGAAAACCTTAGCTGCCTTGGTTTCCTTCTGATTTCTGAGTTCGTTCCTTATCTGTGATATCCGCAGAAATCCGCGTAATTCGTGGTTCTCAGATCAGGCGAAATTCTTCATTTCTCTGAAACGCTCCGGATTTTTTTCCTTTGTAGGGAGTGATGAACACCAATCAAGAGAGATCGAGATGCTTCAAAATCCATTTCTGACACCGCCTCAGGTCGAAAGTCCTCAATCCCGGAGCTGGGCCATGGGGTTCGCTTTCGGCTTCCAAGGCCCGGAGCAATCTTCCATGAGTCCGGCCGACGTTCAGCCGGAAGATGCCGACGCCTTCGACCAGGGCGTCCTCGCCGGCCAGGACGCCGCAATCAACGGCCTTTCCTTGCCGCAGCCGTGCGTTGACTTGAATGCCGAGGGCGGTATTGGCCCCCATCTCGTTCTGGAGTTACCCGAAGGCATCATGGTGGCCAAAGAACTCATGAAAAGCTTCGGCAAGGGTATAGGCGGCGGCGCGATCTTCCTTATCAACCTGTCAATTGCGTTGGAGACTTTCACGGACGATCCCGACCAAAAGCTTGCGCAAGCGGCCAGCGCACTCCAAGCCAAGTTGCAGGAGATGGGTTTCCACCAGTCGATGAAGATGTTCATAGGAGGTGGTGTCGATCTCGAACAGCGTGGTTGCGAACTCCTGCTTACTCAAATATTCCGCTTCCAAGACTCGGCAACCAACGCCGCGCAGGCCCTCGGCAGATCACAATGGCTTGTAGCCTCCTGGAGAACCGATCAATCCGGCGGCGCAACTATCGTCGCGTCCAGCGCCAACTTCTAACCAGCATGACGACAACCGCGCACAATCATCCGGGTAATACAATTGTATTTCACTTCCAGACTGCGTCGCCTGGCTTAGTCAAGATGATCGAGCTGGATGGCGTTTATGGAGGAACCAAGGAGAATAGAACATGTCACAAATCAGCTTAATTCCATTTGACGGTCAGGAGATCGGTCAAGGATATAACTCCGAGACACGCGAAAGCGTTGGAACCGGATTAACCGTAGCTAGCGTCTCGGAGGATCCAGCTGCAAACGGGCAGGAAGTTACCACCATTTTCGACAGTGTTACTTCACAAGAGAGCCTCATGGAGTCGCTCGGTATTTCGTCGTCCCTCGACGTTCGTTACGGCTTGTTTTCCGGTGGCGCAAAGTTCGACTTCGCGCAGAATCACGCTGTGAATTCGTTTTCGTCGTTTATTGCCGGCCGCTGTGTGGTCCACAACGCGATCCGACACGGACACGGACTGCGGTTAAACGACGACGCGGGGCCCTTGGTTACAGCCCAAAGGATGGATGAATTCAAGACCGCTTTTGGCGACATGTTCGTCCGATCCCTCAAGACCGGCGGCGAGTTTGACGTGGTCGCACGCATTACCTCGGTGGACGAAGAACATCAGAGCACATTGGCGGCAAGTCTCCACGGGGAATATAACGGCCTGCTGGCGAGTGGATCATTCCAAGCGTCATTTAATTCGGCAATGAAGGAAACAAATAACCGCACGGAAGTTACGGTCTTCATGAGCCAGGCAGGTGGCATCGGTGGGCAAGTGTCTTTTACGGGACCTGACGCCGCAAAGATTCTGGAGCGGCTGAGTCAGTTCCCGCAATCGGTTCACGATCACCCGGTGGGCTACGAAGTTGAGTTGGCGAACTACAACACGATTCCCATTCCAGTCCCCACCGCCGAGGAACGCGAAGACCGAAATATTGTATTGAAGGACTGCTTCGACCAGAAAATGGGCTTCCTCAAAGCCTTATCAGACATGAGCTTCCTCCTCAGCGAGAATGCCAGCTTGTTTTTTGACAATCTCCCGCCCCAGGAGGACCTGTTAAGGATTCAAGGGCAGTATCGGACGACTCTCAACGGGTTGATGGCCCACGCCATCAGAGTCTCCACCGGCAAGATGGACCCACCGCAAACTTTCGTAGCGAATCCGGCTCCACCGCCGCTGAATTTCAAGAAAAAGCCGTTCAACACCGCCCCCGTGACTATTCCAGACTGGACTAACGTCTATGTGCAGTTCGTTACAATAGGAGGCACAGAACAAGACGGCACTGTTCACAAAAGTGCAGCTGAGATCGGGTTGAAGACGCAAGTTGTGGCCGTTCCCAATGTCCCAGGAAGAGGCGGCGATATAGCTAGCACCTCTCCGCCGGCGGGCACAGTTGTTCCCGTTGGGACTGTCGTGACCCTCAATGTTTTCGATGATGATTAAAGAGAATTAATGTGCGCAAACACAACTGATGCTGCGGCCGAGGCGATTGGAGTTCTTGGTTTGCCGATCGGGTGGACCAATAATGGTTTCCGGCGAAGCACTATTCTTGGCTGGCTGGTGATAGTGCTTGCTGTATCGGTGGGGCGCACCCTTTGGTTCGACTTCCTTAACAGATTTCTTAACATTCGCGCTTCGGGAAAGGCTCCGGAAGAAAAGGCCAGGTCAGCTTCAGAAGCGCCGCCGCCGCCGAAGACATCTGGTGGATGACCTTAATATTTAGAAAATAGCCGTTCACCTGCAGCACACCCAGCTGCATTCACCGTGGTCGGTTAGGAGAAAGGATTTCCATCTTTTCTGAAACGCTCCCGATTTTTTTCCTTTGTAGGGAGTGATGAACACCAGTCAGCGGCCGGAATGACCCCGAAGGCTTTCGGGGGATAAGGAAGGAAAATAAATAATGAAAAACATCGCTCCGATTTTGTTAACCCTCGCTTGTTTCACGTTTTTCCAAATCGCGCAAGCCATTAGTCCGCCGCCCGATGGAGGCTACCCGGGAGGCAACACGGCGGAAGGACAGAACGCGCTATTGAGCCTATCTACCGGTATATACAATACGGCACTTGGTTTGCTCGCGCTGGAAAACAACGCCGAAGGCAAGTTCAACACCGCTACCGGCGCTGGAACTCTACTCGTCAATACGGCAGATGAAAATACGGCAACTGGCGCTGGAGCGCTCTTAGGTAATACGACCGGCGGCCCCAACACGGCTAATGGAGCATTCGCTCTGTTCAGCAACACCACTGGCAACAATAACAATGCGTTTGGTTTTGAAGCATTATTTAACAACACGACCGGGCCTTTCAACAATGCGTTTGGTAATGGAGCGCTCGCTAGCAACACCACTGGCGACCGAAACACGGCGATGGGTGAGGGCGCGCTGTTGGCCAACACCACGGGATCCCATAACATTGCCGTTGGGGTAAGCGCGTTGAGGAACAACAGTACGGGTCACGACAACATCGCTATTGGTCAGGATACCTGTAGTCAAAGCCAGGGCGGCCAATTCAACACGGCCGTCGGTTCGAACGCACTCGTATTTAACACTGCCGACGGCAACACGGCAATCGGTGCTGATGCTCTCTTTAACAATAGCACTGGCGCAAGCAACACGGCCACCGGGGCAGGCGCACTGGAGGTCAATACCACCGGCATCGACAACACCGCTGACGGTCTGAACGCACTCTTTAACAACACCGGTAACGGCAATACGGCGCTGGGCTTTGGTGCCGGCGCCGCCGCCACAACAGGTTCGAATAACGTCTATATTGGCGCAGGTATGGTGGGTTTGGCTGGTGAGAGTAATGCCTGCTACATCGGGAGCATCTTCGGTCAAACGGCTGTCAGCGGAGTTCCAGTTCTTGTCAGTTCAAACAATAAGCTGGGCACGCTCACTTCTTCTAAACGCTTCAAGGAGGACATCAAACCAATGGACAACGCCAGTGAAGTAATCCTGGCTCTCAGACCTGTGACTTTCCACTACAAGAACGAGATCGATCCGCAAGGCGTCCCGCAGTTTGGCCTGGTGGCCGAAGATGTTGAAAAGGTGAACCCCGCCCTGGTCGTGCGGGACAAAGAGGGAAAACCCTACACCGTCCGTTACGACCAGGTGAACGCTATGCTGCTCAATGAGTTCCTGAAAGAGCACGGGAAAGTGCAAGAACAGGAGGTAACGATCATGCAACTACAGAAAGAGATGCGGACTGTCGTTGAATGTCTCAAAGAGCAGGATTCAAGAATCCAGAAGGTGAGCGACCAGATAGAACTGGGCAAACCAACACCACGAATAGCTGCGAGCGAGCCGTAAGAGCTATAGCTGAAGGAGAAAATCTTAGCAAACGCAGGAAGCTTGAAAAACGGAAGGAGAGCAACTATGCTAACAACCGCTGCTGATGTGACCACGAATCAAACGGCTGCCGATTACGCGCTGGGCTACACAGATGCGGAGCAGGAACGCCTGATTCGACAAGCCGCGCTGATCGCTCCTTATACCGAGCGCCTCTTCCGCGAGGCAGGTATCGGAGTAGGTCATCGGGTCCTCGACCTCGGGTCGGGCATGGGGGATGTTGCCATGCTAGTTGCCGGGTTGGTGGGCCCTTCAGGAGAGGTAGTGGGAATCGAACGTGATGCGGCTTCGATTGAGCGGGCGCAGGCTCGCGTATCTGCGGCGGGATTGCGCAATGTGAGCTTTCTCAACACCGACGTGAACAAGATTGCCATCGATCGGCCTTTTGATGCCGCCGTGGGCCGTTTCATTCTGATGTTTCTTCCTGATCCAGTTTCGGTGCTGCAGTCCGTTGTTCGGTTGGTTCGTCCTGGTGGAGTGCTGGCTTTCCAGGAACCATCGTGGATACCGCTGCTTGCCCTCGGCGACCGGCTGCCCCTCTGGTCTTGCGTGCTTCGTTCGATCCACGGGACCATTTTGCGGTCTGGCGCAAATCCGGAGATGGGACTCGCTTTGTATTCCATTTTTCAAGAGGTCGGGCTGCCTGCCCCGAAGATGCATCTGGAGATACCGCTAGGCAGTGACGTCGATTTCTTGCGGGTGATCTCTGAGCTGGTTTGCAGTCTGCGACCATTGGCCGAACAGCACGGCGTTTCTCTGGAGGAGTTGGGAAACTTAGATACACTTCCTGACAGGATTTGTGCCGAGATTGCGGCTGCGAACACCGTGGTGAGCCTTGTGCCACTGCTAGGGGTCTGGTCGCGCAAGTCCGCCACGGCGGATTCGTCCCGCGGCGAATTGGCCGACGGCCGGGGATCGGCAGAATAGCAAATGGAATCACGTAAGCTCGGCCCGTTCGCGCTGCCGCTCTTGGTGTTAGTCCTATCGGTATTAATCAACTACATCGATCGCGGTAACCTGTCGATCGCCGCGCCGCTACTGAAGGATGAGTTAGGCCTTTCTGCCTCACAACTGGGCATTTTGTTCTCGGCCTTCTTCTGGACCTATACCGTTATGCTGTTTGTCTGCGGCTGGTTTATCGACCGCTTTGATGTTAATCGCATACTGGCGTTCGGCTTTCTACTCTGGTCGCTCGCCACGGCAACCACAGGCGTCGTTTACGGGTTTACAATGTTCCTTGCGATGCGACTGCTGCTTGGCATTGGCGAATCCGTAGCATTTCCGTGTTATTCTAAAATTTTGGCACAAAACCTACCTGAACACCACCGCGGGTTTGCCAATGGAGCCATCATTGCCGGGATGAAGTGCGGACCCGTTGTAGGAACGCTTGGCGCGGGAGTCCTCATGGCCAAGTATGGGTGGCGTCCAGTGTTCATCGGAATCGGACTGCTCAGCCTAGCCTGGTTACCTGCCTGGATGAGGGTCATGCCCCGCGCTGCAACCTCGGCTCATCCGGGAGTTTGCCCGCGTGTGATAGACATCTTACGGCAGCGCTCATTCTGGGCCACTGCCGCGGGCGGCTTTTGTCTTGCCTACCCGCTCTATTTCATGATCACCTGGCTTCCTTTCTATCTCGTCCATGAGCAGCACCTCTCCATGCGTGACATGGTCAACACCGCCGCGTTGTATTACGCGGTTGATGCTGCGGCTGCACTTGTAACCGGTTGGATCACGGACGTCTGGATTCAGCGAGGCTCGGTTGCCGGGATCGTGCGCAAGTCAGCGATGGCGCTCGGATGGACTATGGCAGCGATCGGCTTCCTGGGTTGGTCGTCCGCTGGACCCGATTCTTACTTAGTATGGCTGATCGTGACCGCCGTGGGGTGCGGAATCGGAAATTCTGGCATCTGGGCGTTTTCGCAGACCTTAGCTGGGCCGCACGCTGTTGGAAGATGGACCGGATTGCAAAACGGTTTTGCAAACCTGGCAGGTGTGGTAGGACCGGCGCTCACTGGGTTTATCGTGGATTGGACTGGACACTTTCAAGTGGCGCTGGTGATAACGGCGGGAGTCTCCCTGCTGTCAGGGATTAGCTGGGTGTTCTTGGTAGGTCGGTTCGAGCAAGTGGTTTGGTCCCATCCAATCAAGAGCGATCTCGCTCCGGCAGTTCCCGAAATTGTCTAGTGAGTCTTACCAAATTGAGTTACGAAGATCTTCCTGGCCGAGAGCGAAACGGAAGGCTTCTCGTGTAGCTAACAACAGGATGAGCAGTCCCGCCAGCAGTAGGGCAGTGCCACACTTAGTACGCGCTCTTGGTCTTTGGTCAGCTATCGCAGTGATCGTGGGATCAATGATTGGGCAGGCGGTATTTCTAGTAGCCAGCGATATGGCCCGCGAATTGGGCTCGCCGACAAGAGTTCTCGCAGTCTGGATCATCGGCGGAATTGTTGTGCTGCTTGGAGCCTTCTGCTACGCAGAGCTCGGCGCGGCCATGCCAGAGGCAGGCGGCGACTATGTTTACCTTAGCCGGGGGCTCAGTCCTGTATGGGGATTTCTGTATGGCTGGACGGCTTCAATGATTATGAGACCCGGTATGGCTGCAGTAATCGCTGCGGGACTGTTGCGCTTTATTGGATTTCTTTTGCCGTCCGTTACAAATCCGATATTCACATGGCATTTGACGCTTCCGTTTCAATCGCAGCCGTGTGAATTCATGTTTACGACCGCGCAGCCACTCGCAGCGGGGATTATCGTGTTGGTCACAGCTATCAACTACCTCGGCGTCCGAACGGCTGGTCATTTCCAGATATTTCTGACATCCCTGAAAGTTGCAGCCGCGGCTACAATCGTTATTCTTGGTCTAACCTTGGGCGCGCGTAGTGCGGCTGACCCCACGCTCATCACATGGCCTGCTCAAGATAGCATCAGCGCAATTCTAACGGCCGTTGTGCCTGCCATGGCAGCTTACAACGGATTTCAAACGTTAGGGACACTCGGTGCAGAGGTGTCTGATCCGCAAAGGAACATCCCACGAGCAGCGATACTCGGATCACTACTGGTAGTCAGCCTATACGTGCTCGTCAATTGGACCTATTTCCACATACTGGGCTTCTCCCAAGTAGCACAGTCTAGCTACGTCGCTTCCGATGCGATGGCGGTACTCATCGGCAATAATGGTGCCAGGTGGATTACAGTAGCTATGATTGTCTCTGCATTCGGATCGCTCCACGCTAGCTTCTTGACCGGTCCCAGGATTCCATTTGCAATGGCGCGCGATGGCCGTTTCTTTGCCTTTGCGAAGCGAATTCATCCCGTTTTCCACGCTCCAAGCGCCGCTGTGATTTTTCAGGGCTGCATGGCGATCTTGTTCGTGCTGACGGGCACATATCAAGAACTGTATTCCTTCGAAATCTTCGCAGTTTGGCTCTTTCTTGCGTTGACTGCGATCGGGCTCATTCGGCTGCGCACCAAGGAACCTGACTTGCCCCGCCCGTTCCGAGTTTGGGGATATCCATGGACACCTGTGTGCTTTGGTATCGCGGCGTCCGCTATTGCTGTGAATCTTTGGCTAATACGACCAGTTCGATCGTCCGTAGGCCTGGCGATCATCCTGCTTGGAGTGCCGTTCTTTTATTTCTGGCGCAAGCGCGCTTTAGCTTAGTGTTTCAGCCGAAGGACGGTGCTGGCGTCGATGGCTTGTTTGCGCCGGGCGATGGTTGGGTTAACTGTGTCTTCGCCAGCAACATTTGCGTGACGTTAGCAGCTCACAGGCTACCAAGGTCGCGTGTTTCGACCTTCGAGTACTTTCAATTCGAACCTTTTGGTGCGCAGCTGCCGCCGAACTCAGGATTCAATTCGTGGGAAAAGCGGCACCGGCTTACCCACGAGATGTCCGTCCGGCAGTCTCCCCCACTCCACATCAGCGAGTGAGAACCGATGTTCTCTTCCACTTAGCTCCATTTTCCAATTGAGCTGATCTAAAATTCCGTGCGCTCCGCGCGGTAGTACTGGTGAAATCCAAATGGCAATGATGCGAAGAGATTCAGCGAGATGATAGAGAACCGCGTCCAGTAATTCTTCCTGTTGCTTATCCTTCGACAGTTTCCAAGGTGCACTAATTTCTACAAGCGCATTGCACGCAAGCGCCCTTGCAAGCGGCGCACTTAAAGCATTCGATGGACGAAAGTCAGAAAATTTATCTCCATAAAACGTCTGACCAGCTTTAAGCTCTTCGTCAGACCAAGTTTGCAGGTGAGAGCGTACTTCACTCTCCGGCAGCGCCATGAGATCGATCGATTTGATCGTACCTTGCCGAAAACGGTGGATCATGTTCAGCGTTCGGTTCGCGAGATTACCCAGCGTGTTTGCAAGAGCATGATTGTAGTCTGCAACTAAAAGTCTCTCACTGAAATCGGCATCGCTGCCAGTAGCAATCTCGCTCGTCAAATAATACCGCAGCGCCTCGGCGCCGTATTTATCGGCGAGCGCAAAGGGATCAACTATGTTCCCTGTGCTCTTACTCATCTTTGCTCCGCCGAGATTCCACCAGCCATGGACTAACAATTGCGGCATGGCCTCATCGGGAAAGCCGAGCGCGTGGAGTATGATGGGCCAATAAATCCCGTGCGCAGGAACGAGAATATCTTTGCCGATAATTTGAAGCGCTGGCCATTTTTCCAGAAATTCTTCCGGTTGTGATTCGTATTTGTCGATCGTCGGGTCGTAGCCGGCGAAGCTGATGTAATTGCTAAGCGCGTCGAACCACACGTAGTTGACGTAGTCGCGATCGAACGGCAGCTCGATCCCCCAGCTTAGGCGCGATTTCGGACGCGAAATGCAGAGATCGCCGCTAAGTCGTTCAACCGCGTTCCGCAATTCCGTTTCGCGAAAATCGGGAACCACGAACGGTCGCTCCGTTTTCGAGCGCTTGTCGATTAGATCGAGCAGCCATTGTTTGTGTTGCTCGAGTTTAAAATAATAATTTTCTTCCTCACGAAATTCGACCTGTCCCCACTCCGGTCCGAACTCGCCATTAGGTCCGCGTTCCTTGTCAGTTAGAAATTGTTCCTGGCGAACTGAGTAGTAGCCCGCTTGCTTGTCTTTGTAGATTTGGCCGGCATTGAACAAGCGCTGCAAGATTCCCTGAACGACTTTTTTGTGCCGCTCGCTCGTTGTCTCGGCCCACTCGTCGTATTTCACGTCGAGTTTCTTCCAAAGATCGATAAACTTCTGTGTAATCTCTTTGACGAATTTGGCCGGAGGAACACCTGCCTTCGCCGCGGATTGCTGCACTTTCTGACCGTGTTGATCGACACCGGTTAAAAAAAAGACATCGTCACCCTTGAGCCGATGATAGCGCGCGATCACATCGGCCAGCACCTTTTCGTAGGCGTGCCCGATATGCGGCGGCGAATTGGTGTAATCGATCGCGGTAGTGACAAAAAAAGTCTTCGACATTTTGCGATTACATCTGTAGCGGCAGTCCGTGACCGTCGCAAACAAGGCCGTATAGCGGTCCAGTGATTACGCCTGTGACGCTTGCAGCGCCGCCCGATGTCTTCGGTGCACCATGCGAGATCCGTGCAAGATGGGAAAGAGCAAGAAATAAATCAGGCCGCCCCACGAAGGGAACCAGGGCGTCTGTGCTAATACAGCAGCTATCAATCCAAAAATACTCACAGTGAACACCCGACAAGAGATGTAACGGGTTTCAAGTTTCTCGACCCCCGACAGATCGAGAGTATCGCGCAATCGCCACGCGTGCAGGTAAAGCAACGTGAACGCGAAATAAATGCCGGCGAATCCAAAACCATAAATTGAATACAAGGTCGAAAGTTCGCGGTGACTGATTCGCAAACCATCAGAACCGCCGAAGATCATGTCATTAATCCCCAGGGTGAAAAGAAACTTCAGCGGATAAACATAGAACAAGACAATAAAAAGCAGGACGCACGTCAGAAAACGTGTGGTTGGGTCATCGAGACCATAGCGCCGGCTAAATTTGTAATGCGTGTTCCAAATCGTAGCCAGCATTAGAAAGCAAACTGCGAAAGCCGGAAAGCCACGCATCGTGTTGATGAGGTCAGCAAAACTCTTGGGTACTTCCAGCGAAACGATGAGCAGTGTAAGTGCAAACGCGAAGATCGCGTCGGCGAACGATTCGAGGCGCGTGACCTCACGGCCGCGCATGCGAAAGCCATCCACGACGTCCGGACTATTTCTCATTCGCGCCTCACGCAACATCGATGTTGCAAGGCTCTTTGCCACGTTGTGAGACTGCCGGACGAAACGTGATAGGGCAAGCATCCAGCTTGCCCGGACTCTGCTGTAATCACCTGGCTACGACAGGTGCATCAGCAGCGCCGTTAATGACCGCGTAGTGCCGTATGACATTTCCACTTTTTCATCTTTTCCACTGGCTTTCGCGGTGGTAACGGACGACGGTCGTTTATGAAGAATTATCTGAAAGTTCTGCTTTCGGTTCTGGCCGCCGCGATTTGCACGGTGGGTTTCGCGGCAGACAAGCCGAGTTGTGCGAAGACAGGTAAGAATTGCCCCATGAACGACAACAAGGCGTGCAATTGCGGGAAGAGTTGCGACTGCTAGCCACCCGCGCAACTCTCTTCTGAATTTGCAGCCCGGACGCGTGTCTCCTGACGAAGTGGCATGCGCCACACTTCACAATTTGACCGATCGCAGGCGAAGCGCATTTAAAATAACCGACACCGAGCTGAAGCTCATCGCGGCGCCGGCAATCATTGGGCTCAACAGGAGTCCAAAGAATGGATAGAGCACTCCGGCGGCAATCGGCACACCAAGCGCGTTGTAGACAAACGCGAAAAATAAATTTTGCCGGATATTTCGCATCACGGCTCGGCTGACGTGGATTGCCTTGACGATTCCCATCAGGTCGCCCTTAACCAGCGTGATGCCGGCGCTCTCGATCGCTACGTCGGTCCCCGTCCCCATCGCAATTCCGACATCCGCTGCTGCAAGCGCAGGCGCGTCGTTGATCCCATCCCCAGCCATCGCAACGATCGCTCCTTTGGATTTAAGCTTTTTGACGAGGTCGATCTTTTCATTCGGCATTACTTCGGCTTCGAACTCATCGATTCCCAGTTCGCGCGCAACAGATTCAGCTGTCCGCAGATTATCGCCCGTGCACATGATGATCTTGAGATCCATTGCATGAAGCTCGCGGACGGCCTCCTTGGTTGTCGGCTTGATTGGGTCCGCGATACCCAGAACGCCAGCGGCATCTCCGTTTACCGCGAGCCACACTGTAGTTTCTGCTTTTTCCTGTAAGCGACGAGCCTCTTTCGTCAGCTGCGCAGGGAATCTAACATTCAAACTAGCGAGAAATTTTTCCTTGCCGATGAGGATTGTTGCGTCGTCAAGTTTGCCGGAGACTCCTCCTCCAGTGGTGGACTGAAAATCGGTCACGTTGCGCAACTCAATTTTTTCCTTTTTCGCGGCTTCTACGATTGCCCGCGCAAGCGGGTGCTCGCTCTGGGATTCCACCGATGCTGCAATTCGCAGAAGATCGCGTTCACTTACGGTGTTTGCGGCGATCCGGCTGACGATTTCTGGTTTACCAGCTGTCAGCGTGCCCGTCTTGTCTGTGACCAGGTGCGTGACTTTTTCAGTGACCTCGATCGCCTGCGCGTTTTTAACCAGGATTCCAGCTTGCGCGGCGCGTCCGACGCCGACCATGATCGACATTGGTGTTGCGAGTCCGAGCGCGCACGGGCAGGCAATGATCAGGACTGAGACGGCGTTCACCAGTGCATAAGCCATCGCCGGCGCAGGTCCGACGATCGACCAAACAATGAAAGTAATGATCGCAACGCCGATCACCGCAGGAACAAAATAACCGGATACTGTGTCAACCAGTTTCTGAATAGGGGCGCGGCTGCGCTGTGCTTCGGCTACCATTTGCACGATTTGCGCGAGGACCGTTTCTGAACCGATGCGCTGCGCGCGCATCAAAAATGAGCCGGTTTGATTCACGGTTGCGCCAATCACTTTCTCGCCTGCCTGTTTGCTTACCGGCATCGGTTCGCCAGTGATCATCGATTCGTCGATGTTGCTCTGACCATCGACGATCACACCGTCGATTGGCACTTTCTCGCCCGGTCGCACACGGAGCACGTCGCCTTTCTGGATTTCATCCACTGCGATTTCCTGCTCCTGGCCATCGTGAATTCGATGCGCAGTTTTCGCTGTAAGGCCGAGCAGCGCTTTGATCGCATGTCCAGTGCGACTTCGCGCTTTCGCCTCGATCAATTGCCCCAGCAGGATTAAAGTTGTGATTACCGCTGCTGCTTCAAAGTAAAGATCGACTTCTTCGTGACGCCGGAAAGAAGAGGGAAAAATTCCAGGCGCGATTACTGCAATGACGCTGTAAAAATATGCCGCGCCCACGCCCACAGCGATAAGCGTGAACATGTTGAGGCTGCGATTTACAATCGACTGCCACGCGCGCGTGAAGAAAAAGCCGCCAGCCCAAAGGACCACGGGTGTTGTTAGGGCAAACTCAATCCATTTTCCGATTTGTTTTGGAACAATTGAATCGATCTCCAAGCCGGGAATGGCATGACCCATTGCCAGCAATAAAACCGGAATGGTAAGAACCAGCGCGATCCAAAATTTTCGTGATAGTGATCGCGTTTCTCCGTGCTCGTGTTCCTCTCCGCCGATAACCTTCGGCTCCAGGGTCATTCCGCATTTCGAGCACGCGCCCGAATGATCCTGCTCGATCTCCGGATGCATTGGGCAGGTGTAGATCATGGGAGCGCTTAACGAGTTGGCTAGGACGACCTCGTGGCAAAGATCTGCCAACAGTCGCACTTACAATGTTTATAAAATGACGAAGCACGAATGTCGAATGACGAAGGAATGACGATTCAGGGAATGGGGGCAAGACCGAGAGCACCGGTAATCTCCTCTGTAGCCACCGGCCTGTGGCCGGTCTCCTAACAAAGCTGGATTTCGTGAAAAACGAAGGGCTCACAGAGCCGGGGCTACAGGGCGCGCATCTCCGCCAAAACGGCGTCCGTTAATGTTCGCCACGCGTCACGCCGCTTTGGCGGTTTCCATGTCTTGGGTGTATTTGCCGAAGCGCGCCTTGCTATTGCACCACGCGCGGTGATGGAACGCCTGCTGTGCTTTGGCCACATTCGCCTGTTCGCCTTTCCAGGCTTTCAGCACCGGAGCTTGTAGCGCGCGTCCATAGGAGAAGCTCAATTGCCAGGGCAGGTCACCGAACTGGTTCATCGCGTTGAGATGCTCGGTGGCCTGCTGATCGGTCTGCCCACCGGAAAGGAACACAAGACCGGGAACGGCAGCGGGAACGACGCATTTCATGCAGCGCACCGTAGCTTCCGCCACTTCCTGCGCCGACGCTTGCTGCGGACAATCTTTTCCTGGAAGAACCATGTTCGGTTTCAACAGCATTCCTTCCAGCGAAACGCGATGCTCGTACAAAGCATGAAAGACGCTTTCCAGTGTTTGCTGCGTGACTTCGAAACAACGCTCAATCGTGTGCGTGCCATCCATGAGCACTTCCGGTTCGACGATCGGCACCAAGTCCCCTTCCTGACACAGTGCCGCATAGCGCGCCAGTGCTTCGGCATTCGCCGCGATGCACGTATGCGTAGGAATATTATCGCCGATGGTGATGACGGCACGCCATTTAGCAAAGCGCGCTCCCAACTTCCTGTATTCTGCGAGCTGCTCGCGCAATCCGTCGAGACCCTCAGTGATTTTTTCGCCCGGAAAATTCGCCATGGCCTTGGCGCCCTTGTCTACTTTGATCCCAGGGATGATCCCCTGCTCTTCCAGCGCTTTTACGAAAGTGCGACCGTCGCGCGTGTTCTGCCGAATCGTCTCGTCGAAGAGAATTACGCCGCTGATAAATTCGCCGGCGCCCTTTGTGGTAAACATGACCTCGCGATATGCCCGCCGATTTTCCTCCGTAGAAGGAACGTTGATGCTCTTTAGACGCTTTTCGATCGTGCCGGAGCTTTCATCGGCTGCCAGTATCCCCTTCCCCGGTGCGACAAGTTTCTTTGCGATAGACTCTAGGTTTTCAGTTTTCATGGCTTTCTTGTTACAAACGATTCTCCCTGCTCTCCATAGTTACAACTAACATATTCTTGTGCCCGATTCATTGATTGATCGCAACTCCCATTTCATTTCAAACTGAGCTTCTACCCGGTGAACGCTTTCCTCGACGCGCGGTCTAACTTGTGCTATACGCAGATCAATGTTGGGCAGGATCATTATTTCGATGGCGATGGCCGCCGTGCTTTTCACGGCCCCGGCGAGTCTTACCGCGCGATCGTGCATCCTCTCCAGCGCGCCAAGTCAAAAAGCTTGTCAGTCAAATTGCTGCGCTAACAAAACCTGTTGCGCAACGTCGCCAAAGAACACAGCGCCGCAGTCGCAGCCACTTGCCAAAGCTGATCCCAGTCAACAACTGAAGGCAATCGGGTTTGTCGCCACGCTGTCTTTCTCAAGTTGTGAAATCGGAGCTGAGCAGTTCCGGTTTCAACCTACAGCACCGTTAGCGAACTCGCCGCCGCGGCTGGCGCTCCTCTGCACGTTGCTCATCTGATCCAAGGACGCTGACGCCGGAGGTGTGCCCATTCGCCGGCACATCTGGTCTTCAACCGTTCTCTTGGATCAATGAAAACAATTTACCTTTTATTACTTAATCTAATTTTAGCTTTAACTTTTCACACTGCGCAGGCCGGAGATAATGGCAGTGCAGTTCGAGAGCGCCGCCTTTCGCTCGATGAGGTGACGAATGTCGTCCTCTCAAATAATCCCGCAATCAAAGCGGCGCAGGCGAAATGGCAGGCTATGAAGGCGCGCGTGCCGCAAGCCGCCGCGTGGGAAGATTTGAGGGCGGAAGCGAGGTCGCGCGTTGCGCGCTACGTCTCGATCCCCCCGAACGCGTTCACCGATCAAAGCTTCAAGCTCCAGCAGGAAGTCCCGATTTCAGGAAAAAATCTGAGCCGGGCACGAGCAGCGACGGCCGAAGCCGGCGCGGCCTTCGAGGATTTTCGGCGGACCGAGCTCGATGTACTCTCGCG
>Ga0193729_1000865_pt1 | contig 15753 bp, 13 predicted proteins | sample U1c2metaG_FD_143036 | JGI IMG/M metagenome (GOLD analysis project Ga0193729, IMG submission 143036) | Soil microbial communities from a riparian zone of the East river system, Colorado, United States - U1c2 | ecosystem: Environmental > Terrestrial > Soil > Riparian zone | place: USA: East River...
CAACTCGACGACGATACGCATCCCCTGGCGATCGGATTCATCACGCACTTCAGAGATGCCTTCGAGTTTCTTTTCATTGGCCAGCTCGGCGATTCGCTCAATCAGCCTGGCCTTATTAACCTGAAACGGAATCTCAGAAATGATCACCGCGTCCCGCTCATGCGAGCCACGGCCAATCCGATCGATCGAGGCCTTCGCGCGCATTTGCAGAATTCCGCGACCAGTACGATATGAGTTTTTTATCTCTTCGCGGCCGCAGATAAAGCCGCCCGTCGGAAAATCAGGACCCTTGACTATCTTCAGCAATTTTTCGATATCAATTTCAGGGTCGCGAATGACCGCGATCGTCGCATCAATAATTTCCGTCAGATTGTGCGGGGCAATCTTCGTCGCCATACCAACCGCGATTCCGTCTGATCCGTTGATCAATAGATTCGGAATACGCGTTGGCAGGACTGTCGGCTCGCTCAATGACTCGTCATAGTTTGGTTGAAAGTTGACGGTTTCCTTTTCGATGTCGGCGAGCACTTCGTTAGCCAGCTTCGCCATGCGCACTTCGGTGTAACGCATGGCCGCGGGGGCATCTCCATCAACTGATCCAAAGTTTCCCTGGCCATCGATGAGCGGGTAACGCATCGAAAAGTCCTGGGCCATGCGCACGATCGTGTCGTACACGGCCGTATCGCCGTGCGGGTGATACTTACCGATTACGTCGCCAACGACGCGGGCGCTTTTCTTGTAGGCCTTGTTGTAAGCATTGCCGAGTTCGTGCATCGCCCAGAGGACGCGGCGGTGCACCGGCTTCAATCCGTCGCGCACGTCGGGCAAAGCGCGGCCGATGATCACTGACATGGCATAGTCCAGATAGGACCGCCGCATCTCGTCTTCAATACTTACGTGTTGTCGCTCGATGGTTTCCATTAATCAAACCCTTCCGGTTACAATCCGCGCTGTCCCCTGCTCACATAGATAACGTTTTCGATAGCATTTCTATCGATTTTTTAGGCGCCGGTTCTTAATCGCTTTGAGTGGTATTCTTAAGTGCGCGACGAGGAATTTCATGCGGTCAATTTCGTCGTTATTTTACCCCGAAACCGCACTTCTTAGCAACGCGCAAATTTGCTTGAAAGCCAATAAATTCGCGGCCAACGGATGTGTTGCCTGATCTCGTCGACTCATCAGCCGGCGGGATCTTGCAGCGCGATTCTCTGAGGAGCAATCTGACGCACGAAGAAAACAAACAACGCCGCTTGCGCGAGCGCATCGCGCTTTCGCTACCCGTGCGCGTCGCCTGCCGAGAGAGCATCGATCACGAATGGGTCGATATGTCGCATCTGGTCGATCTAACTCCCTTCGGCGCGCGTCTGCGACTCAAACGCCCGACTGAAGTTGGCCGGCTTTTGCAACTGACCTTAAACATGCCGCGACAACTGCGCTGTTTCGATCACGCAGAAGATCAGTATCGCATCTGGGCTTTGGTTAGAAATCTCAAGACGCTAAACCCGCAGAAAGAGAATGGCGACGTGATAGAGGTTGGAGTCGCGTTTGTCGGCAAGCATCCGCCGAAATCATTCGTCAGTGATCCCGCCCGGCGTTACGAGATTGTGCCGTTGCAGGCAGGGCTGTGGGCGGTGCGGGAAGAATCAGGCGAAGTGCTCGCACAGGTTGTTAACACGTCGGAAAAGCGAGATGTATCGCGGCACACGATTCCAGTCGAAGTCACTGTAGAAGTGTTTGCAGATAACGGGACCTTCTCGCCGGTGGAAAGTACGGTAACCGAGAATATCAGTAAGAATGGCGCCGCCGTGTTCACGACGCTTGACCTAAAGCCAGGCCGTTTCGTCCGGGTGAGCAGTGGGTATTCAGGAACGAGCATTCTGGCTGTAGTGCGCGCCCGGCGGATCGGCGCCGACGGAATCGCCCGGCTGCACCTGCATTTTATCGGCAGTGAATGGCCGCTGTAAGAATTGGCGCGCATGACGAAAGCAAAATCGAAATTCTTTTTTCCGCGCACGCCGCTATTGGTTCAGCTTGAGCGGCGATGCGCATTTCCAGATTGCGGACTGAAGAATCAGATCAGTTTGACCAAAGCTGAAGCGATTGGGTACCGTGGCTTCAACTGCTCGCAATGCGAACGCTGGAATGAGGATCAGTTAAGCCGGCTCGAGATGCCGGATTCGTGGTGCGCTGACAATGATGCGCCTGCTAATTGATCGGAAGATTGATCGTACTTGAGTCTTAGCAAAAGCACCGACGAAACTGCGCAGCGAAATGGCGCGCGGCCGTACCCGCGGGCGCTACCACAGTGGATGCTGAACGCTGCCCGCCCGGTCGTAACAGTCTTTTGCCGCCTGATGTGGCGTATGGAGTGGCGCCATACCGAAAATATTCCGCTCACTGGTGGACTGATCATTGCCGCGAATCACCAGACTTATGTCGATCCCTTTTGGGTGTGCGGCCGCGTCCCACGGCCCGCGAGATTTCTCGCCTGGGACGCAGCTTTCAATTGGCCCGTCGTTGGTTTTTGTCTAAGGTTGCTGGGCGCCTGGCCGCTGCAACTGGAAGGCAGCGATCCAGCTCCCATTCGCCGCTCTTTACAGTGGCTTGGCGAGGGCGGCGCTGTCATGATTTTTCCTGAAGGCGGTCGCGGCAATCCGGATGGCTCGATGAAAAAGCTCAAAGCGGGAGCAGTGCGCATGGCCCTGGATGCCGGCGTCCCGATCCTGCCGGTGACGATTCGCGGCGGCGAGCAGGTATGGCCCAACACGTTTCGTTTCCCACGCTTTCGCCGCAGGGTAGAAATCATCTATCACCCACTGATCCACGTTGAGCAGGGCAAAGACGAAGGTGCGCGCGAGTGTGCACGACGCGAAACTGAACGGCTGGCGGGGATAATTCGATCGGCACTTTAACTCATCCTGGTTTCTTCAAAATCGGAACCCTTCACGATTTCGCGCGTGCTAAAGAAGCATGATTGCGAAACTACTTATCGCGTTGATGCTGACCTCAATCCTCGGCATCGCCGCCAATTCACAAACCGCAAATGAAGTCCGGATCGATCCTAAGCAGCCAAGTTTGTATTTCACTCCGGAACGTATTGAGAGCGACAAATTGTGGTTGCGGCTGCATAACAACTCGCGTTGGGCAATCAGCTTTCGAACTGCGCGCCCTCCCGAGATCACGGTCCCTTTTAGTTTAGCCGACGGAAGCGTGGTCAAGACGATGATCGACGGAACGGAAGTATCGCCCGAATACCTCATCGAAAATCCGACGACAGGTGGATACGGCGAGTTCTTGGGTTGCGTGCACTTTGAGTCATGGCTTACGCCCGGTAACTCTGCATTGATGTCGGTGGATTTAGAGAAACTAAAACCGCTGGCTTACCTTTCGGTGAAATTCAGATATGAATGGTCCGGTAATCGCGACGATCTGGAGCATCGCGTCTTCTTCAAATATTATCCGGAAACGAAGCTGCCGACGGGGCAATAGCGGTCTCTCAGGATTTCAACACCTGTTGCATCTGTTCATGAATCAAACCGTTGCTTGCCATGATTGGCGGCGCATAAATATTCAAGGGTCCGCCCTGGTAATTCGAAACTTGTCCGCCTGCCTCTTCGATGATCAATGCGCCGGCCGCCACGTCCCACGGCTTTAATCCTTCTTCCCAGAAACCATCGAAGCGACCAGCGGCGACATAAGCGAGATCAAGCGCCGCTGCGCCGTCGCGTCGCACGCCTTGCGCCGCCATGATGAAGTTCGAGAAGTGACGCGCAAACTCACTCCGTTCGCGGACGTCATAAGGAAACCCGGTACAGAGCAAAGCGGCGGACAAATTCATCGTGCGCGAGACTGAAATGCGACGCCCATTCAAAGACGCGCCCCGACCACGCTCAGCCGCGAACATCTCATCGCGAATCGGATCGTAGACGACGCCCACTTCCAAACGTCCTTTCTGCGCCAAACCGATCGAAACGCAGAAGCACGGATAGCCGTGCGCATAATTCGTCGTGCCGTCCAGCGGATCGATGATCCAGCGCCAATCTGCTTGCGCACCGCGATCGTCAGGATCGCTGGCGCCGGATTCTTCGGCCAGAATACTGTGACGTGGATAGTAGGTTTTGATCCGATCGATGATCAGACGTTCGGAGGCGAGATCTGATTCAGTAACCAGATCGATTTCGCTTTTGTTACTAATTTCGAGCTTGCGGCCGAAGCGTTCGGCCAGAAGGCGGCCCGCATCGCGAGCAGTTTGAATAGCAAAGTCGAGCAAGTGGTTTCTCTATGTCCTCTGTGACGTGAATTAGTTTTTACCACAGAGGACACAGAGTTACACAGAGAGGAACTATCACTTCTTCTCGTAATTCGGTTGTTCCTTATCGCGATAGATGAGTTTCGGCTTGCTGGTCTCTTCACCCTTTGCCGATCCCCAAACCAGCTCGAACGAATAGATGTTTCCGCTTTGACCTTTGCGATATTCGATCTCTTTGGTGCGCTGCTCTTCGGCTTCGGCCCGCGTCGCGTAATTGGCGTAAGAGACTTCGCCATTCAGGCGCACGTCCTGCTCGCCATAATCGAGAGAGAACCCGCGCGCTTCAAATGGATCCATCACGTTGCGGCTGAAATACGGCATTACCTTCTGTTTGATAAGCGAGTACGTCGGAACGTCTTCCGGTTGCACGACGACGTTCGACATATACCAACGGCGCTCCTCGGGATTCTCGCTGCTGATCTCAACGCCTTTGCGATAGACCTTCGTTTCAACTTCAATAAAGAGATACACAGGATCCGGTGTGCGTGCCGCGATCACCTGCCGGGTTACTGGCGACGGCCACAAGCACAAAAGCAGCACGGCTGTCAGTAAAGAGATTCGTTTGATAATCATTCGGCCCTCCTGAAACGGGGCATTTCTAAGCTGATCGCGGCGGCTTGTCAAGCCAATCGAATACCGACTGGAGCGCAACCGTCCCGGTTGCAGCTTCGCTTTAACAACGCACATGCAAGCGAGGACGCTTGCGCTCCAGTCGATCACTTCATGCGCCGCGGATCGTACTGATCTAAGAATCGTTTTGAATCAAAACGATAGAGCAAAAAACTTGCGCAAAACAATTCACCGACACCCATGCCTCCGGAATGTCGCCGCGGTATTGGCACTGATTCTTTTTTATGGGATCACAATTGCGGCTCAATCGCTCGGACCGACGGAGCGTACGGCCCGTTATTTTGATTCCGTCCGAGTTTCGCCGGCCCAGCTTTTTGCCTTTCTTTTGAAAATGCCCAAAGGCGCGGACCTGCACAACCATCTCTCAGGCGCGATCTATGCCGAGTCTTACATTCAATGGGCAGCTGCAAGCGGCGATTGCATCAACACCACGACGATGATCGCGGCGCTGGCGCCGTGCCGAACTGGAGAGGTCCCTATAGCGAGCGCACTCACGAACGGAGTGCTGTATCGCCAAATCATCGATGCCTGGTCGATGCGCAATTGGCAGCTGTCAGGTCAAAGCGGCCACGATCACTTCTTCGACACGTTCGCCAAGTTTGGTGTTGCTACCTACAACCAAAACGGCGCGATGTTGGCTGAAACTGTGGCGCGTGCCGCTCGCGGCGACGTGCTTTACATGGAGTTAATGCTGACGCCGGATGGCACGTCGACCGGCGTACTCTCAAGCGACGTCGGCTACAAGGTGGGCTGGGACGGAAATCCGCAAACCACCTTGGCGAAATTAAAAAGTAACGGCATCGACGACGCCGTGCCTTTGGCGATCAAGAACCTGAACGATGCCGAAGCTGACAAGGACAAGATTCTGAAATGCGGCACGCCGCAAGCCGATCCCGGTTGTGCGGTCGTGGTTCGTTACATCGCGCAAGTTTCACGCGGCTCAGCGTTAGGTGCGGTCTTCGCGCAGATGGTCACCGGCTTTGCGCTCGCGAACGATCCGAACTCGAAAGTCGTCGCTTTGAATTTGGTGCAAGCCGAAGATGGCTTGTCCTCAATGCAGAACTTCTCCGTGCAGATGCAGATGTTGCAATTTCTGCGGCCCATGTATCCGAAGGCGCACTTGAGTCTGCACGCAGGGGAACTCGCGCCCGGCATCGTGCCGCCTGACGGTTTGACCTTTCACATTCACGATTCAGTGATGACGGCGCAAGCCGATCGCATCGGCCACGGCGTCGACGTCATGCACGAGACTGACCCAGACGCTTTACTGCGCGAGATGGCCCGCCGCAACGTGATGGTCGAAATTTGCCTGTCGAGCAACAACTCGATCCTCGGCGTTAGCGGAGCACAACATCCGCTGGCTACTTATCTGAAGTACGGAGTTCCGGTTGCGCTGGCGACGGATGATGAAGGCGTGTCGCGTTCGGAAATCTCTCGTGAGTATCTGCGCGCAGTTGAGGATCAAGGACTCGGGTATCTGCAATTGAAAATGATGGACCGCAACAGCCTCGAGTATGCGTTTATCTCAGGCGCGAGTCTGTGGAGTGATGCGAAGAAGTTTACTCCCGTCACGCAGTGCACGTCGGATATGGCGGCAATGAAGTTGAGTTCGAGCGGTTGCCGTCAATTTGTCGCCGGGAGCGAGAAGGCAAAGCTGCAGTGGAAACTGGAAGAGGAGTTCAGAGCGTTTGAGCGAGGATGGTGAAAACTCCTTAATATTCCTGCCATCAAAAACCAAGAGCCGGAGCATTGCGCTCCGGCTCTTCAAAAAATCAGCTTTCAATTTCTTCAACCGGCATTGTCTTCTGCTTTCAAGACGGCGGCTTTACGACGACGGCGGGCCGCGCCCGCGAGGCCCGCGAGGCCGGTTCCGAGCAGAACCATTGTCGCTGGTTCGGGCACTGGCTTGGTGCCGGCGCCGAACGAGAATCTTTCAGGTCCACCATTGACGTTACTCAACCCTGCTGTCAGTCCAAGTCGCAGATTTGAATCCTGTTTCATTGCCGCTTGCAGTCGCGCGGCCGCGTCAGCATCCAGGCCAAAGACAAAGTCCGAGTTGGCGCCTTGCCCGTGTTTGAACTGATCGAGGGTCATCGGTCCGTTTACCATCGAGGCGCTGAAGACGCTGTTCCCGTTTTGATCGTATGCGGTAAGGACTAACGAGTCGATCGTAATCGGCATCTTATTGCCACCGTTGGCTTCATTGATATTCAAGAGCACGCGCAGATCGCTGGCGCGTCCAATTCCCACGTCGGTCAACGAGACGGTGTGCTGATGAGGGCCGGCGCTTATATCACCGAAATCGACGTCTCCGTTTTTGGTGTAACGAACTCCGCCCGCTTCGGTCGTGCTGTTGCCAGAATGCTGGAGATTCAGGGCCGCCAGTGGCGGAACTAACTTTTGAATATCCGGGCTAACCAGGACTATTCCGTCCGCGTAAGCCCGGCCGCTTGAGCAGGCCACAAACACGAGCACGGCACCAACGATCATTATCTTTGAAAGCAACTTCATTTTCTCATCGCTCCTTCTCATGTCCACCGGAATTTACTTCGACTTGGACTTACTTCTAATTTCTCGTTGTAGAAAAAGCCGAAAGACATCCGGCTTCCAAGAGTAAATAGGTCGGAGTTTTCAGAAAAATATTTGTGATTACGCGGATCTGTAGAGGTGAAGAATCAATCCCGCGCGCAAATCACAGGGGAGCGATCACCCGAACGGTTTCTCAATCGACGGACTCTGCTCAGTAAAAAACTTCGGACCGTTGCTAGTGATATAGAGACAATCTTCCAGACGGATTCCAAACTCTCCATAGATCACGATCGTTGGTTCGTCGCTAAAGCACATTCCGGGTTGAATCGGTGTCTTGTTGCCGCGCACAAAGTAAGTCCACTCATGACCGTCGAGACCGATGCCGTGACCGGTGCGATGCGGCAAGCCCGGCGTTTTGTAATCGGGACCAAAGCCCGCATCCGTCAGAACCTTTCGCGCGGCGTAATCGACCGCTTCGCAGGGCGCGCCAACTTTTGCGGCCGCGAAGCCTGCGTCCTGCGACTTTCGTTCAATGTCCCAAACATCGCGCTGCCGTTGCGTTGGTTTGCCAAAGACGAAGGTGCGCGTGATGTCTGATTGATAACCTTCGACGGTGCAACCGTCGTCCATCAGAACCATGTCGCCTTCCTGCAACACCTGCGGCTTGCTGCTGCCGTGCGGAAACGCGGTGTACTTCCCAAAGCTGACAAAGATTCCGCCTGACACGCCCAGATTGCGAAAGGCCGTCGCGCAGTTTCCGGCAAATTCCTGCTGCGTCATGCCTTCGCGCGTCGTGGCCCAGGTCGCGCGATAAGCGATGATCGTGAGGTCGTTTGCCTTCTGCATCAGCGCCAGCTCAGCCGGTGATTTGTACATGCGACAACCGGCCGTGATCGGAGTCGCGCTCACATATTCAAGCTTGGGCGCAGCCTGGCGAATTCCATCGTAGAAGAAAAATCGCACGCGCTCTTCGATTCCAATCCGGCCAGACCGCATCCCGCGATCTTTGAATATCTGCGCGACGCGAAGATACGGACTCTCGTCTTCTTCCCAGGTGCGAATGTCGGCTGCGCCAATCTTGATCAGCTCGCGCGCGCGTTCTTCTTCAAACTTGGGACAGACCCAGGCGATGTCGCCATGCTGCGGAATCACCAGCGCGAACATTCGTTCGCTCTGTCCCCAGCGCATGCCGGTAAAGTAGTACATGCTGGTGCCTGATTCGATATAGATCGCGTCGATCTTTTGCTCGCCCATTAACTGCTGAGCCTTGGCGATTCGCGCCTTGCGTTCGTCGTCAGTGATCGGCACGACGTCTTTTGTCATCGGCCGCAGGTTCTTGATCAGATCCGGCACGTCCTGACGTTGCTGGATCGTCTCGAGTTCTTCGGAGTAAGCGAACGCGAAGTTGGGGAGCATGGCCGCGCCGGCCACACCCGCCGACGCGCGCAAGAAGTTTCGTCTGTCGATGCACATGGGCCGAGATTGTAATCGAAGGTTCGCTTCGACGCCATGAAAGAGCCACAGATTTACACGGATCGACACAGATAGGAGGTTGTCCTCGACGACCGTGCTTATTGATTTTTCGATCTGTGTCATCTGCGTTAATCTGTGGCCGATTTTCTTTGGCTACCTTGCGTCGCAAACTTCTATATTTGCTCCTTTCTCTTGTGGCATTGCTGCCGTGTTTCTCGGCAGCTCACGCCCAACAATCCCTCCGTTGGGGCGCCGATCCCAGTGGCGGCGCGCCTTATGTTTTCAATGATCCCAAGCATCCCGATCAGTACATCGGTTATGAGAAAGAAATGGTCGATGCGTTGGCTAAGGCAATGGGACGCAAACCCGAGTTCGTTGCGTCTGACTGGGAGACCCTTGTATCCGCATTACAACGCAACTCGTTCGACGTGATCGTCAATGGATTAGAGCCCACCGCTGATCGTCAGAAGCAAATTCAATTCAGCAAGCCTTATTACATTTTTCAGCTGGCACTAACTGTTAGAAAAGACGAGCAGCAGATTCATTCACTCGCTGATTGCAAAAATCGCGTCGTCGGCACACTGGGCAACACGGCCGCGTCGCGCTTGTTGCAACAGGAAGGGATTAGTTTCAAAGAGTACGCAGAACCGCCGACCGCCTATCGCGATCTGGAATTGAAACGCATCGATGCGGTGATCATGGATGTACCCGCGGAAGTTTTTTATGTCAGCAAGAGCGCGACGTTGAAGCGCGCTGGGGAGCCTTTCTTTCGGGGTACTTACAACATCGGCTTGCGTAAAGGCGATGATGCTTTGAAAACGGAGATCGATGCGGCGATCGACAAGATCATTAGCGACGGTACGCTTGAACAAATTCTCCGCAAGTGGGGATTGTGGAACGATGCGCAACTTGAATTGCAAAATCGAGCGAAGCCGGGTGCGCAAAACACCGATGTCGCGTACGACATCACGTCCACGTCGTTCAATTGGCTCGAAGCAATTTGGCGACTGACCCGCGCGGCGTTCGTCACAGTGCTAATCGCATTCGGTTCGATGGCGATTGCACTGACACTCGGCATGCCGCTGGCGATTGGCCAATGGAAAGGACCACGGCCGGTCCAATGGCTGTGCACTATTTACGTTGAATTCTTTCGCGGCACTCCGGTGCTGGTCCAACTGCTGTTTCTTTACTTCGGTTTGCCGACGATTGGGCTCGCGATGCCCGGATGGCTGACCGCCCTGATCGGTCTGGGGTTGAACTATGCGGCGTACGAATCGCAGGTTTATCGCGCAGCGTTGGAAGCAATTCCGCGCGGGCAGTGGGAAGCTTCGTACTTGCTTGGCATGAGTCCGCTGCTGGCATTTCGCCGGATCATTCTGCCGCAGGCTTTTCGCATCGCGCTGCCGCCGATGACCAACGATTTCGTCTCGCTCTTCAAAGATACTTCGACTGCTTACGCGATTTCAGTTTGGGAACTCGCCACTGCCTATCGCGAAATGGCAAACGCCTCGGGACAATTTCTCATGCTGGGTGTCGCGGTGTCGTTGTATTACCTGGCGATGAGTTTGCCGATGGCCCATCTGGCGCGCCGGCTCGAGCGGAAATTGCAGAGACGAGAAGCAATCGAAGCAGTGGGGGCTGAGATCGTCTGAGAATTATTTAGAGGCGGGCTACCGCCCGCCCGATCACGTGAGTTTAGACGGCGCAGGGATGATGGCGGGCAGTAGCCCGCCTCTAAACGGAAAGAAAAACTCAAGAAATGATTCGCGTCACTAACCTAATCAAAAACGCCAATCGGACCCGTATCCTGCGCGGTGTGTCTTTTGACGTGGCGCCGCAAACGGTGCTCGGCATCATCGGCGCATCCGGTAGCGGCAAGACGACGCTGCTGCGCTGTCTCAATGGGTTGGAACGAATTGATGAGGGAGAGATTGAGTGTGGCGACGTGCATCTGGAGGCGAACCTTTCCAAACATGAATACGCTCGACGCGTCGTCGAGCTGCGACGAAAAGTTGGCACAGTCTTTCAGCATCTCTATCTGTTTCCGCATCTGACGGTGCTCGGCAATATCATCGAAGCTCCGGTGCACGTGCTGCGCGTGCCACGCGAAACAGCCCAACGCGAAGCATTCGAGCTGCTTGATTCCGTTGGATTGAAAGACAAAGCGCCGCGTTATCCGGAATCGCTTTCCGGCGGAGAGCAACAACGCGTAGCGATCGCCCGCGCCTTAGCCATGCATCCGGCGCTGCTGATGTTCGATGAACCTACGAGCGCTCTCGATCCGAAACGCAGCGCGGGATTGCGTTCGCTCTTGCGCGGCACAGTCGATCGCGGGCACACGATGGTGATCGTTTCACACTCGATCGGATTCCTTGAAGGCCTGGCGGATCAATTGCTTTACATGGAAGGCGGCGAGGTGGTGGAGTTCGGTCCAGCCAGACAGATTCTGAATTCGCCCCAGGATCCGCGCACGAAGGATTTTGTTGAGGTCAGTACCGGGAGCGGTAGCGACCGGGTTACGCCTTGATTACACGATCGTCATTTGTAACGAGCTTTACCCGGTCGCTACCGCTCCCGGTACTGACCTCCATGCCTATCCCGCGCTTCATTCCCTAAACCAGGTTCATCGGCGTGGGGTTCTTCGGATCTTTTGTGTAATCGTAAAAGCCGCGCCCCGATTTTCTTCCATACAATCCGGCCATCACCATGCGCTTCAAAAGCGGCGGCGGCGCGAAGCGCTTCTCGCGAAACTCGTTGAACATGATCTCAGCGATGTAGTACGTCGTATCAAGCCCGACGAAATCGCCGAGCGTGAGCGGGCCCATCGGATAGCCGCAGCCAAGCTTCATGGCATTATCTATGTCGACGATCGAGCCGACCCCTTCTTCCAACGCGCGAATCGAATCCAGCATGTACGGAACTAACAAGCGATTGACGATGAATCCGGTTTTGTCGCTGGCGCGCACGGGCACCTTGCCCAGCTTTTTCGCGAACGACACTGCGTCTTCATAAACATCCGGATTAGTCAGAATGGTGCGCACCACTTCAACCAACTTCATTATTGGCACCGGATTGAAAAAGTGCATGCCAATGAAACGTTGTTGACGCTCAGCCGAACTGGTGGACATCATCTGGGTGATCGACAACGAAGAAGTGTTCGACGCAAAGATTGTCTCCGGCTTACAGACAGCATCAAGCTCGCGATAGGTTTTTTGTTTCTCGTCCAGGTTTTCAATGATGGCTTCGATGATGATGTCGCAATCATCCAGGTCGTCGAATGAAGTTGTCCCGAACAAACGATCGCGCGTCGCCTTTTGCTGTTCCGCGGTGATTGTTCCCTTATCAGCAAAGCGCTCCAGCGATTTTTCGATCGACGCAAATCCTTTCTGAATCAGTTCCTGCGACACTTCGCGGACGGTCGTTTCGAATCCAGCCATCGCGGCGGTCTGGGCAATGCCGGCTCCCATCAGACCACAGCCGAGTACGCCAACTTTTTTGATCTCCATCAAGTCTCCTTTAGTCATCCACAGTTAAGTAAAGGCGGGATGGGACACATAGGTCTCATCGGACGTATAGGACCCATAGGTCCCATCGTCTCCCTTTGGATGATTCCTCACAACGTAATATCAAAATCTCTCGCGACGAAAAAGAAGCTGACCACGACGACGAGCAGTGCCAGAACCTGCCCGACGCGCCAGGCGATCGTAACCCCGGTCGATTGGCCCGGCCGTTTGTAACTCACCACGGCAGCAAGTGCGGCGCCCGATAACAGTCCGCCCATGTGTGCGGCATTATCTATGAAGCCGCGTCCGACGAATCCGATTCCCAGATTGAGCAGGATTACCGGCAACATACCGGTGCCGAAGGCGCGCTTGAAACCTTCAGGCAGTTCGCGCCGGTACTTCAGCCCGAACACGAACAGCACCCCGACCAATCCAAACAACGCGCCCGATGCCCCCGCCGACGGATCGTCATGATTCTTGATCAAAAAACTTGTAACAACGCCGGGATGCGATCCGGGAATAACCGTTAAGTAACTCGCGAGCACGCCGGCGACACCTGTGACCACCCAAAACACCGCGAACTTTGCCGACCCGTAAAGCTTTTCTACCCATGGACCAATCACCCACAGGCTGTACATGTTGATGACCACGTGCGGCAGATTGACGTGAATGAATATGGGCGTGACCAGTCGCCAATACTCGTGATCGTAACCAATCAGATAATTCGTCTTCGCGCCAAACGCCAACAGGACTGGCTCCGGAAATCCGGCCCACAGAACGCCGGTTGACATTCCGCTGACCTGCCACATCAACAGGAAGACGAAAAAATTCAAGACTAGAAAAACGATCGTGAATATGTAAGGACGAGACAGAACGGCCCGCGCATAACTGAGATTATACCGTTCGTGCATTGGCACCTGAGGCGGCGTGGGCGCGGCCAAAGGCGCGCCGCACACATGGCAGGAAGCTTCGCCGGCGCCTATGATCGCGCCGCAATTACGACAGACACTGGGCCGGCCAGGATGATTTGATTGAGCTTCAGGCAAGGAATTTGGAGTGCGCCGGCTTGACGGCGCTTTCGGTTCGGAGTTCGGCGTCTACACGGGTTTTCAATTTGCTGAAATTCCGCCTGAAGACGGAACTCCAAACAATCCAAAGCGGCGTCAAGCCGCCGCACTCCAAAAACTACTTTCCGGTCTTTTCCAATAAATTCACGAGATCGTCAGCGTGCTCTTCTTCGACTGCGAGAATCGTCTCCATCAATCGCCGAGACGTTGGATCGTCATTCCCGAGATATTGAACGATGTCGCGATAGCTATCGATGGCGATGCGTTCGGCGACCAAATCTTCCTTGATCATATCCGTCAGCGTTTCGCCCTCAACGTATTCAGCGTGACTGCGCGTCAGCAAACCTTCAGGATTAAAATTTGGCTCGCCGCCGAGTTGCACGATTCGCTGGGCGATTTGATCGGCATGGCCTTGCTCCTCGTTGGAGTGCTGCAAGAATTCGGCCGCCACGCTGTCGGCATTAATTCCCGAAGCCATAAAGTAATGACGTCGATAGCGCAGGACGCAAACGATTTCGGTGGCCAGGGCTTCGTTCAGAACTTTGATCACAGTTTTGCGATCGGCACTATAGCCTTCAGTGACCGCGCCATTTTCGATGTGTTTGCGCGCGCGTTCACGTAGAGTTTTGATATCGGTAAGAAACGGTTTTGATGACATGGATGCTCCTGTTTAGACTCCGCTCTCAGTCTTTTTTACTCAAAATGGATCGAGGGTTGACGCACGATATTACTCGCTCGCTCAGACCTTGGGCAAGCGAGTACGCCCTTTGGTAGTGTCCTGTTTTTGCTTTTGCGCATCTTTGCGCCTTGGCGTCTTTGCGTGAGATTACTTCTTGATGCCGGGCGATTCACGCAAAGGCGCGAAACCGCAAAGTAAAACCGCAAAGTAAAACACTACTTCCGCATCAGGGGTTGCTTCGCTTACAGTCCAGGCTAGCTTGTGGCTTTAGTTAGCACTTAAAGGCTGAACCCAAAAATTGGAATCGATCCCTGCTTCCATGTTAGTGCGTCCCGATCCGGCTGAAGTCCTTAGACCAAGTGTGAAGCACAGACACTCAGCTCGCCTTCATCAATCTGGTTGACAGATCAAGCGGTCAACGGTTCGGTCAATCGGACCAAATCATTCCCGGCGAAGCACCACAACCACCGAAGAACAAACGAATTAACGACCTCACGCGGTTGGCACGAGGCTTGTTTTGTCCTGCCCCTTCGCACCCCCCGACGTGCGAGTTCAGTTGTACCGAAAAGCATTGACTCGTTTTTAAGGAGCACCAAGGAATGCGAAGGTCTTATCTACTGATAACGTTAATCGTTCTGTCGTTCGTTTCGCCGCTCGCTAACTTTATGCCGGGCGTGAACACATCGCACGCACAGACGAAACCCAACCAGCTGCGCTTCGGCAAGCTCGCCGATTCCCTGCGCGAACGCGTTCAATCGGCCCGTGATAACAGCAACGAAACCGCGCGCGTGATTTTTAATTTGAGCGACTCGGCCGACCCAGAGCAATTGAGCCAGGCACTTACCCAACGCGGCGCGCGGTCGACAAAAAATTTGGACGCGCTGGGATTGATGGTTGCTGATGTCCCCCTGAACAAATTAGAAGAAGCTGCCGAAAGCGATCAGGTCTCGTGGATCTCAGCCGATCAGGAGGTGCGTTCCCTGGCAACCGATAACACCAGTCACATCGAGATCACGACCGGCGCCAGCAAAGTCTTACCACTCGACAAAAACAATGTTGTCGGAAGCGGCGTTGCCAACGGCGGTGCTGGAAACGGAGTCGGCATCGCCATCGTCGATAGTGGAATCACTCCGGCGGACGCGGCCGAGTTCGTCGGTTATAAGTGGCAGCAAAGCAGTGGTCTTCTCAGCACCGGCTTGTTGTCGCAAAGTTACGTGCAATCCTATAACCGAATTCAAAAGAGCATCGACTTTACCGGCGAGAACCGCACCGACGACGCTTACGGTCACGGCACGCACACGGCCGGCGTTGCAGCGGGCACCGGTCAATCGAGTGAAAATTACGCCGCGAACAATCCCGGCGCGCCAACCTACGGCGGCGTTGCGACCGGCGCAAACCTGATCAATGTTCGCGTCCTCAATTCACAGGGCACCGGCACTGTTTCAAATGTGATTGCCGGCATTAATTGGGTGATCCAGAACAAGAGCACCTACAACATTCGCGTCATGAACCTCTCGCTGGGGACAGCGATTACACAGAGTTACAAGACCGATCCTCTCTGTC
>Ga0193729_1000866_pt1 | contig 15747 bp, 20 predicted proteins | sample U1c2metaG_FD_143036 | JGI IMG/M metagenome (GOLD analysis project Ga0193729, IMG submission 143036) | Soil microbial communities from a riparian zone of the East river system, Colorado, United States - U1c2 | ecosystem: Environmental > Terrestrial > Soil > Riparian zone | place: USA: East River...
GGGCGCATCCATATTTGAGCTACCAGCAAGGCCCGAGCCGGATTCGTGAACTCGCCGATCGCGCGATCGCCTCTATAGCTGCCTTCACTGCGCGTCGTAAAAACCGGCGCTTCACCATGTATGCGCCGGAATTTCAAAGCGTCGCACGCGAAGTTGCTGACGTACGCGCATTGACTTGGTCGTCTGATCTCAGCGATGCGCTCGGGCGCGCGCAATTGCAATTGCGCGCACTTGCGCAGCAACTCGATGCGGGCGCGCACCATGAGTCGGGCGCGGTTTCCATGCCGCGGGTCAGCGTTATCGCTCGCGCGGAAGCGAATGGCGGCGCACTCGAGGACTTGGGCGAGACCAACTGGCCGTATCTCGCGATTTAGCGCCCCCTTTCGCGGCGCACTTTCCGATCTGACAACGGACGTTGAGGATTCCTACAAAACTCGCCGCTTTCCGCCGATCGCTGGCGGCCTAATCCCATCGCAATATGGCCCATCAACGGGTGCAATAGGAGGCAATCATGGGAAGCGAAATTATTCCGACGCCGCCGAGTACGGAAACTCCACCGTTGGCTCCGCACGATCCGCCGGAGCCTGCACCACAAGCTGCGGCTTGGCGCCGCGCCCTTCGGGTGATCGGCTACGTGCCGCCCAAGGATTATCGCATGGGCAGGACGACCGTCGTCCGAACCACTGTTCGCAAAGGATAGGGCCATGGAAAAAAAACAGCTGATCGCGATCGGCATTGCCCTGCAAACCCAGGTTCTAAAAGCGTGCCCTGTACATCACCAGCTGTATTTCGATGACGAGGTGAATCCGGCAAGCGCATTCGCGCTGGCCATTGATCTGGTACGCAAGCGCAAGCCTTATGTCGACGAATTCAACAACGACGAGCACGAATTGACGGACTTGCTCAGTGATACGCTGGCGACAACGCCCACCTGTTGCCCTGAGTGCCAATCGTCGGTAAAACTAAGCTCGCTGCCCGATGGTGAGCGCTTCAGCGAGCGTGCGCTCGAGGGCGGGCAAATCGTAGGGTTTGGGCAGCATCAGAACGGTGCGCGCGGTTTCGCCCAACATGAACTCGATGTTCATGGCGCCCCGAGGGTATCATAAGAACTTGCCATAAGCCGGTAGGCGGCCGTACCGCTGATTCCACGTTCAATTTTGGTGCGCTGGTTTGAGACATAACGCAGCACAAAATGCCTACTATTGCCTGGTTTTGAGACCTGCAGCAGCCACTCCCGCACGCCGGAAATGTAGAGTTGCGGCGCGTTACAAAGTGGAGGATGTCATGGTCGATTTGGTATCTCGCTGGGGCAACAGCGCCTTGATGTTCACGTTCCTGCTGATAACCTACGCGGTGGTCATCACCTTAAGGTAATTCGGCGCGTGCTTTCAAGCGCGGAGCGGAACTCACCTCTTCCGCAGTGACTCGTTTTGATTTCCACAGCACCACGCTGTAGTAACAAACGTAGTAGCCCATCAACACAAAAAACAACGCGACCGTCAGCGGACTCTGCAGCATGCTTGCCGATGCAAATGCCGGGGCCGCCGAGTCAGCGCCCACGGCGTGGGCGGTGGACGTGCCGCCGTACATCTCGGCGAATCGATAGACAAGCCGCCCGAGAAACAATAACGAAACCGCGATGCCCGTGTAGGTGTGCGGCACGTAGTAGAGCTGGTGATCGATTTTGAGGAAGCGTGTGCGCGCCGCGCCCCATAGCGCCAAAGCGACGCCGGCGGCGACGCCCGCCAACACTGCGGACAGGAATTCCGTCGAACGCCATGCAACCGGCAGCAGAAGGCAGCCGGCGATCAACAGCACGGCGATACGCACTTGCATGCGCACGCGCCGCAGTTGCTGCTGACCGAAGCTGCGGCGCAGACGGCGGTAGATGACGAACACCGCCAGCACCGCGAGCAGAAATGGCCCGATTTTCGAAAAATCTGCTTCCATTTACCCGATACTACTACACCCATGGGCAACGCGAGTTTGGCGTCGGCGGCAAGAAGCGAATTGACGCGCGGAGTCGGCGCCTGGGGCGCGATCGCGGTCAATGTTGCCAACATGATCGGCACGGGAGTCTTTCTCAAGACCCGAGTCATGACCTGCAATGTCGGCGGCGCCAAGACAGTCCTGTTGGTGTGGGTCGCGGCAGGATTGTTGTCGCTGGCCGGCACCTTCTCCTATTCAGAGATCGCAGCCATGATGCCGGAGGCGGGGGGCGATTACGTTTACCTGCGGCGTGCCTATGGCAAAGCGGTGGGTTTCTTGTACGGCTGGATGACCTTCGCGGTTGCAAAAGCCGGATCACAAGCCGCTCTCGCGGTCGGCCTTGCCATTTTTATGAACGTGGCTGTCGGCGGGGCATTGGAACATTGGCAGCTCGAGGCCAACCTGTTCGGCTTTCACCTCGGCGTGAGCGGCCTGACGCTGGTCGCCCTTGCCACCATTTGGACGGTAGCACTGATCAATTGCGCCTCCGTGACCTCGGGAGGGCGTACCGCACTGACCTTGACGATCGCGAAAGTCGTGTTGATTCTCTGTGTGGGCATCAGCGCGTTTGTTTTTGCGCCGGGTGATTGGACGCACTTGGCAGGATCGGGAATCGCCGGCACTTGCGAGGGAGTCGCAGCCAGCGCGCGCGGCGGGTATGCAGGATTCGGAGCCGCCATGCTCGGCGCGCTCTGGGCCTATGATGGGTGGAGCAACGTGGCGCCGCTCTCGGGAGAAATTCGCAACCCCCAGCGCAATTTGCCGCGCGCCTTCGTCGGCGGCATGCTCGTTGTCGCATCCTTGTACTTGTTCGTCAATGTTGCGTATTTCTATGCCATGACGCCGCTCGAGATTGCAAGCGTGCCGACCAGCTCTTCGGTCGCGACGGAAGTATTGCAGCGCTTCTTGGGACCCATCGCGGTCTCCATGACGGCGGTTGCGCTCATGATCTCCTCATTCGGCTCGCTGCATTCGAGCGTGCTCGCGAATTCGCGTGTTCCTTACGCCATGGCGCGCGACGGCTTGTTCTTTCGCGGCCTGGCCAAGCTGTCGCCCCGTTCAAACGTTCCCGCGCGGGCGATCGTGGCGCAGGCCGCCTGGGGCAGTGTGCTCGCGCTGTCAGGTTCGTACGATACCCTGACCGACTCTGTGGTATTCGCCTCGTGGCTCTTCTATGGGTTGAGTACCGGGTCGCTATTCATTTTCAGACGGACGATGCCCGACGCGCCGCGGCCCTATCGAGCGCTGGGCTATCCTGTGGTGCCCGCGATTTTTCTCGTCGTGACAGGCGCGTTGCTGATCAACACGTTCATCGCGGCACCTCATGAGGCGCTGCGGGGCGTCGGGGTATTGATTGCGGGGCTGCCGCTGTACTGGTATTGGTCGCGCAAAAACCCGAATTCGTAGCGCAAAAAGCGCGGCCGAGGCTGCCTCGGCCGGCGCTCCAATTTCGTTAATGATCTTCGCCTGGCAGGTCGAACACCAGCACCTCGGCCTCCTGGCCGCGCTCAAGATGCAGTTCCGTGCCGCGAGTCACTTGCAGCGCGTCGCCCGCAGCGAGGACAACACCGTTCGCCGTCACCGCGCCGCGCGCCACATGCACATAGATACGGCGCCCGGGTTTCACTTCGAGATCCGCCTGTTCGGCGCTGTCGAACAACCCCGCATAGACGCGTGCATCCTGATGGATCAACAGCGACCCTTGAGCGCGATCGGGCGACACAATCAACCGCAGGCGCCCGCGCTTATCCTGCGCGGCGAAGTGCTTTTCCTCGTAGCTCGGCTCAATGTTGGCCTTGCTCGGTTGGATCCAGATCTGCAGAAAGTGTGTATCCGCGCTTGCCGACGGATTGAACTCGCTATGCCGCACGCCGCTTCCCGCGCTCATGCGCTGCACGTCTCCGGGTCTGATGGTTGATCCATTGCCCATGGAGTCCTTGTGCGCAAGCTCGCCGGACAACACGTAGCTGATGATTTCCATATCGCGATGAGCATGGGTGCCAAAGCCGGCGCCGGCCTGCACCCGATCTTCATTGATCACCCGCAATGGGCCGAACTCGACATGCTTGGGGTCGTAGTAGTCGGCAAAGGAAAACGTGTGAAAAGACTTAAGCCAACCATGGTCGGCAAAGCCTCGTTCTTGACTGCGCCTAATTTCGTTCATCGGAACCTCCATGAACACAGAGTAGGCTCGAACGAGCCAATAAAAAAGCGCAAAATTTAGCTGAAATTGATCGAAAAAATGGATCTCTTGGTGCCGGTAGGACAGGCCCTACAGAGGGTAACGAGGCGGCCCGACTGATTGGCACAACGATGGCGATTAGAGTCGCCTACACAGCCGCTGGGGGAGATCGATAATGTCAATAAGCACGATCCTGCTGATAGTTTTGGTGCTGCTCTTGATTGGGGCGCTTCCGGCGTGGCCGTATAGCAGCGCATGGGGTTACTACCCGAGCGGCGGGCTGGGCTTGCTACTCATTGTACTGCTCGTTCTCGTCGTGACCGGCCGCTTGTAGTGAAGCGGATTTGGTCGGTGCCCCTGGCGCTTGCAGGGGCGTTAAGCGCTGCTTCGAGCGGGCTGGCGGCTCCGTGCAGCGACCCCGCGGTGCTGTCGCGCTTGGATTATCTGGTGCTCGCGAGCATGGCCGATTCGAAGCGGCCGCTCTCCCTGGCTACTTACCGGCCGCAGCCGCGGGTCTCTCCCGAGGCCACGCGGATTGAGCCGATGGATGCGCCGCCGAAATCCGCAGCTTCTCCGGCGCCATCCCACTAGAAGTAACCGTGCAGCTCCATCAGTATCACCTGTTGATTCTGCGTGTTGTTCTGCGGAATGCCGAAGTAGTGGCGGTAGCCGGCGCGAAGTTGTAAGAAAGGCAGCGGCGTGTACTCATACACGATGCTGTAACGGGTCTGCTGGTCGTTGCTCACGGATCGATCCGGATCTTGGTATTCCGCGGTCAGCTTCAGGTTATGGCCCTTGAGAATTCGCCAGTCCCCCTCGAGCAGCCCGGCAGCAAGCGTGCGTCCTCCAGGAAGGCTTTCATCGTGCACGAGGTCGCCCTCAGCCAACCATGCAATGGGACCGGTCCTCAGGCCGGCGAACAGACCACCCACCCGCCGATCGCCAACGTTGGATTGGGTGGATGAGCCTGCAATTCCCACCCGCCAAATAGGCTTCGTGTATACCACTTGGGTGGTGACTTGGTAACCCGACCCAGTGTTCGCGTTGGCCTGGCCGTTGGTCACGTCGAATTGCGCCGACCAGGCGGAATGCTCCCATCCCAATTCAATGCCTTTGTCGGGAGTCGTCATGTTGATGCCGCTGACCTGCTGCACGAAGGCGGTTTGATCCTGAAGTCTCCAGCCGAAAGGCAGGTAGAATTGTCCGCCCTTGATATAAAAGCCATCCATGGTGCTGCCATAGCGCACGTAGGCTTCTTCGTTGGTCGAACCGTTGGGCGCTATTTGTTCGTCCACGTATAGCGCGAGCCGATCCGGAATGATGGTCAGATTTGCATAGACTCGAAATTGCTCGAGCTGAAAAGATTGCTGGCTTGGCGAATTCGGGGTGGTAACACGGGTCCAATCGGATCGCAGGTCGCCGCCGACTTGCAGCCGGTCGGTGACTTTCCCGGTCCAAGTATCGAGCGCGTTGTCGACCGTCTCCGCGGGCAGCAGCACTTTGGCGTAGGTCACTCCAAATTCACTGCGCAAGCCGCCGCCGGTCGGATTGACATGGCACACATTGCATTTATAACCCGTCATGACGGCGAGATAGGGTTCCGCTTCGGCGGGAGCTGTGCGCAACAGAGCGACGATCGCCAGCATTAGCGCAGCGATTGTTAAGCGCTGAATCATGGAAGAACCTCAACATCAAATGTGGAAATCATCGACTCGCCGAGTTCGTCGGGCGTGCCGACCACGAGCGAGCGACCCGCGATGTCGCTGAATTGCGATGGCGAACCTGCGTTGATCACGAGGCGGTAGTGACCGCTCGAGAGCGGCAGCGACGGCCATACCATGAGTGCGCCCGGGTTGGCGCTGGAAACCGTGACGCGCGCCGGTACGATTTCGCTCACCGCCGGCGGCGCGCCCGGATTCAGCTTTTCGATGTGCATGGAGCGGCTGTCGATCTGCGTCACGTCAAGCTCATGATTGAAGGCAATCATGATTTGCGGCGGTGATGCGCTCACCGGCTCAACGGCATCCGGCACGATGGAAGTGATTGCCAGCGGCGCCGCGGCGTGAACGGTTGCAGCAGCGGTGGCAGTGGCGGAGGGCGGCGCGCCATCCGTGATCCATTGCCGAATAAAGGCAATCGTACTGGTCGTCAAACAGGGTTGCGACGTGGGGCATCCGAATGGCATTTGCTGGCCGACTGACTGGTGACCCTCTAGCTTCTGAATGATGTAGCTGTTGTCGGGATCTCCCGGTTTCACGCGCAGCAGCGACGGCACTTCGGTGCTGGGCATGCCCACCAACAAATTGAAGCTATTAGCCGCATCAAGGCGCAAGCCCTCTGGGGCACTGCCGCCCATATGGCAGACCGAACAGATCGGCGTGAAAATATTGGCCTGAATGGAATCGAAATCGGCCGAGAGCGGCGGCACGGAGCCTCCGCCTCCCGGTACCAACGGCCGGCCATTCGCGTCCAGCCCTTCGCCGTTGCCGGAGCAAGCTGCAATGACCAATGATGCCAAAACAGCGCAAGCGCGCGATGCCAGCGGCACCAGATACTTTACTGAATCCATAGCTCCGCTCACGGGTTGGTCAAATCAATTCGTCCGTACACGCCGTCTGCGCGCCGCCGGCAATGAGTTGTTTGATGAGTTTGCCATTGGTGTCGTAGATGTCAACGTAGCCCAGGCCTGCACCGTTGGCATTGACCAGATCGGCAGGCGCTGCTTGCTGGGCGGGTATGAGCGTGTTCGAGAGGTATGTGCCCAAGCCTGGCAGAAAGGTTTAATCTGTGCGGCCATAACGGCGAGGTTTTTCAATGCAGTGCATGGTCCGGCGGTTGTGAAATAGTGCGTGTGCCTGCGCGCGCTGCCGCATGGCTTGTCGGTGTTACCCTCGCTTCAACTCACTCCATGGCGGCAAACGAGTGGGGTGGTTCCGCCGCCCTAACCAGCGACTACTACGTGCGCGGCATATCCCGCACCAGCGACAATCCCGCGCTGCAATTAGACTTGCACTATGCGAGCCCGAGCGGATTCTTAGCCGGCGCATTCGCTTCCAATACGCAAATCGATCCCGGAGAGCCGCGTGACGTCGAGCTCAGTGGATTTATCGGATACGCGCGTAATCTCGGTGACGAGTGGCACGGCAGGTTCATGGTCAGCCACTATGCCTATCCTTGGAATCAAGCGGGTTCGCACTACAACTACGATGAACTCGATTTCGATCTTGCCTATCAGGGCTGGCTGCACTTCAGCGTGGGCTATTCACCCAACTCGCCGAGGTTCTTGCAAAAGCCGTCTCGCTATGTTATCGGCGTGACCGAAAAGTCAGCCGAATTGAGCCTGCAACGGCAAGTCTTTGGGAAATTTTCAGTCACGGCGGGGGCGGGCTACAGCTTCCTCGATGGCCCCCGATCAGGCGGCTACGCCTACTGGAGCGGCGGCGCAGCCTATGACTTTCAGTCGCTGACCTTGGTTTTGTCATATGTCGATACCACGGCCGAAGCTAAGGCACTGTTTTATAACGCTGCGGCAACCGGAGAGTGGACGGCGACCGCGATTTGGCGCTTCTAAAATCATGCTCATTTTGCAACTCTTTGGAGCACGCATGGTACTTATAGGGGATGGCTAAATATCGATGAGGATCCGTCGCTGATGACCCCGCTTCCCAAGAACTCTCCCAAAGAACGCGATAATGCGCTGCTGGCGGCCATTGCGGCGGGCGATCGGCGCGCGCTGGAAGAGTTGTACTTAAGCTATCACCGGCGGTTGGCGCGCTTCTTGTCGCGTTTTACGCCTCGCTATGAAAACATCGAAGAGATCATCAACGACACTTTCATGGTCGTCTGGCAAAGCGCGAAAGATTTTCGCAACGCATCGCAGGTCTCTACCTGGGTGATCGGGATCGCTTATCGCACCGCATTGAAATCCTTTCGGCGCCAAAAGAACCACAATGTTGCCCACAGTCTCGAGGACTACCCCGAGCAAACGGTCGATCCTACCTCTGAGGCCGAAGTCCGTGATTGGTTGAAGCATGGCTTGAGCCGCTTGCCCATGGAGCAGCGGCTGACATTGGAACTGGCCTATCACATGGGACATTCTTTGGAGGAAATCGCGGCGATCACCGATTGCCCCGTCGGCACGGTCAAGGCCCGTATGTTTCACGCCCGCGAAAAATTACGCCAATACCTCCCCACTCTGGGCGGCGGAGCGTCCGAATTGCCCGCGAGAATAAGATGACCCACAACCGCCGCTTCGAAAATTCCGTAGAACACCAAGAGGTCTCGGCGCTGATCCCCTGGTACGTCAACGACACCCTCGCTGACCCTGAGCGGCAGAGAGTGGATGAGCACATCGGCAGCTGCGCAGTTTGTCGCGATGACCTGGCCGTACATAAGCGCATCCTCGAGGCAATCAACGCGCAGCCGGCGCTCGACTACATGCCGGTGGCATCTTTGAAGCGACTGCAGGCACGGCTTGATGTTGCGCAGACCCAGGCCGCCTCGCCGCCCATACCGCCGCTCGAGCCAAGCCGCAGCGACGCACCGTGGCGCGGGTGGATGGCCGCCTCGATTGCCGCGATGGCGGTTGCCATCGGCCTGTTGGCGGCTGATCGATGGGTGCAGTTTGAAGTTCGTGAGAAACAGCCGAACTACAGCACCGTGACAACCGCGATTCCCCGGCCCCAGGGTGAAGCGATTCGCGCCGTGTTCGCGCCGAACATTACGCTGGTGGAACTGCAGACAATACTCGATGAGGCGCAGTTGAAGATTGTTTCCGGGCCTACTGAAGCGGGCGTATATTCGTTGGCTTCGAATTCCACTCTGACGGTGCGCTCATCTCTGGCGCTGTTGCGTCGGCACTCGACGGTGCGTTTTGCAGAGGAAACGTTGGCGGAGTCCGAATCGGGCAATTCTCCATGATTCGATGGTCGATGCTGACTGTCGTGATGATACTGGTCGGCGCGTGCAGCAGCGCGCCGCCACGCGTCGAGTCGCGCGCCCTGGGCAATCAGGTATCTCAATCGGCGGATCGCCTCATCATTGTCGCGGTAGGCAGCGCGCCGGCCGCCTATGTCGCGAATGCCGGCGGCACACCGCGGGGCTATGACGCCGTCGCGGACTACGGTCCAACCTCTCATGCTCGCCAGGCGATGCGCGCGCTGGAGAAGGAGTACGGCCTGAGAGAAGTCAACGCCTGGCCGATCGAGCCATTGCACATCCATTGCGCTGTGCTGGAGATACCCTCCGGCGCGGATCGCAACACCTTGCTCGCGGCGTTGGCAAAGGATAAGCGTGTCAAGCTGACGCAGCCTTTGCAAACCTTTGCGACCCGCACCGATGGCTACAACGATCCTTACATCGGATTGCAGCGCGGCTTCCAGCAGATGGATGTCGCGGACGCCCATCCCTGGTCGCGAGGCGAGGGCGTCAAAGTTGCCATCATTGATACGGGTGTCGACATCCAGCATCCGGATTTGCGCGGCAGCATCGCGGGTGCTGCCAACTTCGTCGACGCCGATGACGCGCAGTTTCGCCACGACCGGCACGGCACCGAAATGGCAGGCGTCATTGCCGCCGTTGCCAACAACCGCGAAGGCATCGTCGGGGTGGCGCCGAATGCGCGCTTGTTCATTTTCAAGGCGTGCTGGCAGGCGAGTTCGGATGCGGACGCCGCGCGTTGCAATTCCTTTACTTTGGCCCGCGCGCTTACGGCTGCGTTTGACGTGCACGCGCAGGTGGTGAATCTAAGTCTCGCGGGTCCCGACGATCCGCTCCTCGGCGACCTGATTCGTGAGGGATTGCATCGCGGCATGCTATTCGTGGGCGCAGCGAGCGCCGGCTCCGCCACCGAGGGCAGCCTGCTGCACCAGCCCGGCATCATCGAAGTAGCCAGCGCCGAGACCCATTCCGCAATCGACAACGCGTTGTATGCCCCAGGCCGCGAGATCCTGACCTTGCTCCCCGGCGGACACTACGATTTTGCATCAGGGACATCGATTGCAACAGCACAGGTCAGCGGCGTTGTCGCGCTGATGCTGGCCAAGAACCCGGAACTCTCGGCCGCCGCCGCTTACCGGCTGCTGCGCGATACCAGCTCGTCGTCGAACGCGGACGACAGCAGCGTCAGGGGAGTGGATGCTTGCGCTGCCGTGGTGACGCTCGTGCGTCAGGGATCGTGTCACACCGCTGACAGCAAGCTTTCAAATACCGATCAGGCGGCCAATCCGCTCGCATTGCACTGAAGCAATCAGGAGCTTGTCTCCTAATGGGGTTGCGGCCGCTTCAGCAACGCTCCTCGATCGACGGAACGCACGTTCAAATGTATTTGCGTCGCGCCGCGCATAGTCGTTAATGGCACGCCGGTTCCGGCCGGCCCCACCGCCCATACGCGTCGATAGAAATCCGGCAGGGTGCCCACCTCGTGCTGCGCCACTTCGCTGATGACGTCGCCTTCCCGAATGTCCGCACTCTGTGCCGGACCGCCCTCGACCACACCAGTCACGTAAACTTTTCCGGCCAACTCGACCGCATAGACTCCCAACCAGGGACGCGGCTGCCGATCCGCCCTGCCGGTGGACTTCAAGCTCGGCAGAATGGGCTTCAACAAGTCGATGGGCACGAACATGTTGGCGTTGGTTTCTTCCCCCTCGATGATCTCGCGCACCAACAGGGAACCTAACCCCACCAACGCGCCCGTTTTGTCGACCAAGGCCGCCCCCGACCAATGCGGGTGCGCTGGAGCGGTGAATATGGCTTCCTCGAGCAAGTATTCCCACGCTCCTGCGAACTCGCGCCGCGCCAGCACCAGCGCGTCCTGCGGCGGCGCGAAGTCCTTCGCGCTCAAGACGTGGACTTCACTGCCGGCACGCAAATCGGTGGAGGAACCGAATGAAATCGGCGGAAGATCCAGCTTCTGCAACGGCAAGATCAACCCGAAGCCTGTCACCTGGTCGTAGGCCAGCGGATGAGCCGCGATTTCCCGGCCATCCGGACCTATCAGCCAAACGTCCGTGGCTTCGGTCATCAGATAACCAATGGTGAGAATCAATCCCGCGGAATCGATGACGATGCCGTTTCCCACACGCTCCGAGCCAAGGATACTGGCCGTAAATGCGTCCTCGGGAATGACGGCGCGCAGCCTGGTCACCGACCGACTGATGCTACTGAGATCGAGTTCCGTCATAAACACAGTATTGCAATTCTTACCTCCATGGTCACTGCCATCTAAGTGGAGTTGAGAATCGTTCGCAATAATTGATCAGCAACTATTTTCGAAATGGGGAAAGATATCTCATTCCTTCACTCATCGAGGCGCCACCATGCAACGCAAAATTTCTCGTCGATCAATCGTCAAGAGCGGGCTCATCGCCGGTGCAATTCTACCGGTAGCCGGTCTCGTATCCCGCGGCGCCTCGGCAGCGGCCCTGCCGGCGCTGGACCCGAGCGACCCGACGGCCAAGGCCCTCGGATTCACCAACGATGCCAGCAAGGTCGACAGCAAAGCTTATCCAACGTTCAAAGCGAGTCAGAAATGCAGCACCTGTGCTCAATACCAGGGTAAGGCATCCGACGCGACGGCGGCCTGTACGATTTTCGCCGGTAAGAGCGTGCCGGCAGGCGGCTGGTGCCAGGTTTGGGCGCAAAAGACCTAGCCTAAGCATCCGGTCAGACTTTGAGGATGTGGCGCCATCCCATCCTCAAAGTCATTGCGCTACTTGACGGTCAGATTCTCAGCAGCCACTCGCGCAGCGCCACTGCGACCGGCTCGGGACGTTCGATGGGCGCCATGTGCCCGGCGCCGTGAATCTCGAACAGCGTCGCATGCGGAATTCGCCGGCGCATGCTCTCATGCTGGGAAATCGGGGACCATGAGTCATCGCTGCCGCTCAAGAGAAGCGTAGGCACGGCGATGGTCGGCAATACCGTGAGTGCCTCCGGCCGATGCAGCATCGCGTTGATCTGGCCGGCGTACGCATCCGCGGTCCAACGCTCCACCATCGCCGTCAATCGCGGCATGAGTTCCGCGGCGCGCGCAGCATCACTGCCCATCATGGGCGGCAGCCATTCCGCCGCTAATGCCAACATGCCGCGCTCGTAGGCCACCCGCAGCAAGTGGGCGCGGCTTTGCGGTTCGCCGTCGCGCACTGCATGCACGCCGGTATTGAGCAGGGCCAGCGCCGTGATGCGCCGCGAGGCTGTGCGCATGACTTCAAGCGCAACCCGGCCGCCCATGGAATGGCCGGCAATGGCGAAGCGCTCAGGAGCGACGGCCAGCACATGCTCGGCCATCGCGTGTATGGAGGAAAAGCCGCGAAACGACACCACCGAAACGTCGGCAACGCTGGAGAGGCGCTGCGGGATATCAGTCCAGAACGCCTCGTCGCACAAAAGTCCGCATAAAAGCACCAATGACTGCTTCATAATTGAGTGCATTATGGCACGCGACATTTATCAAGCCGTACGCGAATCCTGCTTATGGCTGCCGGAAGCCGCAGAATTCCTATCCCACGGCTCGCCGAACTTCAGGGTTCGGGGCAAGACCTTCGCCACTTACGTCGTCAACCATCATGGCGATGGGCGCGTTGCCTTATGGCTCAACGCCGCACCCGGCGCGCAAGAATCGCAGGTGCGCGCCGAACCTGCCCATTTCTTTGTCCCACCCTATGTCGGACCCCGCGGCTGGCTCGGCGTCATTCTGGATCGCGGCATCGGCTGGGAAAGAATTCCCGCATTGATACGCGAAGGCTACGAGAAAGTCGCGCCGGCCGACTTGCGAGGACGCATCGGCAAGACGCCAAGAATCAAGGCGCCCGCCAAAGCATTGTCGGCGAGCCAGATCGATCCCTTCAAGTCGCGCCGCGCGCTCGCCGTGCTCAAGGGACTGCGCAAGATTTGCCTGAGCTTTCCGGAATCAAGCGAGGGCAGCCAGTTTGGCCATCCGGTGTGGCTCGCCGGCAAGAAGACCTTCGCCATTGCGCGCTACGCTGGCGCGCAATTGACGTTGTGCTTTTGGGTGGGCGTCCTGCAACAGGGTCTCTTGACCGCAGATCCTCGCTATCAGATTCCGCCTTATTTCGGTCACAACGGTTGGATTGCGCTCGATGTCACCCAAGCCTGCGATTGGAGCGAGGTCGAACAGCTGGCCCAGCAGAGCTATCGGCACTTCGCGCTCAAACGCATGCTGCAGGAACTCAAGTCTTGACTGCGGACTTCGAAGATCAAGGTTTCCCGGCCGCTCCAATGGCGAGACCAATGCCGCCGAGCACGCCGGCGCGCGCTCCGAGCGTCGGGGGCACCACGTAGTGATTCAAGTCGACCAGAATTTCACTGCGATCGATATACCCACCCAACCAGTGCAGCATTCGCTGGCGTATGACGGGGAACAATTGCTCTTGGGCCATGACGCCCCCACCGATGATGATTCGTTGCGGCGAAAGCGTGAGCACCAGCTGCGCGCAAAGCTGCCCGACATAGTCCGCCTGTATTTCCCACTGGGCATGCGCTGCGTCCAGGTGCGATAGATCGGCGCCGCAGCGCGCGCGGATAGCGGGTCCTGAGGCCAGGCCTTCGATGCAATCGCCATGAAACGGGCAGATACCCTGGAAACTCCCATCGAGCGGGTGGCGCCGCGGGTAGATGTGGCCTATCTCGGGATGCATCAAGCCATGGAGCGGCGCACCATCGATCAGTACGCCGCCGCCGATTCCGGTGCCCACTGTCAGGTAGACCAGGTTTGCCAGGTCTCGTCCTGCACCCCAACGGTGCTCCGCCAAAGCCGCCGCGTTCACATCCGTGTCGAAACCCACCGGGCATGAGAATTCCCGCGCCAGCATCCCGACAACGTCAACATGGCTCCAGCCCGCCTTGGGCGTTTTGCCGATGAAACCGTACTTCGCCGATTGTTGATCCAAGATGACGGGACCGAAGGAGCCGACGCCAATTGCGCTCAAGGCGCCGTGGGAGCCGCGGTGTTCGCTGAAAAAGTTGCGAACCGCCGTCAGCGTGGAGACCGGATCGGTCGTGGGGAAACGCCACTCTGCATGGAGTCTGCCGCTTTCATCACCGATGGCGCACACAAATTTTGTGCCGCCGGCCTCAACGGCACCGAACAGTCTTGATTCGCGTGTCACGGGGGCGGAAGCATAGCGTATTCAGGGTCGCTATACTGTCAGCCCAACTCAGACCAAAGAGCCGCCATTATGAACGTTCCGAGTGCTGCATCGCGCGCGATGATCGAGCGTTTGATCGCTTTCAACACCGTTTCGCGGGACTCGAATTTGGGCCTGATTGAATGGGTGCGCGACTACCTGCAGGGGTTCGGCGCCAAAACCCGGCTGACCCACGACGCGACCGGCAAGAAAGCCAATCTCTTCGCAACCCTCGGCGATTCAAAGAAGCCGGGCCTCATTCTCTCAGGGCACACCGATGTGGTCCCGGTCGACGGCCAGGACTGGAGCACCGATCCATTCGTAGCCACCGAGCGCGACGGCAAGTTGTTTGCGCGCGGATCCGCGGACATGAAGGGATTTATCGGAATCGCTCTGACGCAAGCGCCAAAGTTTGTTGCCGCGTTGAACGAGAACCGGCTCGACGCTCCGCTGCATTACGCCCTGAGTTATGACGAGGAGGTCGGTTGCCTCGGCGTGCGCGGACTCATTCGCGATCTTGAAGAAAATGGAATTCGTCCGGCAGGATGCGTGGTCGGCGAGCCGACTTCCATGCAGCCCATCATTGCCCACAAGGGTACGCATCGCTTCCGCTGCTCCGTGCATGGCCGGGAGGCGCATTCCAGCTATGTCACTCACGGCGTGAATGCGATCGAATACGCCGCTCGCTTGATCGTGTTCATACGCCAGATTGCCGATCGGCTGGCGCAGATCGAGCAGCGCGACTATGGCTTCACGGTGCCTTATTCCACGCTGTCGACCGGCCTGATCCACGGCGGCATCGCCGCCAATGTCGTGCCCAAAGACTGCGTGTTTCAATTTGACATGCGTACTTTGCCGCAGGCCTCGCCCGACGCTCTCTATCAAGAAATTCGCGCTTACGCAGAAGCTCTCGCAGCCGAGATGCGCCGCAGCGACGCGAATTCCGGCATCGATCTGCAATGGATGAGTCAGACCGCCGGCCTGGCCGCGGCGGAAACCGATGCCATCGTGCAATGGGCGATGCAATTGTCGAGAAACACCACCGTCGGCAAAGTGTGCTATGGCACGGAGGCCGGGCTATTCCAGAAGATGGGAGTACCCACGGTGATTTGCGGACCGGGAGATATTGCCGAGGCGCATCGGCCCAATGAGTTCGTTGCCCTCGATCAGCTGGCGCAGTGCGAAAGCTTCATGGATCGAATTCTAGAGACCGGCTACGCAAAAGCCGGGCAGACGCTGGACGCGGTCACATAGCGTTGATGGACGGCGCAGATGCCGTCATCGGCGCGCACCGCTGCGTAAGCGGAGCTCAAGCTCGACAGGCCCGGCAGCGCCGCCTCCAGATCAGCCGGCGCATGATTGAAGTGCTTGCAGGCGAGGCAAGAGGGTGAAGCGGGCTGGATCATTGGCCAAGACGGTTCCAAAACT
>Ga0193729_1000867_pt1 | contig 15744 bp, 15 predicted proteins | sample U1c2metaG_FD_143036 | JGI IMG/M metagenome (GOLD analysis project Ga0193729, IMG submission 143036) | Soil microbial communities from a riparian zone of the East river system, Colorado, United States - U1c2 | ecosystem: Environmental > Terrestrial > Soil > Riparian zone | place: USA: East River...
GGCGGCGAATCTTCCGAACATCGACAAGAACCGCATCGGCGCCGCGGGCGCGAGTTACGGTGGTTACATGATCGATTGGATCGAAGGCCACAACAACGATCCGCGATTTCATTACAAGGTGCTGGTGTCGCACGACGGCGTTTACAATCTCACCAGCATGACCGGCGTCACCGAAGAACTCTGGTTCACTGATTGGGAATTCAAGGGCACACCGTGGACCAACAAAGCGATGTACGAACGCTGGTCGCCGCACAATTTTGTGCAGAACTTTCACACGCCGATCTTGATTATCACCAACACGCTCGATTATCGCGTGCCGGAAGGCGAAGGCCTGCAGCTCTTCACCGCCGTGCAACGGATGGGCGTCGAATCAAAGCTCGTCGATTTTCCTGATGAAGGACATTGGGTTGGGAAGCCGGCCAACTCTGCTTTCTGGCACAACACAGTGCTGGATTGGCTTGATAAGCATTTGAAGTAACGCAAGTTTTCTCCCTCTCCCCTTGGGAGGGTAATAATATAGTTGACACACCCACAGATTTATGCGATACTCCCTACATGATGAACGCAAGCAACTTCCCCAAGACCCTTTTGGAAGCAATCAAGTACTTTGCCGACCGTGACAACGCGCTGGCCTTTATGGTTCAGATTCACTGGCCGGAAGGTATCACTTGCCCGTGGTGCGATTCGTCTGAGCATTGCTTTATATCTACCCGTCGCGTCTGGAAATGTAAGTCTTGCCGGAAACAGTTTAGCGCCAAGGCTGGAACCATATTCGAGGATTCGCCAATAGGTCTGGACAAGTGGTTTCCCGCCGTCTGGATGATCGTCAACATGAAGAACGGCATTAGCTCTCATGAGCTTGGCAAGGCGCTTGGCGTTACTCAAAAAAGCGCGTGGTTCATGAATCACCGCATCCGCTTGGCGATGAAAACCGGAACCTTCCGCAAGTTGGCCGGAGAGGTTGAAGTTGACGAAACTTTTATCGGCGGTCTGGCGCGTAACATGCACAAGAACAAACGCAACAAAGTTTCTAAGACTGGATTCATCGGCAAGGTTGCTGTGATGGGTCTGCTGGAACGACACGGCGGGGAAGTCCGCACCATGATTGTTGAGGACACCACCCGCAACGTGCTTCAGCCAAAAGTTAGACAGCACATCGAGGAAGGCTCTAACGTATTCAGTGACGGACACGCGGCTTACACTGGCCTTGACGATGAATACATTCACGCAGTCATTAACCACGCGGTTGAATACGTGCGCGGCAATGTTCACACCAACGGCATTGAAAACTTTTGGTCGCTTCTGAAACGCTCCATCAAAGGCACCTACGTATCGGTTGAGCCGTTTCACTTGTTCCGCTATCTTGACGAGCAAAGTTTTCGTTTCAATACTCGCAAGGCCACCGATGCCGATAGATTTATCCAAGCTTCGATGTCGATCACTGGCAAGCGATTGACCTTTTCCGAATTGACTGGCAAAGAGCCTGCGGGGTATCAAACGTCCCACTAAAACTCGACACCGCCCGCCACGTCGCGGGAAGAAAAAGAAAGGGTGATACATGAACAAAGTCACCGATAAACCTGACTCTAAAACGAGCCAGTCTTTCGAGAGATTCGAGAGACTGGCTAAAGCATTAGTGGCCGTACCTAAGAAAGAACTGGATAAGGAGCTCGCGAAAGACGAGCGCCGCAAAAGCACGAAACGTAAATCAGGCAGCCGCTAGGACGTTGGCGTCAAAGTCGATCAATACCTGCGCAATGTGATCGAGCAGAGGGGAATTGAGCGGGAGATGATACCGCGCATTTTCCATGTATAGAGTGCTGAGAGAGCCATAAGGGTTTGGTTCACACGTTGCGGCAATAAGACACTGAATTTTCATTTTGTCTTGATTGCCTAAATCCCACCTTGTTGCATCAGACGCTTGGAAATACGCGTCCAAAGGGTTCTCCAGATGATTCCAGTGAGCGAGCGCGAGCGGCCTCAATTCTGTTTCTAGGTTTCCAACAGGCCCATTTAACGGCAACATCATCACCGCTACCGCTGGCAGCCCGTTTGGAGATCGCACGTATTCCAATTCTCGACGGGGAACACCAAAGCCTTCCTCGCGAAGTTGTTCCCTGACCACATCAAGCTGAGCCGCTGAGTCGGTATCACGGTCGGCAACTAATAGAACACCTCGAACCACTTTCTGAAAATCCAACACCTTTGCGCCATTTAGGAACCTTGCGTACTTAGTAATGCCGCCCGTTCGTTCCTTCACTCCATAAGGAAAGTGAACCTGAAAATCAGGCAATCCTTTTGCTCTAATCAGTTCGCAGAAGAACGTCTTGTCAGATGTACCTTCACACAAGATGAGGCGTGGTTTTGTGAATTCGACGGGGCACATTTGGTTCTACCGAACCTCCATGTGCTCTTCTAAGGCTGCTAAGAACTGGTCGCCCTGAAAATGCCGAACGACACAGCCGTTGCTTTCTTGAACCGTGCGCAACAAACTAAAATCTTCGGGATATTCCTCTATGACTGACTCCAAAGAGCGCAAACATTCGGCACTATGGGAGGACGCAAACAGTTGAACGTCTTCATCCTCACAGAACTGGCGTAAAGTCATCCAAACGTCTGCCATTCGGTCGTAGTACAGGCCGTTTTCAATCTCATCAACAATGACAATGCCGCCATGCTGATTCGCGATTGAAACCAGGATCGCTAAAATCTTACTCAACCCAGAAGAGATCAACCCTAGCGGTACTTTCTCCGACAGTCCCTCTAGTTCTGCGTATACAGTTGGAATCGCTCCGTTGATTTCCAGCGAAAGACCCTTAACCATCGGAAACACTTTGCGAAGGGCTGCTACGACCGGCGCAATCCTGCCCTCCCTGCTAAGACTCGAAAAATGTCGAGCGGTTTCTTGTGGATCAACTTGGAGGGTGCTGGGAAAGAATGATCCATGAGCCGGTTCAAGACCACCCTCTAGCTTAATACCTTCCTCCCTAAATTCAGGTTTCACGGTCGCGAGTCGTCCGCGACTTGCGTAGTGAAACTCAATCGGAGGAATGTCGCTAATCTGACTATAAATGGCGCGGCTCTTTGGTTTTGCGATAAATTCTAATTGGTTCCGACTGCAAGTGATTCGAACAGATCGCTCTAATTCGCCAGTGCCACTAAAGCCAATGCGCACCACGCGGGTTTGGTCGAACCCGTAAAAAAGATCGCGCCAGATCGCGTTCCGCGACTCCGTGCTCTCGGTAAACTGCGCTTGGGCACCTAAGCCCCTCCAGCCCTTTATCTTAAAAGCAAGCGCCGGACTGCCTAGCGTAAAATATAACGCCTCAAGGAACGCGGTCTTGCCGCTCCCGTTCTTCCCAACCACAAGATTTACGGTCCTGAGATCGTTGAGCGAGACCTTCTCAAAACACCGGAAATTCTCAATGTCGATTGCTTCGATCATTCTGTAGCCACCTTTGCCAGAACGGGCTGATTCGACCGCTCTGGAAGGTACATCGCCACCCTCGGCGATGTCGAGCCTTTCTGTTAACATTTACCCTTTCTCCCTTCAAGGGTATTAGATATAATTGGGTGTGCCAACTATATTAATACCCTTGGGAGAGGGCGGGGTGAGGGGCGAAGCTAGCGCACATCAAGCCCTCACCCTAACCCTCTACCAAAGGGAGAGGGAACCGGATCGGAGGTCTCCATGCCAGGTTGGCTCAAAGCTTTACTAATCGTCGCGATTATCTCGGTGCTGCTTATCATCGGCGTTGTCGGCGCCGGCGTCTTTTGGTGGATGAAAAACAAAGATGCATTGGTTGGCCGTATGAAGGAAGTCGTCGCGGAAGGCAAGGAGTACGGTGGCCACAGTGATAATAAAGGTTGCGTGGATGAGAGTGTATCGCGTTACAAGAAAGAACGGGGGTTTACCGCGGTAATCTCAAATAGCATTTTCATGAGGACATGCCTGGATGCCAGCCGCCCGACAACCGGATTTTGCGACAATGTTCCGAGGCCGACAGAATTCATGAAGAGCGCCGAGTGGCGTCGTGACCAGTGCAGCTACTTCGATCTTTCGGGCGATAAGTATTGTCAGCAACTTTTTCAACCCGTCCAGGATTATTGTCTCAAGGGATCGCTAAAGTCCGCCGACAACCGCAATTCGCAATAGTTATTGAACTTTGGCGGTCATAGGGCGTGAGATTCATTCCGGCTCCCTATGAACAAACCAGTGAGGAATACTTTGATTGTGGCGGCGGGCGTGGTTGTACTCGCCGCGGTCAGCGTGTTTGTGATCCTCAGCCTGGCGTTTGTCCGGCTACATAATGCTGCCGAGCGCGCCGGAAACGAAGCAGCAACTATTCAGAACTTAAAAACCATTAAGGCGGTTGAGACCCAGTACTTCAACAATCATCAGACATTTGCGACGCTCGACCAATTGGTGAAGGAAGAATTGCTCAGTTCAAGGTTTGCCGTCCACCCGCCGATCATTGATGGTTATGCGTTCGGTCTCATTATCGAATCGGCCCCTGTTTCATCATTCACGTTGAGTGCCGACCCTGCGAGCGATTCGACTGGCACAAAGCATTATTATCTCGAGTCAAACTCTGATGATATTCATGTCAATCGGACGGCGCCCGCAGGCCCGAACGATCCGCTGATAGAGGTGAGGTTTGAATAACAAGGTCTCGAAGCCTTCGATCATAGATCGCACCGCAATTCGCGAGCGGCCCAAAGGACAGCCGCTCATGCATCAGGTCTGGGGCAAGCTGCTCTTCATGCACTGGCGAATTGAAGAGCGCGAGTTGCGCCCGTTGATTCCGCAAGGCCTGGAGATCGATACCTTCGATGGAACGGCGTGGATTGGGATTATTCCGTTTACGATGTGGGACATCAGGGCGTTGCCGCCGTATCTTCCAGCGCTGCCCGGTCTAAGTGCTTTCCATGAGCTGAACGTGCGGACCTACGTCCATTACGACGGAGTGCCGGGTGTCTGGTTCTTTTCGCTTGATTGTAACAGCGCCTCGGCAGTGATGGGCGCCCGCACGTTTTATCACCTGCCTTATTACAACGCGGAAATCGATCTTAAGCAGACCGACGACATGATTGACTACGCCGTTGAACGAACTGAGAGGCCGCTCGCGAATTTCACAGGCTCATGGAATATTGGCGAGACAGTTCCTTTCTCGCATCCAGATTCATTAGAGTTCTTTCTCACTGAACGCTACTGTCTTTACAGCGAAAGAGACGGTGGCTTGTATCGCGCGCGCATCTTTCATCAGCCGTGGCCGTTGCAAAAAGCGACGATGAACTCGTGGGACTCGACGATGATTGAGTCGCTGGGTTTGAAATCGCGGGAAGGTGAGCCGGTGCTGAATTACGCCGAATCGCTGGACGTGGACATCTGGGCGATCAAAAGGTTGTAGCTGCACCGCTACCGGGCTTCTGACACAATAAAAAGCTCTTGCGATCCCAGTTTGTAAGGTTTGCACTTCAGCGAGCCGTAAAGATCGAGAATAGAAAATCCGGCGCTCTCCAACATCCGCCGAATCTCGGCCACTGTGTAGATCCATTCTCTGGCCAGACGTGATTCGGTCTGGCCATCGCGCTCAAAAATGTATTCACTGTCGATGCAGCTTTCTTCGGCCAGGTATCGTTCCTTGATGGTCAGCGCGAGGTCGCCCAGCTCGTGCGAACTCTGTTCTTCAAAGTCAGGTAAGACCGACTCAGCCGCCATTCCAGTTTCGATGACGAAACGCGCGCCAGGCTTTAAGGCTCGGTTGATTGCGACCAGAAACCGGTTCATCTCGGCATGTTCCAGAAAGGCAAAGCTGTTTCCGAAACAATATGCGCCGTCATAGACTGCCTGATCTTCGAGGTAACGCATGTCGCGAAGCAAGAACTCAACCCGCGTTGACGGGTCAGCACCGCCTGCGGTAGCGGGCGGACCAGACGGATTAATCTGAATTGATCGCGCCTCTTCGATAAACTCTTCCGAGATATCGACACCGGTGACACGCAAGCCGCGCTTCGCCAATTCAAAAGACAATCTTCCGTTGCCGCAAGGCACATCGAGCACGCGCGCGCCCGCGTCGCAATTCAAATGATCGATCAGGAACTCTGCTTCAGCTGTTGTTTGATCCGGCGGGATCGCCTTGCGCCACAGGTCGAGCGTGACGCCGTGAAAAAAGCTTTCAAACCAGTTGGAGGGAACAGGCATTAGTACGTTGCGACTTTCGCCCTTCGACGATCGTGGAGTCAGTACCGGGAGCGATAGCGACCGGGTCTCGCGGAGATCTTGATCGTTTGATCCGTTGCGACCCGGTCGCTACCACCACCCCACGCGGGCTGCCCGCGCGGGGACCCCGGTTCGCTCCCGGTACTGACCTCATTCGCATTGTCTGGGAAGCGAGGATCGTTGTAAAGACGAATGCTACCTGGCGAGATATTCGTGACGAGATCTCACCGACACGTCAGGCAGGTTTACCTTCACGAGCAAAGCATGAGGAGTGCCGTCGCGCTTCAAAGCGTCCGGATAGAAGCCGAGACGATATTGATGCCTCAACTCTTCGGCAATCAGCGCAAAAGTGTCCTTCAGTTTCTTCGTTTCTCCCTGGTAGAACCGCCCGCCGGTAACCTGTGAGAGTTTCCGCATCAACTCGATGCCTTCATCCTGACGCCAGGGCGGACGTCCACGGCCTTGTGGGCCGCCGGGGCGTTGCGGCGATGCGTGATGAAATGGGCCACCACGTCCGCGACCACGCCCGCGACCACCACCCGGACCACGGCGAGGACGATCATCAAGGAAGCGCTGCAATTCCGACTGATAATAGATCGAATAGATCATCGCGTCGGCTTCAGACTCTGAAGCGAGCAAATCTTCCGGCGTAGTCCCACTGTCGCGATCCTCGCCGTCGCTCAAGAGGATGATCGCCTTCCGGCCCCTGATCGGTTGCAGCACGTGCGTGGAGATATCCATGAGCGCATCGTACAAGACGGTGCCGGGAATCTTGCCGACTTTCGTGTGCTTGATTGCCGTTTCCAGTTCCTTGCGATCACTGGTCAAGGTGCTGAGCTTCTGGGTCTGCCAATCGAAGGTCACGATCATCGCGCGATCCTGCGGACGCAGTTCTTTTAGAAATTCCTTTGCGGCCTTCTTGATGTCGTTCAGCACGCCACTGGTGCTCAAACTCGTGTCGAGCATCAACACGACGTTCAAAGGCTCTTCGCCGGTATCGAAGTAGGTAATCTTTTGCTCGATCTGATTATCGAAGAGGTGAAAAGAATCGATTTTCAAATCCGGCACGTAACGATTGTCGCGATCGCTGACGATCACGGGGACGCTGATGAGGTTGGTGTCGATGCTGATGGTGTCGACGGTTTGCGGTTCCTGGGATTGGACAGTCAGCACCGCGAGCAGGAAGGCGGCGAATATCGCGGCCAGTTTCGTACAATTCGAGTGGATGTTCGGGTTGATCACGTTATTGACGAGTGAAAAGCTAAAGGAAATGGAGACATTCCATTAGACGCTTCGGAGTATTAGTTGGTCTGGATTGCGAAAAGATATGACAGGGGAAGGCCTATTTGTTCATTGGCTCATTAATTCATTGAATCAATGAACAAATGATTCAATGAATCAATCTCTCTTACTCCGGCCGTTCCAGGGGCGGCAGTACCGCAATGAAATCGTTTTCGAACCGGCGTCCATAATCGTCCAGCAACTCGTTCACGCGTTCATGGCTTTTTGAGCGGACAATCAATCCGGCGTGATGCTTCTTCTTAATGCGATAGACGATTTCTGAATCATCGTAGAGGCTCGTGTCGGGATATTCCTGCTTCGCTAAAGACAGAATGATGCCCGCATGTTCCTTACGCGGTCTTAGTCTGGGCCGAGCATGAGCGACTTCCAGTTTGGCCCATTCGCGCCACAGATTGATGCCTGACGCCGCTTCCAAAACATCCGCTATGTACGCGCCGCCGACCCGCGAGGCGATCTCGAGAAAATAAAAGTTGCCGTCCGTCTCGCTCTTGATAAATTCAGCATGGGTCGCACCCGTCTGCATGCGCATTGCTTTGATCAGACGGCGATTGATGTCGAGTAGTTTCTTTTTGTCAGGTGAATCATTCGGAATTGTCTGCGAGATGTAGGCGCCGCCGCCGTGGGCGACCTGCAAAGGCGGCCGGCCATATTTGTTCACACCGGCGAAGACGACTCGGCTGTCATAGACCAGTGAGTCGACGTGAAAGACTTCGCCGGGAATAAAACGGGCAAGCACATGATATGAAGCTCGTTCGCGCAAGACTTCTCGCTGGTTCAGCTCTTCGATTGTTGCCCAGACTTCGCCGGCGTTTTCCAACTTGCGAATGCCGATTGCAGAAACGTCTGAACGAGGTTTCAGCACCCACGGTGGTGGAACTCGTTCGAGGTATTCAGCGATCTCCCGATCATTTATGGCGGGGACGAAGTCAGGAACAGCCAATCGCGCATCGCGCGCTCTGACTGCCATCGCATACTTGTCGCGAAAGACTTTGGCCGCAGAGCTGCTCATGCCGGACAGGCAGAGATGCTCGCGCGCCAGCGCGGCGATCACCACATCGAACTCTTCCAGCGCTACGATGCGATCGGGCATTCTCGTCTTGGCGATATGACTGACAAGATCGAGAAACAACTCGACCGGCGCATCTTTCGGCAAGGCAAACACTTCGTCAAGCACGTCACGCGGCCAATCCTCGTGGAGCATCTTCTCTTTGGTGACCAGGATGACGTGGCAGCCCGCGGCTTTGCATTCGCGCATGAAATCGCCGCCTTTGAAGAAGGTGGCGAAGCAGACGATGTTGGGTGGATTTGAATTAGCCGCCGTCATGGTTGAGTTGCGCCAATATACATCTTTGACTGCCGTTTGGTCAGCAGAATCGTGTATAGTGACCGCTCTTTGGGGTGCGGCAGCTTGACGCCGCTCTTGTCTGTCAACCAGAGAAATAAAAGCGCCGTCAAGCCGGCGCACTCCATAATTAATGATTTTTCGTGGGCCATATCCTGATGTCGTGATCCCTGAAGTCTCGATCACCGACTTCACCTTCGCATCGACGGCTGCCTTCAAAGACAAGACGGCGCTGATCGATGGGCCGACCGGGCGTTCGCTGACGTATGCCGAGTTTGAAGACGCAGTGCGCCGGGGGGCGGCCAGTCTGGCGGCCCGGGGTTTCAAGAAAGGCGACGTGTTCGCCATCTTCAGCACGAATTGCGTTGAGTACGCAATCGCGTTTCACGCTGTGGCAATTCTCGGCGGCATCAACACCACGCTCAATCCGCTGTACACGGCCGAAGAGGCCGCGTTTCAATTGCGAGACGCGGGCGCAAAGTTCCTGGTGACCGCCCCGCTATGTATCGAAAAAGCAAAGGCGGCCGCAGAGCAAGCGAACATCGAAGAGCTGTTCGTATTCGGCGAGGCGGAAGGCGCCACTCCGTTCGCATCTTTGCTCGAGAGTGACGGCGAAGTGCCGCACGTCGAGATCAATGCGAAAGAAGATCTGGTGGCGCTTCCGTATTCAAGCGGCACGACCGGATTGCCGAAAGGCGTGATGCTCACGCATTACAATCTGGTCGCTAACATGTGCCAGATGGACGGGCTCGACTATTTTCATCGCGACGATATTCTGCTGTGCGTGCTTCCGCTGTTTCATATTTATGGATTGGTCGTCGTGCTGAACATGGGTCTGCACCTGGGCACGACGATCGTGATCATGCCGCGATTCGATCTCGAGCAGTTCCTGGAGTTGATTCAGAAATATCGGGTGACTCTCTCGCACATTGTGCCGCCGATCGTTTTGAAGTTGGCAAAGGATCCGCTGGTCGACAATTACGATCTTTCAAGTTTGAAAATGATTTTTTCCGGCGCCGCGCCACTGGGCGCAGATCTGTCTCAAGCTTGCATGAAACGAATCGGCTGCGGGATTCGCCAGGGCTACGGCATGACTGAAACAAGTCCGGTGACCCACAGCAGTCCGGCTGATCCGGCCATGATGCGACACGGATCCGTCGGGACAGCGGCGCCGAACACGGAAGTCAAACTGGTCGATCCCGCAACCGAAGTTGAGCTTGGTGCAAATCAGGAAGGCGAAGTTTGCGTGCGCGGTCCGCAAATCATGAAGGGTTATCTTAACAACCTGGAAGCCACGGCGCGCACGGTAGATGCGGACAATTGGCTGCACACCGGCGACATTGGTTACGCCGACGAAGATGGCCACTTCTTCATCGACGATCGCGTGAAAGAATTAATTAAGTACAAGGGTTTTCAGGTGGCGCCGGCGGAACTCGAAGCAATTTTGTTAACGCATCCAGCGATCTCCGACGCGGCGGTGATTCCATCTCGCGACGAAGAAGCGGGCGAAGTACCCAAGGCTTTTGTAGTGACCAGGCACGAGACTACCCCTGAAGAGATCATGAGTTTTGTCGCGGCGCGCGTTGCGCCGCACAAAAGAATTCGCGAGGTCGAGTTCATTAGCCAAATTCCGAAATCGTTATCAGGTAAAATTCTGCGAAGAGTCCTGGTTGAACAGGATCGGGCCAAACAGGCGGCTGCTAAGGCCGTTTAGACGCCCGACTCTAAACATGGAGAAGATTAATGACTGAACAAGTTTCACCGGATAGAATTTCGCGCGCGGTACGCAGTTATTTTTTGGCAATCCGCGCGATGGATGCTGTCGCTTTCGCGAACACTTTTGCGGAAGACGGCACCACTTTCGATCCGGTCGGCACGCCCGGGGTAACTGGACGGGAATCGATACGCGAATTCCTTGAGTCGATCTGCAAGAACTTCAAAACAGTCGGCCTCACTGAAGATTCTGTTTTCGTCGCCGGCAACGGTGCGGCGGTCAAGTGGACTGGTCACGGCACAAGTTCGAACGGAAAAGAAGTAAAGTTCGAAGGCGTGGACGTTTTTGAAATGAACGAAGATGGGAAGATTCAGACGCTGCGCGCGTATTGGAATCCCGCGGAAATGATCGCGCAGTTGTAAGTTTCCTCATGGGCCATAGAATCTTGGTTCTAGTTATATTCTCGGCCGCAGCGCTTGTCAGCGGCGAATGGTCACGCGCTGAGAAAAACAAGGCAGCAGACCGGAACTTTGATGAGTATGGGTTAATTCGTTGGGGAGATGAACAAGCCCTGCTCGATAACTTCTCGATCCAATTGCTTAACGAACCAGATGCCATAGGCTACATATTCGTTTACGACGGAAATAATGTTTGCGCGGGGGAGGCTCGGGCACGCGCTATCAGGGCAAGGAAGTACGTAGTCGAGTATCGGCAGGTACCCTGGAACAGGGTCATGTGGAGGTACGAAGGATATGCGGGTGAGTTTAGGATTGCTCTCCAGCCCGCCAGCCCAACTATCCACATCGAATATCCGTTTCAAGGACCGTTGAGAGATATGCCCATAGAGTACATTACTAGGCACTGTGCTGCCAGACTTAAGAAAGTCGAGATTAGTAAACCGGGGCAACCATAAAAGCCTTCTAGTAATAGCGCCCCTCAACGATAATCACACCGTTCATCATGGCATCATTTACCAGCGCGCCCGCCTGGACGATTCCGGGCTTTCTGGAAGCGCGCGAAAACAATCATCTATTCATCAGTGGCGCTGACGCGACTGCGCTGACTTACAAGTACGGCACGCCGCTGTTCGTCTTTTCCGAAGCGCGCATTCGAGCCAACATCGCGCGTCTGCAATCAGCAGCAAAGCAAGTCGAGCGGCCGATCAAATTCTGCTACGCATCCAAAGCCAATTCGAATATGGCCGTGCTCGGCGTGGTGCGCGAGGCCGGCATCGACATCGAAGTGAACAGCGGCGGCGAACTTTACAAGGCCCTGCGCGCCGGGTTCCGTCCCGATCAAATCATTTTCAACGGCACCAGCAAGACCGATGAAGAGCTTGATGAAGCGGTGCGCGCGGGCATCTATTCGATCAATGTCGATTCGATCTATGAGATCGAGCTGGTCGAAGCAGCAGTGCGGCGCGCGCGCAGCGAACTGAATTCAGGTTTGCCGCCCGCGCGAATCGCCCTGCGCCTGGTTCCCGAAATCGGCACCCGCTCGCACCTTGGTCTGCAGACCGCTTTGCTGACTTCCAAGTTCGGCATCTCTTCATCCGAAGTGCTCGAGGCATTTCGCCGCGGCCTGCAGCATCCGGAATTGATTCACGTCTGCGGCATTCACATTCACGTGGGATCGCAAACGCCGGACGTCGAGCCGTTCGCCGAAGCGTTCAAGAGCATGTGGAACCATCTGATGACGATTCATCGCGAAACCGGTCTGACGCTCGAGCATATCAATCTCGGCGGCGGCATTCCGGTGAATTACCTGCGCGACAGATCGCAGGCAGATCAACTGCCCGAGCATGAACGCGACATGCTGGGCGCCGACCTGGAACCGTCAGCAGTCCTGACAGAGGCACTGCGGGTCGCGCGTGAATCAGCGCGAGACGCGGAAGCTGAGCACTTACTTGATCAAGTCACGATCCTGCTTGAACCGGGCCGCAGCGTCATTGCTGACGCCGGCGTGGTGCTGACGAAAGTTCGCAATATCAAACGGCGTCCGGAAACGAATGATGTCTGGTTGCTGACTGATGCGGGCTACAACATTCTTTTGTCGATGAATAATTACAAGTGGTACTACCATCTGATTTCCGCGTCGCGCGCGTGCGATCCGCTGGAGGCGCAATACAAAGTGGCTGGCCCGCTGTGCGATTCGGGCGATGTGTATTTTGATATCGAGCGTCATGGACGCTTGCCCGATTATCGCTTGCTGCCGCGAGACGTGAAGCCTGGTGAAGTGCTCGCGCTTTTGAACAGTGGCGCTTACTCGCTGGCGCAGATGTTTCCCTACAACGGGCGGCCGCTGCCGGCCGCGGTGTTGGTGCGCGACGGTGGGAAAGCGGATGTGATTAGGAAGCGCGATAGTTATGAAGACCTGCTAATGAATGATGTTTGGTAAGACAGGTTTGTCAAAAAGTAATAAGCCGTTTACATCGAATCAATTGAAGGCGGGCGCGTACGTGGGTTGACGCGTTTGCGATAATTCCAGATTCAAGATTTCAAATTCCAAACACGGAGACCCGTGAGGATTCGAATCTGTTATCTCGAATCTGGAATTCTGATCCGGCTTTATCACCTTCCTCAAGGAGAATTGAATCATGCGTTACAACAGATTCGAAGACCTGCCAGTGTGGAACAGCGCGATCGAACTAGCAGTACAGGTTTACGCTCTGACAGACAAGGTTCAATTTCGACGTCGCCGCAGCCTCAGGGATCAACTTGAACGCGCTGCCGTTTCAGTCTCGAACAATATCGCCGAGGGCTTCGAGCGCGGCACCAATAATGAACTGTTGTCGTTTCTTTACATAGCCCGTGGCTCAGCCGGCGAAGTCCGTTCAATGTTGTGTTTGATGGAACGGCTGCCGGCGCTTCGCGAGCTTGGCCCGCCGATGAGACCGTTGAAAGCCAAGGCCGAAAGCTGCTCACGACAATTAAAGGGTTGGGCCCAATCTCTGCAAGACTCCAAATACAAGGGCGAGCGTAACGTTAATCGAAAAACCAAGCGTACCGATCAGGCGGCAAGAGAGCGCGAAGAGTTTCTGAAAGAGTTGGCAGAGATTCGATCTAAAGGATCTGCCGCCAAGCGCAACGAGAATTAATAGTTTTACTGCTGTGAGCGAAGTGAAACCTGAAACTTCAAAGCACACTGAACTGATTCGAGGGCTCGGCCTAATCGCCGCGATCTCAGTCAACGTCGCAAACGTCATCGGTACCGGCGTGTTTCTCAAAGCGCGGGTGATGACCTGTAACGTGGGCACGCCGGGCAAGGCTTTGACGGTTTGGTTGGTGGCGGGATTGCTCTCACTGGCGGGCGCACTCACCTACGCAGAGTTGTTAGCGATGATGCCGCGCGCTGCCGGCGAATACGGCATCATGCGCGACGCGTATGGACGGCGGTCCGGATTCATCTATGGTTGGACGCAGTTTGCGATTGCCCGTAGCGCCTCGGCCGCCGCCCTTGCGGTAGGGTTTGCCATATTTCTTAATGCGCTGTTGAAGGGCGCGCTGAATCAAACTTTCTTTACAGTTCCGTACCTGAACGTTCCGTTCGGGCGTCTGCAACTGGTTGCGCTCGGCGCCATCGCGCTGACTGTTCTGATCAACTGCGCGGCTGTGACGTTTAGCGGCGGCGTGGCGACCTTCCTGACGTCTATCAAAGTCCTGCTTTTAATCGCGGTCGGCCTGGGTGCGTTTTTCTATAGCGGCGGCGATTGGTCGCATCTGTCTCAGGCGAATGTTGGCGGGACGTGCGAAGGCGTAGCGATCACCACGGGAGGCCTGGCAGGATTCGCCGCCGCAATGTTGGGCGCGCTGTGGGCGTATGACGGTTGGAACAACATCACGTTCCTTGCCGGCGAAGTGAAAAATCCGGAACGCAATCTGCCGCTGGGTCTAATCATCAGCATGCCGGCGTCATTGTCGGTGGCCGCCGAGGTGGTGAGACGTTTGCTGGGAGCGATTGCTCTTACGCTGATGGCCGCCGCGATGATGACATCCTCATTTGGCGCGCTGCACGCTTCGATCCTCGCGACTTCACGCGTGCCTTACGCGATGGCGCGCGATCGGCTTTTCTTTAAGGGCCTCTCAAAGATTTCGCCGCGTACACACGTGCCGATTCGATCACTGGTGGTGCTCGGCATTTGGTCGAGCGTGCTGGCGCTGTCTGGCTCTTACGATCAATTAACGGATGCAGCCGTCTTCGCGCTGACGCTCTTTTACGCCTTTGTCGCCGGATCAATTTTCATTTTTCGCCGCCGCCTGCCCGACGTGCACCGACCCTATCGCACCTGGGGATATCCGTTCGTTCCGATCGTGTATCTGGCGGTAACCACCTTCCTGTTGGGTCGCATAGTTTGGGATGCCAGGCCGGCAATGAGCGCTACCATCGGATTGTTCCTGTCAGCTCATCCAATCGCGGCTTTGGCGGAGTCTTTGAAAGCGCCGCCGCTGGCAAGTCTAATCTTTATCCTGCTTGGTTTACCCGTCTATCTGATTTTGTCCCGGCAAAAGGGGAGTGTGAATGAGAAGTAGGTTAGTGCTCCTGTCGATTATGATCGCGACGCTGTCGATAACCGTAACAGTCGCTCAGCAGCGAAATTCCCTGGCCGCCGTTGATTACCCGCGCGCCGGCTCGCTTCAGGATCTTGTTAACGACGCCGCCCATGCAGCGCTCACAAAATTCGCCGACAAGAAGTTAACCGAAGCCCAGCTCTCGATTACGCTGATCGATCTGCGCGATGCTCAGCATCCGATAATGGCGAGCTTTCGCGGCAACGAACGCGTCTATCCAGCGAGTGTCGTCAGACTTTTCTATCTCGTTGCTGTGCACCGTTGGTTGGAAGACAAGAAAATTCAGCCGACGGATGAATTGAAGCGAGCCGTGCACGACATGATTGTCGATTCATCAAATGAAGCCACGCAATATGTGGTCGATGTGCTGACGCAGACGACCGGCGGGTTCGAGTTGCCACCGAAGGACATGGAAGAGTGGCAATATAAACGGAATGCGATGAATCGATTCTATGCAGCGATCGGATTTACCAATATCAACGTCAATCAGAAAACTTTCTGCGAGGACGCATACGGCCGTGAGCGGGTTTCGCGCGGGCCAAACGGCGAGAACCGAAACAAACTGACAACGGATGCGACCGCGCGTTTGCTTTCC
>Ga0193729_1000868_pt1 | contig 15717 bp, 5 predicted proteins | sample U1c2metaG_FD_143036 | JGI IMG/M metagenome (GOLD analysis project Ga0193729, IMG submission 143036) | Soil microbial communities from a riparian zone of the East river system, Colorado, United States - U1c2 | ecosystem: Environmental > Terrestrial > Soil > Riparian zone | place: USA: East River...
AGATGGCACCATTTTTTTGCAAACGGGGGTACTTGACTTGGCATTCCATTCAACCAACATCACCCCAGTGGCTCTGTTCACCATTCAAAACGAATTTCGCTACGAGGTCGTGCGGAAGATTTTCGAAGGCGGCATGGGGATCGTCTATGAGGCCGAGCAACATGGGGCGCGAGATTTTATCAAGCGTATTGCCATTAAAGTCGTCCGCCAGAACTACGCGGATCAGAAGCAGTTCATAGATAATTTCATTGGGGAAGCCAAGCTGGTCGCGGACTTGATTCACACGAATATCGTCCAGACCTACCATCTGGGCGAAACCCGCGGGATCTTTTTCATCGCGATGGAACTGATTCGGGGAGTGAACCTGGAGCAGTTCGCGCAGCAGTTGCATGACAAGCGGCGAGTGCTGCCAAAGGAACTGGCGGTGTTCATCGTCAGCCGTATCGCCCGCGGATTGGCCTACGCGCATGCGAAGGTCGATAAAGACGGCCGGCCGCTGGGCATCGTCCACCGCGATGTCAGCTTCAAGAACATCATGATTGCCTTCGAGGGGGACGTGAAGCTCACGGATTTTGGCATCGCCAAAGCGCGCGGGTTCCTGGTGGACAATGAAGGGGAAGTCGTGGCCGGCAAGGCCGACTACATGAGTCCCGAACAGGCAAATTTTCAAATCACGGACCGCCGGTCGGATATTTTTTCGGCGGGCGTTGTGCTGGCGCACCTGCTCCTGGGCAAGAACCTGTTCAAAGGCGCCACCGCCGAGGAGTCCCGAAATCGCATGATGACGATGCCGATCCCGGATTTCCGCGCGCTCGACGAACGTGTGGACGAACGGCTAAACGAGATCCTGCTACGCACGATGGCCCGGGATATTGACAAACGCTATCCTACGGCCGACCAATTGCTCTATGATTTGGAGCACTACATTTACCATTCCGGTTACGGGCCCACCAACGAAACCCTGGGCAAATACATCCGTGATTTGTTTGGCCAGACCGCTCCCTCGTCCGCTGGTGGATCGGCCAAGGGCAACACAGTCATTATGGACGCCGCGGCGAGCGGCCATGCCCGAGGCTGACCATCACCGGGCCACGGTCCTGCCCTGGGATGTGTGCTGGCGCGGGCGCGATTAATACCACGATGAATTCTCCCGTTTCAAACAGCACCGTGACCATCGCCCTGATTCAAAACGCGTGTGGAACCGACCCGGCCGCGAACCTGAAGAGGACGCTGGCGTCCGCCCGAGGGGCGGCGGGGCAGGGTGCCCAAATCATTTGCACCCAGGAGCTATTTCGTTCGCAATATTTCTGTCAGACCGAGGACCACGCGAACTTTGAATTGGCGGAACCGATTCCTGGCCCAAGCACGAAAGCCTTTCAAGAACTGGCCAAAGAGAAAGCGGTCGTGGTCATTGCGGGCCTATTCGAGAAGCGGGCGGCGGGCGTTTATCATAACACAGCGGCGATTATTGATGCCGACGGGTCGTTGCTGGGCATCTATCGCAAGATGCACATTCCCGACGACCCGCTTTTTTATGAGAAGTTCTATTTCACGCCGGGTGACCTGGGGTTTCGTGCCTGGCAAACGCGTTACGCCAAGATTGGCGTGCTGATCTGTTGGGATCAATGGTATCCGGAAGCCGCGCGGCTTACGGCGATGCAAGGTGCGGAGATTCTTTTCTATCCGACGGCAATCGGCTGGCATCCGGCGGAGCAAGCGGAGCAAGGGGAGCGGCAGCATTCGGCCTGGGAAACTATTCAGCGCAGCCATGCTGTCGCTAACGGATGCTACGTCGCAGTGCCCAACCGTATTGGCCTTGAAAAGCTGGCCGGGGAGGGCATCCGATTCTGGGGTCAGAGTTTTGTGGCCGGGACATCGGGGGAAATCCTGGCCAAAGCCAGCAGCGATAAAGAGGAGACCTTGCTGGCCGCTCTCGATCTGAGCCAGGTGGACCGGACACGAACCCATTGGCCGTTCCTGCGCGACCGGCGCATTGATGCGTACGGGGATTTGACGAAACGGCTGATTGATTAGGCGAGGGGAACGGCGAAACCATGGGTACCGCGTGGGTTACGGGGGCAGGGGGATTAATTGGGAGTTACCTTGTGAGCAGCGCGCCAGGTCAGACCGGACCATGGACGGTGCGTCCGCTTACGCGAAAGGAATTTGAGCTTACGGAAGCGGACGCCGTCCGGGCGTTGTTCCACCGGGAGCAGCCTGATTTGATAATCCATTGCGCCGCGCTGAGCAAAAGCCCCGAGTGCCAGGCCGACCCCGCACGGGCCCGCAAAGTCAATGTGGAGGCCACGGAACGGCTCGCGGAATTGAGCGCGAACATTCCGTTCATTTTCTTTTCCACCGATTTGGTTTTTGATGGCCGGGATGGCAATTACGACGAGTCCGCGCCTGTCAACCCGCTCAGCATTTATGCGGAGACAAAGGTGGCGGCGGAAAAGATTGTGCTGGCGAATCCGAAACACACTGTAATCCGCACGTCCCTCAACGGCGGGCGTTCGCCGACGGGGGATCGCGGCTTCAACGAGCAGATGCGGCTCGCGTGGGAGAAGGGGGAAGCCTTAAAACTGTTTATCGACGAATTCCGCTCTCCGATTGCGGCCGAGGTGACGGCGCGGGCCACGTGGGAACTGGCCGCGCAGGGGAAACCAGGACTTTACCACATCGCTGGGGCCGAGCGGCTTTCTCGCTGGCAAATCGGCCAGCTCGTGGCCAGCCGATGGTCGCAATTGAATCCCAAGCTAAGCGCGGCTTCGCTCGTCGAATACGCGGGACCGCCCCGGCCGCGCGACGCATCACTTAATTGCGCAAAGGCGCAAGGGCGGCTCTCCTTCCGGCTGCCCGGCCTAACCGAGTGGCTGGCGGCAGAGCCGAAAGACTGGTAATGGCCTTGGAAGCGCCAACCGCCGCATTTGATCGATATCGAGGCAGATTGGCCCCGTCGCCCACGGGGTTGCTTCACCTTGGCCATGCCCGAACCTTCTGGAGGGCAATGCAACGCGCGCGCGCGCATAACGGCGTGCTGGTCCTGCGCAACGAGGACCTGGACCGTTCCCGCTGCAAGCCCGAGTTCCTTTCGGCGATGTTTGAAGATCTGCGGTGGTTCGGCCTTGAGTGGCACGAAGGGCCTGATCGAGGCGGGCCTTTTTCTCCTTACTCCCAGAGCGAGCGGCGAGATTTTTACGCGGGAGCATTCACGAAATTAAGGGCGGATGGGCTGGTTTATCCATGTGTCTGCTCGCGGCAGGATGTGGCGCGGGCTTTGCAGGCTCCGCACGCAGGCGAAGACGAACCACTCTACCCGGGCACGTGCCGTCCGACGGCGGGGACGGGTTTGCAGATCAGGAGTTCCCAATCGGGCCAACAAACGGTCAAACCTGCAAGTCGAGTCAACTGGCGGTTCCGCGTCCCGGATGGCGAGACGATTTCGTTTGTGGATGGAGCGCGCGGCGCACAGAGCTTCGTGCCGGGAAAAGACTTTGGCGATTTCGTCGTCTGGCGTCACGACGATGTGCCGAGCTATCAACTGGCCGTGGTGGTTGATGATGCGGCGATGCGAATTACCGAAGTGGTTCGCGGCGAGGACTTGCTGCTATCGACCGCTCGTCAACTTTTGATCTACCACGCGCTGGGTTTAGCGGCGCCACAGTTTTATCATTGCCCTCTGATGACGGACGAATCGGGGGCGCGCCTGGCCAAGCGGCACGATTCTTTAAGTCTAAGGAAATTGCGCGCCGAAGGAGTGGAACCGGTAGAGTTGCGTGAGGGTTGGGGCTAGGTTCGCACCCTTGCATGGACCGACCACGGGAGGGCGCTATCAGACGTTGGCAACCAGGCGGTTATTTGCTTTTCGGGAGGGAGAAGTAAAAGGTTGCGCCTTTGTCCAATTCGCCTTCGGCCCAGGTCCGGCCGCCGTGGCGAGCGATGATGCGGCGCACATTGGCCAGGCCAATACCGGTGCCTTCGAAGTCGGAGGCGCGATGGAGCCGCTGGAAGACGCCGAACAATTTATGCGCATAGCGCGGATCGAAACCGACGCCATTGTCATGAACAAAAATGATGTCTTCGCTCTCGCCGGCACGGCTGGCGACTTGAATGCACGCAACTTTGCGGGTGCGGGTATATTTAAGCGCATTCTGCAGCAGATTAAGCATGACCTGGCGAATCAACGCCGGGTCGGCCTCGACGCCGGGCAGTTGGGCGATGGACCATTCGATCTGGCGGTCTTCGGTGTCATGCCGAAGATCCCGGACAACGTCCGTCACTAGATCTTTCAGGGAAACTTTGGTTTTGTTAAGTTCGGTGCGGGCGGTACGGGAGAAGGTCAGCAAATCATCGATCAAGCGGCCCATTTGTTTGGCGGCGTCCGCGATGGTTTGGAGATGCTTGCCGGCATCTTCATCAAGCGAAGGAGAGCGATGAGCCAGGAGGATTTCAACAAAGCCTTCGATATGCCGGAGCGGCGCTCGCAAATCGTGTGAAACAGAATAGCTGAAGGCTTCCAATTCCCGGTTAGCACCTTCAAGTTCCGCGGTGCGTTCAACCACGCGCCGTTCCAAATCCACGTTCAAACGGCGAATCTCTTCCTCGGCGCGTTTGCGGCCGGTGACGTCATGGGCAATCACCTGGGCGGCCTGGCGGCCCTCGAAGACCAAAGGAGCGGCAGCGACTTCAACGTCCACCGGCAGGCCGTTCAAGCACACCATCTTTTGCTCGATGAAGGCAAGTGGTTTGCCGTCCTCTCGCATCTGGATGAGGCGTTGCTGGGCCACTTTCCAGCAGGAAGGATGAAAAAAGTCGCGGACGGGTTTGCCGATAAGCTCGCCGGGATCGGCAGCCCCAAAAAGCTTTACGCCGGCCGAGTTAATGAAAACGATGCGGTCGTCGCTTTGAACAAAGAGCGCGTCGGGGGAGAGCTCAACGAGACTGCGATACCGCTCTTCACTGGTTTGCAGTGCTTCCTCGGCTAGCTTGCGCTGCACGCGAAATTCGGCCTGGCGCAACGCCCGATGGACAGCGGGTGGAAGCGTTGCCAGACGGTGCTTCAAGACGAAATCAGTCGCCCCGGTCTTAAGGGCCTTGATGGCCATTTCCTCACCGAGGGAACCAGTGACGAAAATGAAGGGAACATCGGGAGCTTTGTCCTGAGCAATGGCGAGCGCTGCGAATCCGTCGAAGGCGGGAAGACCATGATCGGACAGGATGAGCGAGGGCTGAAACCGGGCCAATTCATTGAGGAAAGACTCTTCGGTCTCGACCCTTTTGAATGAAAATTGAAATCCACCCTCTTTAAGAGAATGCTCGACGAGCGAAGCGTCGCGCGCCTCGTCTTCAATCATTAAAATTCGAAGTTTCTTTTTGATAAGCTTGATCGAGATGCTCGCCGAATCTAATAGGTCTAGCGCGACCCACAAATGGGGTAAACTACGCATTTAACCTCCGGGAGGACTTCGCGGGAAGCAAGCCGCAGGTTCCCGGGAATTTCCCAGGGATGCGCATTGTGAAAGCGGCACGTCATGAAATAGCAGAATCGCGGTTTGGATTTAAGAGTCCAACTAACAAGACCGGTGGGGTATCCGGACATTTTCCGTAAGGGGTTCACCCACTTCCGGGATCGGAACGTGGCGTAATACGATGCGACCAGTCGTATGGCAACCGACCAAGCATTTCAACAGGCGAGCATTGTGGACTCGCATCAATTTTTCCACACGATTTTGCGCCGGGCTCTCAAATGGCAGAAATGCTTCGCCTTTCAACAGGTGGAGTCGGTTGCCAACACCTCTGTATTTGTCAGCCCGGTCGCAATCCGTTTTTCAGGCAGAAGATTGAATTATGGGGCACACGCAATATAGTTCGCCCGGACCCGATCAAAGAACCGCGGCGGTCGCTTCGGCTGAGGAAGGCCGCTTGCGGTCGGCGGAGGATCCGTCCCGAAACGGACACGAAGTCTCGGGCTGGCCTCTTTCCTCCGCCCAGCAACGGCTGTGGTTTCTGGAGCAACTCGAACCTGGCACCCCGCTCTATAATATTCCCACCGTGGCGCGACTCAAAGGCCAGTTGAACGTGGCGGCACTGGAGCAATCAATAAAAGCAATGCTGGCGCGCCATGAAGCGTTGCGCACTCGGATTATCGGGCGGGATGAACAGCCGCTTCAAATTGTTGACGAGAGCCCAAACCTGGAATGGCGGCTGGTCGAATTGACCCAAACTGACAAAACTGAACGGGAAGCCGAGGCCGAGCGATTGACGCGCGAGGAAATCAATCGTCCTTTCAATCTTAGTTCGGACCGGTTGGTTCGCGTGACCCTGCTGCGACTCACGGCGGATACGCATCTTCTCATCGTGGTCATGCACCACATTATTGCGGATGATTGGTCGGTAAACATTCTTTTCCAAGAACTGGCGAAGGTTTACTCCGCGATCGTCGAGGCGCGTCCCGTCGCGCTGCCCGAACTGCCCATTCAATATGCGGATTATGCCGTTTGGCAACAGGAGCAGCTCCAGGGAGAAGAATTAACAACACAACTCGGCTTCTGGAGGGAGCAACTAAAGGGCAGCCCGCCCATGCTCGAATTTCCCACCGACGCTCCTCGCGGAGCAGCGACTGGATTCGAAGGCCACACGCAAACGAGAAGAATCAGCAAGGGGCTGAGCCAGGATTTGAAGCGGTTAGCCAAACAGGAAGACTCAACGTTATTCATGTTGCTGCTGGCCGCGTTCAAAGCCCTGGCTTATCGCTATACCGGACAGGGAGATATGGTCGTGGCTTCCCCCATGGCGGGCCGCAGCAGCATCGAAACGGAAGGGTTGGTAGGATTTTTTGTCAACACTTTACCGATCCGCACCGACCTGTCCGATGACCCTAAGTTCCAGGAACTGCTGGGCCAAGTGCGCCGGGTGATGCTCGCGGCTTACGCCCATCAGGACGTGCCGCTGGAGAAACTCGTCGAGGAATTGCGCCCGGAACGATCGTCAAGTCATTTGCCTTTCACGCGGGTAATGTTCGTCTTTCAGAGCAGTGTGCTGGAGCGGATCGAGCTGCCGGGTGTGAGCATGGAATTTCTTGAAGCGGACACGGACACCTCGAAATTCGATGTAACCTTCGGCGTTCAGGAGACCAGCCAGGGATTGGTATTCAGGGTGGAATACAACATCGCTTTGTTCGAGGCCGCCACGATGACGCGTCTTTTGGAGCACTTTGAAGTTCTGCTGAAGGGAATTGCCACCGATCCAAACCGGCGGATTTCGGAGTTGCCGCTGCTGACAGAAGCCGAGCGCCACCAACTGCTGGTTGAGTGGAACAATACCACCACGGATTATCCGCGGAACAAATGTGTTCATGAGCTCTTCGAACAGCAGGCGCGCCGCACGCCTGACGCTATTGCAGTCGTGTATGGGCGTCGATCCCTGACCTATCGGGAACTCAATGAGCGTGCCAACCAACTGGCCCGCTATCTGAAAAGGTGCAAGGTCGGTCCCGACGTGCCGGTGGGTATCTGCGTGGAGCGCTCGCCCGAAATGGTCGTGGGTCTGCTCGGTATTTTGAAGGCCGGCGGCGCTTATGTCCCGCTGGATTCAGGTTATCCTGGCGACCGGCTCGGATTCATGCTTAACGACGTACAAGCTCGGGTGGTATTGACCCAGCAAGCGCTTCGGGAGCGATTGCCGGGCGAGTTGGCCAAAGTGATTTGTCTCGATAGCGATTGGACCCTGGTCGAACACGAAGCTTCTGAGAATCTCGATACCGAAGCAACTCCGGAGAATTTGGCGTACATAATGTACACCTCAGGCTCAACCGGCCGACCTAAAGGCGTGGCGGTTCCGCATCGGGCCGTGAATCGGCTGGTCCTAAATACGAATTATATTCATCTGGGCGCGAGCGATCGGGTCGCCCAGATTTCCAATGTGTCTTTTGATGCGGCCACGTTCGAGCTTTGGGGCGCGCTCCTGAACGGCGCAGCATTGGTGGGCATTCCAAACGAGATAGTGCTCTCGCCGAAGGATTTTGCTGAGGCCTTAAAGGAAGCGCGTATCTCGGCGATATTCCTCACTGCGGCACTATTTAACCAACTTGCGGCCAGCGCACCTACCGCTTTGGAAACCGTGCGTACCGTTATCGCCGGGGGCGAGGCTTTGAGTCCCAAGTGGGTTCGCGAGGTGCTCCGACAAGGCGCGCCGGAGCGATTTCTCAACGGCTATGGCCCGACGGAGAATACCACCTTTACTTGCTGTCACGAGGTCGAGGGGTTGGCTGAGGCGGCAACCAACGTGCCGATTGGGCGGCCTATTTCCAACACCGAGGTATATATCCTGGATGCACATCAGAACCTGGTCCCGGTTGGGGTGCCCGGTGAGTTGTACATCGGAGGAGACGGACTGGCGCGAGGGTATTGGAACCGACCGGAATTGACTGCCGAAAAATTTGTAAAAAATCCATTCCGTCCCAATGAGAGCGATCTGCAGCTTTATCGCACCGGAGACATTGCACGATATTTACCGGACGGCGCTATAGAATTTCTTGGCCGCCTCGATGACCAGGTGAAAATCCGAGGGTTCCGCATCGAACTGGGCGAAATCGAGGCCACTCTGAGGCATCATCCCGAAGTGAAGGACTGTGTCGTCAAAGTTTATGGCCATAGCGCAGAACAAAAACGGCTGGCGGCTTACTTTGTTCCGAGCGGTGGATGCGCGCCCGGAGCGGATGAGTTGCGACGGTTTTTGAGCAAGACCCTACCGGAATACATGCTGCCGGCAACCTTTGTTCAAGTGGAAGGCCTGGCATTAACTCCCAACGGCAAAATCGACCGCAAGTCCTTGCCTGAACCTGACGACGCGCGTCCAAAGTTGGAAAAGCGCTATGCGGCGCCGCGGGACGAAGTCGAACGGCAATTGACAACTATCTGGGAGGACGTCCTGGGAGTGCATCCGGTTGGAATTCAAGACACATTTTTTGACTTGGGGGGACATTCGCTGCTCGCCATCCGGCTGATTGCTCGCATCGAGAAAGCGTTTAAGAAGAAATTGCGATTGGCGACGATTTTCCAGGCGCCGACGGTGGAAGGGCTGGCGGCGATTGTGCGCGAGGAGATGAAAGAGACGGGCGTTACTTCGAGCACTTCCGTGGTGGAAATTCAACCCAAGGGCTCGCGCCCGCCTCTATTCCTCGTGCACGGCGCTGGTGGAGGCATGTTCTGGGGTTACACGAATCTTTCACGGCATCTTGGCCCTGAACAGCCGTTATATGCATTCCGATCGCGAGGGCTGGAGGGTCGAAAAGAGTTCGAGCGGCTGGAAGACATGGCAGCGGAGTATGTAAATGATTTGCGCAAAATTCAGCCGAGCGGCCCTTATTACCTTGGGGGCTATTGTTTTGGCGGCAACGTCGCATTCGAGATGGCCAGGCAGCTTGAGGCCAAGGGCGAGACGGTGGCGTTGCTGGCTCTGTTAAATTGTTCCGCTCCAAATTCTCGTTATACGCAAATTCCGTTAACGCCGCGGTGGGGCCTGGCGTTTTTGAAGAATCTGTGGTACTGGGGACAATATTTCAAAGGCTGGACGCCTGCTCAACGCCGGGAATTCTTCCGTTGGAAGTCGGGAAGAATGAAGAACCGGATCGAGGGGTTTTGGAATGGTTCGGGGCGCTCAAGCGCTTTGGACGTGGGCGAAATGGTGGACCTTTCAGCCTTTTCGGCTGAGGAACGCGTCCTGTGGGAAGCGCACATTCGCGCCTTGTTGAATTATCACCCGCAACCCTATCGCGGCCAGGTGCATTTATTTCGCAGCCCGGGCCATCCCATATGGTGCTCATTTGATGAAGATTACGGCTGGAACGACTTGGCGCAGGGCGGCGTCCAAGTGACATCCGTGCCGGCCGTCCACGAAAAAATTCTGGAGGAACCTTGTGTAGAAAGAGTAGCGCGGGAATTGGAAAGGCTGCTGATAAATTCAAAGCCCGTCCCCGGGCCGACTGCAGAACGCAATGGCCATGAGAGGACCAGGTCCCCCGATGCTCGTGAGTTACGGAGGCAGGTCTTTGAAGAAATTTCCTCCTTGGGCGAAAGCCTCGCCTATTGGAAACAACAATTGGCCGGGGCGCCAGCGTTACTGGAGCTTCCGACCGATTACCCCCGGCCAGCGGCGCGAGGCTGCCGAGCGGGTTTCGAAAAGCGCACGTTGCCGGGCAAATTGAGGGAGGGTCTCAGGTCGCTGAGCCAGCGTTTCGACACTGATGAAAGCACGATTTTGCTAGGGGCGTTGGCGGTTCTGTTACAACGTTACACACGACAGGAGGAGATGATCGTCGGCGTGCACGTTCCAACCCGGGACGAGCAAGCCTCTTCGCAGCAGAATCGGGAGACGGCAAATTTTCTTCCAATCCGCATCGCGCTCAACGGCGAGCCCAATTTTAGACAGTTAATGGAGCAGCTAAGCAAAGTCCTCGCAACAGCCCGGTCGCATCCTGTCCGATTCGACCGTTTAATAGAGGAAATCCGGCCGGCGCAGGATCTTAGTTATCATCCTCTTTACCAGATTATTTTCAACGCGCGGGACTCGGCTAACGCTCGGACAGGAATGGAACTCCAGGAACGGACGACGAACCTCGATCTGAGTTTCCAGGTCACGGAGAGCGATGGAAAAATGACGCTAGGCATCGAATACGCGAAAGACCTCTTCGAGCCTGTGACAATTGAGCGCATGCTTGGGCACTGGGAAACGGTGTTGGAAAGCATCGAGACCCATCCGAAGGAGCCGTTGTGCCGCCTGCCTATTCTCGGCAGGGAAGAAGAACGGTTGCTATTGGAAGTGTGGACGGACACGCGAAAAGAATATCCCAAAGAGAAAACGCTGGTCGGGCTGTTTGAAGAGCAAGTGGCACGCGCGCCCTCGGCCGAGGCCCTGATCTGCGGCAAAACGCGGCTCACGTACGGAGAGCTTTATGCGCGCTCGAAAATCATCTCGCGCCGGTTGCAATCCATGGGAGTCGGCCGGGAAACCCTGGTGGGCATTTGTTTGGACCGGTCCTGGGAAATGGTGGCAGCCATTTTGGGGACACTCCAGGCCGGTGGGGCTTATGTGCCCATGGATCCGGCGTACCCGAAAGACCGTCTCGCTTTCATGCTCGAGGATGCGAAGGTCCATGTACTCCTCACTCAGAAGGAAGTGCTGGCGGCGCTTCCTGAAACCAAATCGCTGGTATTGTGCGTGGAGGAATTGGATTGGCAGGCAGCCGAGACTAGGGATGAGTCGAGCTTCACCATTCCCAAGGCGAGCGATTTGGCTTATGTAATTTATACCTCCGGTTCCACAGGCAAACCTAAAGGTGTCGCCCTGGAACATCGCAATGCGGTGGCATTGGTTTGCTGGGCTCGGGAAGTTTTTTCGTCCGAGGAATTGTCGGGTGTGCTGGCTTCCACCTCGATTTGTTTCGATCTTTCCGTGTTTGAGATGTTCGTTCCACTTAGTTGGGGAGGAAAAGTCATTGTGGCGGAAAATGCGCTGGCGTTGCCCGGCCTGGCGGCGGCCAAAGAGGTAAGAATGATCAACACGGTGCCTTCGGCAATCCGCCAGTTGCTGCGCATCAAAGGCGTGCCGGAGTCCGTGCAGGTCGTTAACCTGGCCGGCGAGCCCCTTGCAACTTCCCTGGTGGACCAAATCCATGGCGAGACCGCGGTAGAGAAAGTTTACGATCTCTACGGTCCGACCGAAACGACCACTTATTCGACTTTCACCCGGCGCAACCCTGGAGAACGGGCGACGATTGGGAGACCGCTGGCGAACGAACAGGTTTATATTTTAGACAGCAACCGGCAACTGGTTCCGATCGGAGTTCCGGGAGAGCTCTATATCGGCGGCGACGGCCTGGCGCGCGGATATCTTAACCGTCCGGAACTTACTGCCGAAAAGTTCGTTGAACATCCTTTCACACCCGGCCGGCGTCTTTATAGGACTGGTGACCTGGCGCGATGGCGCGCCGATGGGAACCTCGAGTACTTGGGACGGATGGATTACCAGGTAAAAATCCGCGGGTTCAGGATTGAGTTGGGTGAAATCGAAGCGGTTCTTCGAAAAGCGACGGGTGTCAGGGAAGCTGTGGTCATGGCGCGGGAAGATGAGCCGGGAGAAAAGCGGCTGGCGGCATATATCGTCGCGAAGGCGGGCGAAACGTTGACCGCGGAAAAACTGCGGAACGCGCTGAAAGAAAAACTCCCGGAGTATATGACGCCGTCGGCTTTTGTTTTCCTGGACACGTTGCCATTGACGCCCAATGGAAAAGTGGACCGCAAGGCGTTGCCGGCGCCGAGCACGGACCGAGGCGGGTCGAGCGCCGATTTTGTCGCTCCACGCAACGTGGCAGAAGAGCAGATAGCGGGCATCTGGCGGGAAGTGCTCCGGCTCAAAGAGATTGGGGTGCGGGACAAGTTTTTTGACGTGGGGGGCGATTCGCTGCTCGGTATTCAAGTCATTTCGCGCGTTCGCGAAATGTTTGCGGTGGAACTGCCTTTATTCAGCCTTTTCGACGCGCCGACGATCGAAGCCCTGGCTCAAGGCATTGCTTCGGGCCGTTGGGACAGAGAGCGGGAACCAATACCGTCCTTGCACCCCGTCAGCCGCGACGGCCATTTGCCTCTTTCGTTCGTGCAGGAGCGGTTATGGTTCCTCGACCAATTGCAGCCGGGCGGGCATGCCTACAACGTCCCGGCGGCGGTACGCCTGAGAGGGAAGCTGGACCTCGACGCGCTTCAAAAGGCCCTGGAAAAAATTGTATCGCGCCACGAAGCGTTGCGAACCACGTTCAAATATGCCGAGGAAGAATTGACGCAGAGAATCACCCGGGAGGGTCCCGTCACAGTTAAAGTGATGGATTTGCGCGACGTACCTCCGGAGACCCGTGAAAAGCGGGCACAGGAAATGGCAAACGCGGAAGCGCAACGGCCCTTCGACTTGGAGCGTGGACCACTGCTTCGGACCAGCGTGCTGCAATTGGACAAGGACGATAATGTGTTCCTGCTGGTCATGCACCACACGATTTCTGATGGGTGGTCGCTGGGAATTTTCTACCGCGAACTGGAGGCGCTGTATGGATTCTACTCTAAGGGCAAATCGGCCCACGAGCTTCCCGATCTCACGGTGCAGTATGCGGACTTCGCATGCTGGAAACGAGAATGGATGCAAGGCGCGGCTTTGCAGCGTGAACTCAAATACTGGAAAGAGAAGCTGGCCGGCGCGCCGCCAGCCTTGGAGTTGCCGGTCGAGCATGATAGGGGCACCCTGCCGAGCCTCAAGGCAAAACGTTGCAGCGTGCAGTTTCCCGAGGCCTTGAGCAAGGCGGTGGGAGAGTTCAGCCAGCGCCATGGCTGCACACCGTTCATCGTCATCCTGGGCGCCCTGGGCCTGGCTCTGCAAAAATGGACGGCACAGCCAGACATGGTCATTGGAACCGTCGTCGCCGGAAGGAATCGGCGCGAGATCGAGAACGTCATCGGGTGTTTTATGAACTTCCTGCCGCTTCGCCTGACGCTTTCTCCGGAGCAAACGGGCGAGGAAATGCTGGCGGCAGTGCGCGCAACTGTGCTGGAAGGCCAGAGCCATGAGGATTGCCCATTTGAAAAGATGGTGGAAGCCATCAATCCCGAGCGCCGGTTAAACCAAAATCCCCTCTACAATGTCGGGTTGTTATTTCAGAATTTTCCCATCGAAGTTTTCCGCGGCGAATCGCTCCAATCCGAGTCGTTTCCAATTGCCATGGAGGAAGCCTTGCTGGATCTCCGGTTCGAAGCGGAGCAAACGGAAGACCGGCTTTCACTTAGTTGCGAATACAAGACGGCACTCTTCGAATCGGGTGCTATTGAGCGGCTCCTGGCATTTTACCAGGAGGGACTGGAGGCTTTGTTGGCGAGGCCAGAGCAACGGTTGCGGGACTTTCCCGCCCTGCCTGCGGCGAATGCCGGGAACGAAGTTGTTTCGCGACAACCTGATCAGACAATTGCTATTACGAGCACGTTCACTGCCGAACCGGTCGCCGAATCCTTGGATTATTGGATGAAGGATTTGGGGGTCCAGGCCGAAATCGAGTTCGCACCATATAACCAGGTGTTCCAGCAATTGCTGGATCCCGCGAGTCTATTTGGCCGCAATCAAAGCGGTTTGAATGTCATTTTGCTTCGGCTTGAAGACTGGGAGCGTTCGGCTAATCCAGGCGCCGCAGGGAACGGGCGCGAGGAGGTTGAACGGAATGCTGCAGAATTCGTGGCCGCCCTGCGAAGCGCTGCGGGGCGCGGCTCAATTCCGCATTTGGTTTGCCTGTGCCCTTCGTCCAGCCGCGTCACCAATGAAGACGGCCAGGCGGAATTCTATCACGGGATGGAGAAATCGTTAGCGAGCGAATTGGAGGCAGTGCCGGGAGTCTATTTGCTAACCATGGCTGATTTGAGCCGTTGGTACCCAGTGGAGGATTACTATGACGCGAGTGGAGATGAGTTGGGTCACGTGCCGTACACGCCGGTCTTTTTTACGGCTTTGGGAACCGCGGTGGCGCGGAAATTTCACGCCCTGAAAAAACCTGCTTACAAAGTTATCGTGCTGGACTGCGATAATACGCTGTGGTCGGGGGTATGTGGCGAGGACGGGCCGAAGGGGGTGCGGTTGGATGCTCCTTATGTTACTTTGCAAAAATTCATGCGCGCGCAACATGAAACGGGAATGTTGCTGTGCGTTTGCAGCAAGAATAACGAACCGGACGTTCATGAGGTTTTTGCGCAACGACTGGAGATGCCCTTGCGTGCGGAGCACTTTACGGCCTGGCGCATCAATTGGCGGCCAAAATCCGAGAACCTGAAGTCCTTGGCGCGAGAGTTGGGCTTGGGACTGGAGAGCTTCATACTGGTGGATGATAACCCGGTTGAATGCGCGGAGGTCGAAGCCCGATGTCCCGGAGTATTGACTTTGCACCTTCCGGAGGAGCCAGGGCGGATCGCCGGCTTTTTGGAGCATTGCTGGATCTTCGATCATTTGAAGCTGACAACCGAAGATCGCAGACGGACCGAAATGTATCGTCAGAATCAACAGCGCGAACAATTGCGGGCGCACTCCCCAAGCCTCGCGGATTTCCTGACCGGCCTGGATTTGAAAACAGATCGAGCCGTTGACGGCCGCCCAGTTACCGCGCGCAGCTCAATTAACGCAGCGGACCAACCAGTTTAATTTCACGACGCGGCGAAGAAGCGAGAGCGATCTTCAAAAAGTAATGCTCCATTCGGAAGCGCTCACGGTTTCCGTCAGCGATCGTTTTGGGGATTATGGATTGGCCGGGGTGATGATTTACGAAAGCCGTTCCGGGTCGCTGGACGTGGACACGTTCCTGTTGAGTTGCCGTGTGCTCGGCCGGGGAGTTGAGCACCGAATGCTTGGGCGGCTGGGCGAAATCGCGCAGGAACGCAAGCTCAATTGGGTAGATCTGCATTACAATACGTCCGCCAAAAATCGGCCCGCGCTGGATTTTCTCGAAAGCATCGGCGCGCCTTTCCGCCAGGCGTTGAACGGCGGCTATCTTTTCCGTTTCCCGGCCGGATTTGCCGCGGAGGTGACTTTCAACCCCCAAAATGTCGAAGCGGTCTCGCCGTCCAAGGAATCGGTTTCAAAAGATGATACCACCGCGCAAGCGGCTATCGCGGAGCCGCTTTTGAAGTCCGAGCGTTGGCGGGA
>Ga0193729_1000869_pt1 | contig 15709 bp, 19 predicted proteins | sample U1c2metaG_FD_143036 | JGI IMG/M metagenome (GOLD analysis project Ga0193729, IMG submission 143036) | Soil microbial communities from a riparian zone of the East river system, Colorado, United States - U1c2 | ecosystem: Environmental > Terrestrial > Soil > Riparian zone | place: USA: East River...
CGAGGCCAGCGCAATTCTCAAAGGGGAACTGAAAGAAGGGGATGATGTGATTATTCGATCGGTGACGTCCAAGACCCAGTCTCCAAGCGGCATACGGCACTAGGATCAGCTCGTACTACTCCATGGGATCGATACCCGGCGTCAACCAAATCGAAGCTCCGCCATCCGCCTCCGCCGCAAGCGCGGTAATCCGAGTGGAAGACGCGCACAAGTACTACGAACTGGGCGAGACACGGGTGCACGCGCTGCGTGGTGTGAGCCTTGAAATTCAGCGCGGCGAATTCGTGGCCATCATGGGGGCGAGTGGCAGTGGCAAATCAACCTTCATGAACATGCTCGGGTGTCTCGACCGTCTCACCTCGGGACGATACTTCCTAGAAGGGATCGACGTTTCCGAACACGACAAAAAGGCTCTGGCACTAATTCGGAACCGGAAGATTGGATTTGTTTTCCAGGGCTTCAATTTGCTGGCCCGGACGACAGCTCTTGAAAATACGGAACTACCGACACTGTATACGAAGATCGACAAAGCAGAGCGCGAAAAACGTGCAGCCTATGCGCTGGCGCTGGTTGGTCTTGCCGATCGGGCGCACCATTTCCCGTCGCAGATGTCCGGAGGCCAGCAACAGCGCGTGGCCGTGGCACGGGCGCTGGTGAACCGTCCTTCCATCCTACTGGCAGACGAGCCCACGGGTAATCTCGACAGCCGTACTTCGGTCGAGATCATGGAGATCTTCCAGAACCTGAATGACAAGGGGTTGACGATTGTCCTGGTTACGCACGAACTCGACATCGCACAGTTCGCCAAGCGTGTGCTGGTCTTCCGGGACGGAAAAATCCGCAAGGACGACCCGGTTCTCAACCGGCCTAACGCTACCGAAGTGTTGAGGACGTTGCCTACGCTCGAAGATTGAAGATCGAAGATCGAAACGAGTCGCGCCACTGGGCGGCGCTTAACCAAAGGGTAGGGGTTTGCTTTATGATTAAAAAGGTAAAGGCTGTGACATTGGTTATGCTCTAGCCGCCAGCTCCTGCGAGGGAGCTAAACAGCGTGGACGCATGCACCGTCACAGCCCTTGATGCGATCACCGCTTTCGCGGTCCCAAACCCCAACTGCCCCTCGCAGAGCCGTCGGTTTTTTCAGGTCTGGCTGCTCTTCAGGTTTCCCTGCCTAGCGGATCACTCAGCCTACTTCGGACTGGCAAAAGTTTAATTGAGCCAACCCTTTCAGCCGTCGACGGGAGCAACCTTAGAGATTTGCTCAAAGATTGTCAATGCCCTTTTTCGGTGCAATCGGCCTGCTGCGATGGCTCAAATTCCAGAAACGCAAGCCACTGAATCGTCGCTCCTTAATGAATGGGAGATTGAATTCTTTCCAATTTTCCACAATTCCATCCACAGGTGCTCGAAGCGGTGGGCAAGAAACTCAAGCAGTGTGCGCCAGGAATCAGGTCAGCATCAGGTCAGCATCTTGACGCCCGAAGATCCCGGTCCGTCTGGTATTGGAGTGGTAATTAGCGGCGCCGCAGACGGCACAATTAGGATCGCAAGATGGATCGGGCAGCAGGACAATAATATCGCCGAGTACGTTGCTCTGCTGGAGGCGCTGCAATGCGCCCTGCTGCTCAAAGCCAAGGCGCTGCGCGTGTTTTCAGATTCAGAAGTAATGGTCAAGCAGATGAGTGGCGAATACAGCTGCCGCAGCCCGCGGCTTTATTCCTTGAACTGGATCTGCCGGAAATTGGCCGGAACGCTCGATTTCTCTATATCCCACGTTCGCCGTGAGGACAACGCTGAGGCCAATAGCCTGGCCACTTCGGCTGCCCGCAAGAGGCTTTGCTAGCGTCGTTGAGATCCCGCTCATAATCGAGCTTGCCAGAGATAGTGACAACCGCTCGCCTCCCTTTTGGCTTCTCGCGGATGCAAATTCCCGGCCTCTCAATGTTATGAATCCGAACTCCGGTGGCCTACAATGCTGGCCAGATCTTTGCGGTAGAGTTCGAGAAGTCGAGTAATAAAGTATCCCAATGGCAACTGCGAAGACAGCGAATCTGGGAAGCGCATTCGACCAGGCCGGCAAAGCCGCTGGGGCGTGCGCGATGGTGCTCTTCGGAGCCGCAGGCGACCTGACGAAACGCAAGCTGATTCCCGCACTTTTCAATTTGGTGAAAGCGAAACTGCTTCCCAAGGACTTCGCGGTCTTGGGCGTTTCCGTCGATGACTTGACCCTAGAACAGTTTCGTACCCAGGTAACAGGGTTTCTGCCTGCAGCGGATCGCGGAACTGAAGCATTGGAGTGGTTCACGCAGCGGCTCTACTACCAACGCGGGGAGTTTGCAGATCCGAACACCTACTCGACCGTCGTTGCCCGACTCAGTGCTTTGGATCGGGAGCTCCAGACCGCGGGCAATTGCATGTTTTATCTGGCGACCTCGCCGAAGTTTTTTGGCCAAATTGTCCAACAGCTGGGAACCGCCGGTCTGTCGCACCAGGAGAATGGACGGTGGCGGCGCGTTGTGATCGAGAAGCCTTTCGGACACGATCTGGAGTCCGCTAAGGCTTTGAACCGCGAGATCAAAACTGTATTGCACGAAAATCAAATTTACCGCATCGATCACTATCTGGGGAAAGAGACCGTACAGAATATTATGGTGTTCCGGTTCGACAACGCCATCTTCGAGCCCATCTGGAACCGGCGTTACATCGATCATGTGCAGATCACGAATGCTGAAACCGTCGGCGTCGAGCAGCGGGGCGGATACTTCGATACCGCCGGCACATTGCGGGACATGGTTCCCAACCACATGATGCAGCTCCTCAGCCTGACCGCCATGGAGTCCCCCGCATCTTTTCAGGCTGATGCGGTCCGCGATGAGCAAGCCAAGGTTCTGCATGCGATTCAGCTCCTGGATTCCGACGATGTGCTCAATCGCAGCGTGCGCGGGCAGTACGGCGAGGGCGTACTTGGCGGCGAGAGGGTGCCGGGTTATCGTAGCGAACCTGGAGTCTCTCCCGATTCGAGGACGGAGACCTACGTAGCAATGAAGTTAACCGTGGACAACTGGCGGTGGGCGGGTGTGCCATTCTATTTGCGAACGGCCAAGCGTATGGCCAAGCGTCACACGGAGATCGCCATTCAGTTTAAGCGCACTCCCTTCGAGCTGTTCGGAAATTCCGCCTTTCGCAAGCTGCACACCAATACTCTCGTAATACGGATCCAGCCGGTGGAAGGAATTTCTTTGAGCTTTGGCGCCAAGATTCCAGGCGCCGTATTGCGAGTGGGATCGGTTGACATGAGCTTCGAATATGCCGAGTATTTTGGAGCGGATGCCCACACCGGCTACGAGGTTCTGCTCTATGACTGCATGATCGGCGATGCGACCCTGTTTCAGCGCGCGGACATGGTCGAAGCCGGCTGGAGCGTCGTGGATCCGATGCTGGATGTCTGGACGGCTCTGCCACCGCGCAAGTTTCCCAACTACGCAGCCGGCACCTGGGGGCCGAAGGATGCAGACGAGCTCCTGGAACGCGACGAACGCCAATGGAGGACAATCGAGCCATGATACTTGCAGGAGAGATCGGCGCTACTGGTACCCGGCTCGCGGCATTCGACAAGGAAGGCAGCCGGCTCCAGCTCGTGGTCGAAAAGACCTACATGAGCCAGGAGCACAGCAGCCTGTCCGAGATCATCGCCGCTTTCATCAATGCGGAAGGGATCGCGGCGCATAGTGCATGCTTCGGAGTTGCTGGGCCCGTGAGACGCGGCCGGAGCAAGATTTCCAATCTGCCGTGGGTGATTGATTCTCGCGACCTGGCTAAGCAACTTAAACTCGATTCCGTGGGAATGATTAATGATCTAGAAGCTTATGCTTACGGAATCGACGGGCTCGACTCCAAGGATTTCGTCACGCTGAACGCAGGCTCCGAAGATGCGGAAGGAAATCGAGCGGTAATCTCCGCGCGCACCGGGCTGGGCGTGGCGGGCCTTTATTGGGATGGCTTCCGGCATCATCCTTTCGCCTGCGAAGGTGGGCACTCCGATTTCGCACCCCGGAACGCCCTGGAAATGGAGCTGTTGGCTTATCTCCAGAAGAAGTACGGCCGTATCAGCTACGAACGGCTTCTTTCCGGGCCAGGGATCAAGAACATCTACGACTTCCTCAGAGATGCGCGCAAAGCGGACGAGCCCCAATGGCTGAAAGATCAGATCGCAGCGGCGCCGGATCCTCCGGCGGTGATCTCGCAACTGGCGCAGGAAGGCAAGGCCGCCATCTGCGATCAGACGCTGTCGATCTTCGTGAGCATCTACGGAGCCGAAACTGGGAACTGCGCGTTGAACTTCTTGTCCACCGGAGGCATTTTTATCGGAGGCAGCGTGGCGGCCAAGAATGTGTCCAAGATGAAAGACCCGATTTTCATGAAATCGTTCCTGGACAAGGGCCGGATGGTAGACCTGCTCAAGGAAATCCCCGTCACGATCGTGCTGAATGACGATTCGGGGATCATCGGGGCGGCCCGCTACACGCTGATTGAGAAAGCGTTTCGGACCGCGAAGCGCGCCTGAACGAGTCATCGGCGCCTTTCGTCGATCAGGTTGGCGGCCAATCCTTTCCAGGAAGTTACGCTAACCCGCATGAACAGCGGGAAAAAAGATGGAGCCGACGACCAGAGTTGAACTGGTGACCTGCCGATTGCGACTCAAAACGCTAAATGTCTTTTAAATCAAGCGGTTTCCCAATTTGAAGACAGGCTGGAAATAGCTCTTTTAGGAGCGGTTGTTACGAAGGATGTTACGAGATTTTATCCCCACAGCCGATGCTCATTTTCAAGCATCGAACCCAACTTCGGGATGGATTCGTGTGAGCCAAATTAGCTCAACACCTGTCAATCAACTCTTCCAACAACATTCTGCCTTAACGACAACTCAATTGCCGCTTTTAGCCTGCATTGATCGCCTTCACCGAGTGACACGAAACGGAATGGTTGTAGAGACCAACAGTCAGGACTCAACATTTCTGCCTCGGCTAGCACCACTCCTGTCTGAGTCAGGAACATCAACTTGACGCGGCAACCCCAATCCACCGGTCTCTGCAAGGAGAGCAGACCCCCCGTCAAGGAAACGACCTTCAACTCGCCGCGACTTTGCCGACCGTCCGCAAATCGAAGAGCAACAGGAGTAGTGCTGAAGAGCCGTGCGCGTGGGCTGCGGTGATAGTAAGACTCCTGAGAGGGGGTGGGCATGTTCCTAGCCGAGTATGGTGCGTGTCGGCAAAGAGTAGCAAATTACGGAAGGATTTACGAAGTACTGTACCAGTCGTGCAGCCCCTCAACGCGGGACGGGATTGGCGAGCGACGTTTTCGGAATGCTGTTGTGCATACCTCTCTCACCTTGATGCCTTGCGGTGTTGCAACCGACGACGAATGTGCTATTCATGACGGGCTTCTTGGGCGGATCTCCCCTGTCGGTTGTACATTTGCAGCCATCCTTTCCGTCCGCACCGATTTTACTCCCGTTTACACCACTCCCCGCACCCCTGCGTCGGATAAACCCAACTGCGCGGACGGGATTGGCCAGCGACTGTCATTCACAATGGTCACCGCAGCCACGCCGGGAGTTGTCCCGATTGGAGCCTCAGTGGGCCAAAGGTCGTCACCTTGAAGCCAGCGTCGGCTGGTACGACCTCGACAGCAAAGAAACACTCGCCCTTTTTCGGGTATTGAGTGGTACTGGAGGCATAATAGAACTTTCGCATTGGCTTTTGACGCCCGTTCGCGTAGACCTTAAATCCGATTTCGTCGTGCTTAAACTCGCTGTCGAGCGGACGGCCACAGTAATCAAATGGCTTGCGGATAGCGACCTCAGCTTGCGCCTGTCCGAGGAACTGAACGATCTCAGGCTCCATTTTGCTTATTGCGTCATTGACCCGGTCTGCTACGAGATCAGACATAAAGGAATCGCTGACTCTCTGTGCCCCGGCACGATCAATGGAGGAACCATTCTTGCAGGCGGTCATGGCTAATAGAGCGACAACGACCGTCAAAACTTTTGGACTCATGGACGGTAATGATACGCGATCCGCATTTTGCTGCGGCCCGTCATCTATATAGTTGCGCTCGTGGCAATTGCGGTGATCTTTAGATCGGAGGGAACTGATCTTCCGACCTTGCACGTGCATACCGAATCTCCGGCCTTCTGGCTGCTCGTAACTGTCATCTTTGCGCTTGGGTTCTTCGGTTCTTCTGGGAGTTTAGGAGACTTTCAAATTGAGCCACACCAAAGCTGAGGTCCCCTGTCAGGTAATGGTAATACTCGGCAGTGGTGCAGTTTGGTTGCGTCAAGATGAAGGCGACTATGATAACAAAGGTATGATAACAAAGGTGTTGTAACTCCGGTCTCGACCTGTTACGGTCGTCACTTTTCCGTCTCCCAAAATAAAATCATAATGATTAGGGGCGATAAACGCCTCGGGATTTGGCGAAGCACCATTTTGTAAGAAAGGGATGATAATGAAGACTTGCACGCTGCTAGTTCTACTTGCAATCGCGGTATCTGCGAATGCTCAAGATAAGCCTCGCGTCTTTGTTCAGGGCAAGGGATCGGAAAACGTCAGTTCCGCTGGAAGTGGCGGGGGTGGACAGCATTGGGGATCGTGGGGTTCAAAGTCCACGATTGACTCCCACGACGAGAGCATGGAAGTCACTAAGAACTTGCAAAAGGACTGCTCAGGCGTCACCGTCACGATCAATCAGGCTAACGCCGATTACATCGTCATTATGAATCGTGAGTCCAAGCAGAACCGGGGCCTGCTCCGCAGTAATAGCCAAATTCAGGTCGCCAACAAAGCGGGTGACGTTCTCGGCACCAGCGCTACCCGGACGGTTGGGAACGCTTCAAAAGATGCCTGTAACCTAATCGTTGCCGACTGGCAAGGCCACGGCCGACTCAATGCTCAAGAGGCCTCGGCAGTTCCCGCGCCTCAGCCAGCTACAGTTCAACCTGCGGTTCAAACTTCACCAGCAATCCAAATCATCCCCGCAGTATCTGTATCGGCACAGCCGCAACCTTCTCCTGTTTCCGCAGTGGCCCCGGTGCCTTCGACCGCTAGCGACTCCATTGCCGATGTCGCCAAAAAGGAGAGGCAACGTAAGGCTTGTCTTGAAATGGCTAAAAACAACCCAAGCATTACCTGCAAGTAAACCGAGATGAGGCTTAGATCACGTCCTTGCGCGCTAAGCCTCCTCCTTCCTTCGTGTAAACAAATTCGCGGTCGCTGGACGATTCGCTAGCGAGTGAAGAAGCCGACTTCGCTGCTTTGCGGTAGGCGATTGAAAACATTTGTCGCGAGCCTCGGTCTAGGACCTAGATAACTGGACGGGGTCGGCGCTTCGCGCCTTTTTAGGGCCGATGTTTCTCGAATCGACGCAGAACACTTTCCGATTTTCATTCCTGTCAGGCCCGTACAGCAGTAGCCCGGGACTCGAAGGTCGAAGTTATGAAGCCTCAACCTCCTGACATTCCCAGCGATTCGTTACCCCGCCAAACTTTCGGGCTATTTTCAACCGACTTGATGCCTACTATTTCGCTACTTCGGGCGACCCAATTCGGGCGGTCGTGATGGGCTGCGCGGCGTGGGAGACAGCGCTTAAACAGTTTTGGTCCTCAATCGGCAACAAGACGTGGAGTATGAGCATCTTCCCCGCCTCAGGCGGATGGCTGAATCTGCCAAGGGAGAAGGTCCTGCCTGATTGGCTAATAAGTGATCCAGTCACCAAATTGGCAAGACTACGCAACAAGCTGCTACACGCAGGCAAGAAAGACCTGGCGAATGAGGACATCGTGGGAATCATCCTCGCTGTGGACGAAGCGATCATTTGGCTCTTCGCCCCAAAGGGGGTTCCACAAAGTTCGACGATCGCGTCTGGACATTGACCCCTAGCGCTTCGATGCCGACGAATCACTGACTACTACAATCTCTGGACGCGCAAGAATTGCGGCGACTCAGCGAGCGAGGTGGGCGAAGGTAAGAGCGGCGAAGAAGAAGTAGTGGGAGGAGGAGGAGGAGACGCAGCAGCAGGAGTCGCCGCCGCAGTCGTCGTCACTATCGCCGTCGCAGTCGCCGTTACGACCGGGCGAACGTTAGAAGAGGCTGTATGTCGTGATGATCTGCCGCATCCAGCGCATCGAGATAGGCTCTGCGCATCGGTCCTTCTGCCACAAAGTTCGCCGATCCCCACGTGAGTTCTGGACGGCCCAGCTTCATCACGAGTACATTCGCGATCAGGCGAGCGTGCCTGCCATTGCCGTTCGGGAACGGATGGATGAGCGCGAGCTTATAGTGGAACCGGACGGCAATCTCGTCGGGTGGATAAGTCCCCTGCTCAATCCAGTAGCGCACATCGCCGAGTAAAGCCACTAGCCGCTCGCGGATTTGTTGGACTGGTACGCCGGTGTTCTTTTCGCTGCGACGGTATTCTCCTGCCCACCGCCATGTCTGGTCGAACATCTTCTCGTGCAGCTTACGCGTGTAATCATCGGTTGCCATCTCGACCGGACTGGTACGGTCGCGGATGGCCCACTCCCGCGCAACCAGGATGTTCTGTTGCTCCCACTCGTTTAGCTCTTCCTTCGTGGCGAGGTTCGGGATGAGGCCGCGAAGCTCTTCGTCCGTCAGGGGAGTGTTGCCGTCACTGGTCGCGTCGAGCCGCGTCATTTCTTCCTGCGCTTCAATAGTCTTTGCGTTTCTTCTTCAATCTTCTCTTTGACGTTGCCCACGGCTTGGTCTTCAAGCGCCATGCTGTGCTCGACAGAGCGCACGTTCTCTTCCGCCTTCGTTCGGGCACTGCGCTCTGCAAGATCTTGTACGCTTCCGCTCTTTGGCACCAAGGCGTAAACGAGCTGACAGTCCAAGGCGTCTGCCGCCTCGCGCAGACTGGCGAGCGTAATGCGGTAGTCTGCTTCCGACTTTTCCAACTTGTTCACCAGCGTCCGCCCCTTGCCGAGTCGGAACGCGAGCTGCCGGACAGTGACGCCGCTTACCTCACGGATTGCGCGTAGCCAGCCAAGGCGCGGACGAGTCACATCCCTCGCCGCCATGAACGGGTCTAGCGACCTTTGTAGCTGTTTGATTCTCAGCTCTCGAAATTCCGGATGCATACTTTTTGGGGACTCCAACCCGTGGCCACCTAAAGGTGGACATTTTCGGTCAATTGTACCCTAAAGGTGGACAAATGTTGATAAATGTCCACCTTTAGGTGGACATCGAGGTGTTCTTCGTTGGGGGATAGCACGGGAGTTTGCTGCAGATCAGCACTTTCCCCGCCACCGGGAAGGCGGCTGATCATTACCAGATTTATGAAATCCTCCGGACGGCGGCGGCGACAAACTCATCTGCCTCATCGGCAGGCACTTGGGCGCTAGTCTCCGCTCCTCGGAGAATGACTACCCATTCCGTGCCACCACAACGGCGGTTGCGATGGACGCAAACCCCTAGATTGTCATGACCAGGGAATCCCACCCTTGCTTAAAGGACGCGCAAGGACGGGCAACCGGCTTTTATCATGGGTCGCCAGGATCGCCGTCCCACTGCGGCTCCGAAACACAAACACACAGCCGGAAAAAGGATCTTCTGCTAGTTTCTCCTGGCACAGTCGCACTAGGGAATCAATCCCTTTTCGACCATCGACTCGCTCGATCGCCACCAGCACGCGCATCTGCGCCGAGATCTGGATCATCTCTCTGCCTCCGCCCAGGCATGCAGCAGGCTCATCCAATCGGGCGATGTGGCAGCTTTCCACTGAATGCGCACCTTGCTCCCGCGCAATGACTCGAACTCGATCAAGCACTCTCCCAGCATCGCTGAAGGCGGCGCCACCAGTTCGACGAATGCCGGCTTGCGTGCTTTTCGTCGGCGATGGGAAACTCCGCCGAGCCGTTTCTTCAGCCCCGTATAGTCCAGCCTCAGATGATGCGCGACGGAATACACACCGTGTTCCCGGGCCAGTTCAACTGCGGCTTGCCACACTGAATCCGGCAGTCTCTTTCCCCCTGGTTGGGTGCTACGAATCTGTTCCAGTTGGAGTTGTAACTGCGCGATTGGCTCGGGAATCACTGCTGTGCTCATACGGTTCGCCCTCGGCCGCTCATCGGCGCCTCAATGCAACGTAACAGGGCGAGTTAGCGGTCGTCACGCATGCTTGCCGAAAAAACACGATTCTTCCATAACTCTGGCCAAGCCCCGTTCAGGTCGTCTTGACTTGCCCGTTCGTTCACCTGCGGCTACGCAAGCACCAGCTCATTTCTGGGCCAACAGCGAGCGTGCATCTTGAAGTTCTGGCCGCTCTCCGTCCGCATGCGCGCAGACGGACAGGAGCCGGGCATAGTATGTTTTCGCCTTTTCCTTATCGCCGGAAAGCTTGGCCGCGCGCGCGGCGCCGGATAGGGCGTTGAAACGATTTGGCGCCGTGCGCAGCGTGGCTTCGAACTCAATCATCGCTTGCGCAGGCTGCTTCAGTTCCAGCAACATCTCCCCAAGCAGTTCGCGAGCTGGCAGGAGGACTCCTGGGGTGACGTTGTTCTTGTCGGTCCGGTCCTCATGCTCAGCGGCAAAACGCATCTGGGTGAGAGCGTTTTCGGGATTGCCCTTGGCCAGCGTGATCCATGCGGTGGCGGTCTGCCGTTGGATATCCAACTGGTCAGCCCAATAGCTGTCGTTGACTTGCGTAAGCGTGTCACGCAGGGACGCGAGCTGCTGTACCTCCTTTTCGGCAACATCGATTTGCCCCGTATGTGAGGCGCCGAGGGCTCGCGCGAAATGCAGGTTCGCTTCCGTCCACGCTGCCCTTCCGCCGGGAAAAGTATTCGCCGGTATAAGGAGCGCGGCGGCTTCTGCCCAGCGATGCCGCTCCACAGCGTAGCGCGCAGGCGAAGCGCCCATGGCGTACAGCCAGTTCATGTATTGCGGATCGTCAGGACGGCTCGGTGGTGGCGCATCCAGTACTCTTTTCGCCTCGCGATCCTGGCCCCCTTGTAGGTACGCGTAGATCAGGTAATCCTTCGCGTGCAGCTCGTTGCCGGGCGCATTGTTTTTCTGGGCCGAGGCTGCCGAAACGAGGTTGGAGTCAATGGACTCCTGCCATAAGCCGAGCCGGGTGAAGATGTGGGACGGCATGTGGAGCGCGTGCGGTGAGTCTGGCGCAATCTGGGCGTAACGTCGCGCTGCGTCCAAAGCCCTGTCAGCCAGCGGCGGGTAATCGTAGGCGTGAATGATGTAGTGAGCTATGCCGGGGTGTTCTGGTTGTTCTGCAAATAGTGGCTCAAGGATCGAGCCAGCCTTTTTCTGATTCACATACGTTTTGTCGGTTGGCGGCGCGGTGGCGAGCAGTGCCAGCGCATAAAAAATCGTGGCCTCATGGTCGTCAGGGTAGCGCGCTTGCAGCTGGTCCATGGCCTTTTCGTAAGCCAATCCGCGAGTGCGGTAGTCGAGTTGGTCGGCGTCCTTGTAGAACGTCTCGATCGCCGCAATATAGTCGCGTTCGCGCTGTGTCTTGGCACCAGCAAACTTTGCTTTTTCTACCGCGGCAATTCCTGCTTCTAGATCAGCCGAGCCGGGCGCTTGCCAGACCTGATGGTAGTACGTCATGGCGATTCCCCAGTAGGCCATGCCGCACGTGGGGTCTTTCTGTGCAATAGCAGCGAAAGTGTCGCTAGCCTTCTCGTACCAAAAAGAATGGAGCATCGCTACGGCGCTGCTGAATTGCGGCTGAACCGATGGTTCGCAGGAAACTGAGAAACTCACTTTGCCGAGTTTGCCCGGGTCGCCTGCGGGATGCTCATGTTGGGCAACCGCTGGTGGCACGAATGCGGCGCACACGCCCACCAGCAGCAACATGCAAATGAATGTGATTCGCTTCATGCTGGTCTCCTTGGTTGTTAAATAGGCCCTCTGGAATGAATACGCCGATTAGTTAAGAATCCGTGCGACCTATTCTTGGTCGCGACCCCAATGAAGTCAAGTAAGGCATCAAAACAGTTGCGCACCTGGCGTTCGCAGCGTGCATCGGATGTTTATTTCGCCTATCCGCAGAAGTGACCTAGTTCGCAACGAGTGCTTAGACGATGTTGCCGTCTGTGTGCTCCCTTTCCACGGCCGGACAGGTACCGTTCACAGGATGCTATACGATATTCAGGAGGTGCGCCCGACGTGTTATATCGACTCCAGAGACACGCGTTGCCAATCAAGGCGCATTTTCGAACCTCTCTTGTTCTTGCCTACGCAGTTCCGGCGCCAGTACTACGTCCACTCCTTCCCACAGGGCTGACTTTGGATATGTACGGCAACTTTGGTTTCTTGGCCATTGCCTTGGTTGAGACGCGAGATCTTCGACCTTCCTTCGTCCCGGCTCGACTGGGGATGAGTTTTTTTCTTTCTGGATATCGGATTTTCACGCGATATCAAACAATTGCAGGGCGGACTTTGCGGGGTTTACGAATACTCAGAAGCGACACAAACCGACTGAGCAGAGGTACGAAGTCGAGGTAACCACATCGGACGGTCGAGCGGATCTTCACGTTGAGGCGGACCTGTCCACTCAAACCGTCGCCCTTCCCGCCGGATCGCCGTTTGCCGATCTCAAAGAAGCGCGTAAATTCGCGGGGCCTCTCCCGTTCACTTTCGACTATGAAAAACAGACCCACTCCATAATCCGCGTCGAGGGGGTGCGGCAGCGATGGGACCCGCGTCCGGTATCGGTCATCGTCCACCAAAACACGTTCCTCGAACAAGATCCATTTCGCGGTGCCGGAGCAATTCTGGCGAATGCGTTCTATCTTGAGGATGTACCATACTCATGGCGGCCAGGAATTCGTGAGAGACTTCAGTGACTGTCACCCGTGGCAAATACGCCGGAGTCCTGAGCATTCTCCGATACAACTGGCACTTCTATGCAGCGAGTCTCTGCGCGCTGGTCGGCATTGGTGCGCTGCTATGGTTCCGGCTCCTACCGCGAGCGGGGGAAGCAGTCCTGATCGGCGCGGCCACTCTTACGGTGTTCTGGTCTCTGAGCTCCCTGCTTGTGTCGTAAACGTTTTACGACTACAGGGGGGTAACTCGCTGGAACTGGATTCCGCGAATACTGTCGTTTCCACCGCAGCAGTGGCTCAACATCCACGCAGGGTTGGACGAGTCGACGCTCATTCTGACGCAGTTCTTTCCGAATACTCGATATATGGTCGTCGATATCTATGATCCTCAAGAGATGACGGAACCTTCCATCGCACGGGCGAGGCGGCTGCACCCATCCCCTGAACCTGCGGTCGCGGGCAAACTGGATGCACTGCCGTTACCCGATCGCGACTGCGATACATTGTTTCTGCTCTTTGCCGCACACGAAATCCGTCAATCTGCTCGCCGCACGGTATTTTTCCTGGAGTCCGCGCGTGTCTTGGCTAACTCGGGACAGTTGCTTCTGGTAGAGCACATACGCGATTGGAAGAATTTCGTCGCCTTCGGGCCTGGGTTTCTGCACTTTCATTCCAGAGACGAGTGGCTTCGGCTTGCCCACGACGCGGGCCTGACGGTTGAGCGTGAAGACCGCGTCACCCCGTTTGTCCGCTGGTTCCTGATGACCAAGGCCAGCGCATGAAGCTGAACCTAGTGGAAAAGCTGCTCGTCAACAATCCAGCCCGGGCGCTCGTGCAACGTCTCTACGAGGGGCCGCTACTACGGAAGTTGGGTGGCCGGCTTGACGGTGCGCGCGTACTCGATGTGGGATGCGGTCGGGGTGTTGGAGTGCAAATACTTCTGGAGCAGTTCGGCGCAGGTCAAGTCTACGGACTCGACCTCGACCCGCAGCAAGTTCGCCGCGCACAGCAACGATTCGCAGGCAAATCTAAGGGTCACGTTGTTCTTGCAGTCGGGAGTGTCGATAAACTTCCGTTTCCGGATGAATACTTCGATGCTGTTTTCGACTTCGGAATGCTGCATCATGTTGTGGACTGGCAAACCGGTGTGGCTGAAATTCAGCGTGTCCTCAAGCCCTCGGGGCTCTTCTTCTTTGAAGAAGTAACCCGCGCCGCTCTGAATCGATGGATCTATCGCACTTTTCTCGATCATCCCGCGGAGAATAGATTTAGCGAAGCGGAGTTCATGGCTGAGTTGCCCGTTCACGGAATCGAGCCACTCGGCAGACTCCGTCGCATACTGTCAAACGATATCTTCATTGGAATCGCGAAGCGCACATAACGTTGAAACCGTTCTCCCACCCCGCCCGTTCCAGAAGAAATCGCCAAAGGGTATAAAGACAGCTCAGACGGATGTGGAATTAGTTTCTCGAAGACTCAAGACAGCAGGCTAGGACTACGAGGCGCGATATGGCAAACGGAAGAAATAATGAGGTTGTGGTTCAAAGTTCAGGAAACGTGTTTGCGGATCTTGGTCTACACGATGCCGGTGAGAAGCAAACACGAGTGCGCCTGGCGGTTGCCATCAATCTGATCATTGAGGCACGTCACCTATCGCAGGCTGCAGCGGCGCGCCTGCTCGACATCAATCAGCCGAAGATTTCTGCTTTGGTGAATTATCGGTTGGAAGGATTTTCCGTAGAGCGGCTGATGCATTTTCTTAATGGACTTGATCGTGACGTCGAGATCGTGATCAGAAAGAAGCCTCGGTCGGAAAGAGCGGCAAGAATTGTGGTCACGGGTGTCCAGTTGTCCCACGTGGTTTGAACTCCTCGCCGCTGGATCGTTGACACCTTTGGCCCTCGAAGCATTTCGCGGTCAGCTGCGATTATCACCCTGCGTATCTGTTTCCCAGCGATGAGAACCCGAGCGGACATCAACGAACTCTGAAAACCTCCTGGCATGCCACCTTGCGGCGTGCCAAGGTGGCGTACTTCCGCATCTACGATCTTCGCTCGACCTGCGCCACCCGGCTCAGCGCCGGAGGCGTAGCGGACGAGTGGGTAACACAAATGCTTCGCCAGGGAGACGCGCTAGTCTTCAAGAAGTATTCGCGCCGGAAATCTGCTCAAGACTGCTCTCAAGAGCCATACTTCCCAAAATGCGCGTTCAGCGACGACTCTCGCAGCTTCAGCTTAAAGCGGAATGGGATGCTGTACCCCAAAATTTTCAATCTGCACTTCTTGACTCGGACCACGAAAACTTGTAGTGTGCGGTTAAGGTCAGTCCCGCTTCGGTCGGGCCACCCATCCCCAGGGGCTTCAGCAGGAAATTCCAAATGCAGACAAATTGAAGGAGAATTATGTACCCATCTCGTATTTCGGCTGGGGACGTCTTCCGGCCATTCTCTCGGTTTCGCACTCTAACCCTCGCGCTCGCACTGTTTGTCCTGATCGCCTTCACCGCGACTTACTCACCCGCTCAAACCTACACCGCGCTCTACGAATTTGGGACTAAAGCTACAGACCCGGAAACCCCTCAATACTCGGGCATCATCACACAAGGTCGCGACGGCAACCTGTACAGCACCGCGACGAGTACTCCGCTCGGAGCTTGCTCGTACTGCGGTGCGGCGTTCAGCATCAGCCCCTCGGGGGTTCTTACGGTTTACGACTTCAAGACAACCGGGATGGGCTATACACCTTTTAGCGGGGTATCGCTCGGAATCGATGGCAACTTTTATGGCACAACAAAGGTTGGCGGGACCTTTAACTGGGGAACGATTTTCCAGCTTACATCGAGCGGAACCCT
>Ga0193729_1000870_pt1 | contig 15707 bp, 15 predicted proteins | sample U1c2metaG_FD_143036 | JGI IMG/M metagenome (GOLD analysis project Ga0193729, IMG submission 143036) | Soil microbial communities from a riparian zone of the East river system, Colorado, United States - U1c2 | ecosystem: Environmental > Terrestrial > Soil > Riparian zone | place: USA: East River...
TAGCCCGAGCGGCCAAGCGTGCAGCGCAACCACGCCGCAGATGAGCATCAAGCCTCCGCCGATCAGCCTGGCCGCGCGCTCCCACCCGCCAACGTTCTTCCTATGCCACATGGTTCTGTGCTCCGGTTCGTGACGCGCCGCTATGGCGCATTCACCCAGATAAGAGGGCGCAAACCCGGCGCCGGGGTCGCGGCACAAAAAATAATTTGAGGGGGTGGCAGCTTCAGCAGGCTGGCGTGGGCGTCGGGTGCGGGCCTGGGCCGCTGAGGAACGCCGGCATCGGATAAAGATGTCGCACCCGACACGATTCGAAGACCTTTGCCTTCGGAGGGCAACGGTAGATTCTACGTAGCCAAGCGGAGAATGGCTCTCTCGACTAATCCCGAGAATCGGATGTTGCGTCTCCCCGCAGCAAAAGCTGAGATGCTGAAGTCAGGTTGAGCCACGGCTTCCGTCAGCACGGTGAACCTGAAATGTATCCACGTTCGGTGGTGAGCTGATGCGGTTGGCTTGGAAGCTCGACCTCGGACCAGGGATCTAGAGTTCTGATCCCCTCTATCTTGGATGTCGCTCGATAGCGTCCGATGGGACGCTGGATCAGGAGAGAATCGCACGCGGGCAAAACCGACACCAACGCCAATCGGGCAGGGCGCCCGAGTCGGTCAATCACGAGTTAATTTTCCTTCAAATTTCGCCGCTTGGCGACCTCGCGACTCAGTCTATGACGTCTTCGTCGCACGAAAAATGCAGGTGCACACAGATGCCGAATTCGAATGACGTCGCCAGCAACGAGATGCTTTGGGAGCGCGTCCTGTCCCTGCTCGTCGTGGGTGCCAGCGTGTTGGGGGGAAGCGCCGTGTTGCTGATACAGGCGTTACCACTAGTCCTTCACGGATTTCCATAGTGGCAGAACGAGTTTTGAGTGGCAGGCGAGCCAAATTGAGCGTCGAACGAAACGTCCAACAATGCGTCCAACACAAAAATAGGCAGAAGGCGTAAGTAACTGGAATTGTTGACATAAATCGAATGAAAAATTTGAGTCGGAGCGCTTCACCCGCTCCGATTTTCTACGCTACTCTATGACTTTGCGCGATTTAACACCCTATTGAACGCCATGCTCACCCACCGGCCTCTAAACAAGCCTTCTCGAGCGCTTGTAGCTACCGGCAGCCTTCTTGAATGTCGTTTCTTCCGCGCCGGTCGCTTTCAGCATAGTTCCACCAATAACTTGTTGCGATACAGGACCTGAAGCGCTTGCCTTGCTGCACGCGTTGGACAGAGGACGATATGGCCGCACGACGCGATCGCGCTTAAGGGTTAGGGACGTCGGGATCGGCAGCGGCGTCGATGTAGTGCGTGTCGGTGGGGCCAAATCCGGCAATGTAGACGGTCGCAGGCTCATCCTGGGTCAAGGCGAAGTGCGGTGCATCGGCCGGCTCGGTGTGGAAGCTGCCCGGCTCCAAAGCCTTGACCTCAGTCTCGTCGGCACTGGAGCCGTCGCCGAAAAACCGTCACTGACCCGATGATCGCCATGGGGCGACGGCGGCGACGGGCGGCCGTTATCGTACGGTTCTGGCAGGTGCAGGCGCAACTTCAAGCGAGGCCGCGCCTTGGGCAGCCTCAGCTTTTACGGCGCTCTTCAGCGAACGGACCCATTCCGCGTCCCCCACCGCTTGGGCGAGGAGTCTCGCCCCGATCATCGCCGCGAACAGGACCTTGGCTTCCTGATCGGACGACGCGCCGTTCGCCGTGCCGGACTTCGCCAGGTGATCGAGAAACTGCGAGTACAGGGCTTCCGTCCCGTTCCTGTAGGATTGGCGTGAAGACTCGTCGGCGGCCTCGGACGTCACGTGGGGCGCGAAGGCGATCATCGGACAAGCCTGATCGGCCCCTTTCTTCTTCAGATAGTAGTCGACGATGGCAGCCGATCGAAGACTTGGATCGTCGTACTTGCGTTCGGAAACTTGGCGCCAAGTAGCCGAGGATTGCTCGAAGGTAAGAGAGAAGACCTCCTCAACCAGGGCGTCCTTAGATTCAAAATGCTTGTAGAAGCCGCCTATCGTCATGTCCGCGGCGCTCATGACCTCGGCTACCGAGACGTTGTCCACGCCGAACTCGCGGAAGAGGCGAGCGGCGCACTCCACGATCCTCTGCCGGTTTTTCTGCGCCTGCTCGTGCGATGAGCGACCCATAATCGTTATTCCTTTCCGAACTCGATCGAGATTCGTGACGGTATGCCGGCGTCGGCGGTTGAAGAAACCGCTGCCTTGCAAACAATCGTGACTGGCCAAAATAGATTATATTCATTATCTATTTTTTTGGAAGCCTCAGGCGTGCCCTTTCGATGAAGGAACACATCATGACCACGACCTACGACCCCAAGATCACGGCGCTTCTCTGCATCGATTTCTACAACGATTTCCTGAGCCAAGGCGGCAAGCTCTGGCCCTGGGTCAAGGACATGGCGAAGGAGGTCAATCTTCTCGACAACCTGCGCACCATTGTGCGCACGGCCCGCGAGGCCGGCATCAAGATCTATCACGTGCCCCATCACCGCTGGGAACCGGGCGATTACGTGAACTGGAAGTATCCGTCGCCCTATCAACTCGGCGCCGGCGAGCGTCAGGCTTTTGCGAAAGGCACATGGGGCGGCACCTTTCACGATGATTTCCAGGTCCAGGAGGGCGACATCGTCGTCACTGAACACTGGGCGTCGAGCGGCTTTCCGAACACCGATCTCGAGCACCAGCTCAAGCGCTACGGCAAGGAAAAGATCATCTGCGTGGGCCTGCTCGCCAACACATGCATTGAGGCGACGGCGCGCATCGGAATGGAACTCGGCTTCCACGTCACGCTCGTACGCGACGCCACCGCGGCCAGGTCGCCCGAAGCCTATCACGCCGCTCTGAACATCGATGGCCCGACCTACGCGCACGAAATCCTGACGACTGCCGAACTGCTCAAGGCGATCAAGGCGTCCTCTGTTGCTGCTGCGGCCTGAGAGGAAGAAGCGTGACTGGCGACATCGAGACCGCGGTCCACTATCGGTACATGGAGCCGCTGCTGGCGACCGGGCGCATTCCGAACTCGGGCGAGGTCGCCGAGCGGCTCGGCGTTCCGGTCGAACGCGTCCGGTGCGCTCTGCGAAGCCTCGCCGACTCGCACGGCGTCGTCCTGCACACGCACGTTTGCGAGCCTTGGGTCATCCATCCGTTCTCCGCCTCTCCGACCGCGACATGGGTCGAGAGCGGTAACCGGGGATGGTGGGCCACTTGCATGTGGTGCGCCTGCGGAGTCGCCACGCTCGTCGGCGGCGACGCCACCATCCACACGCGGATCGGCGGCGAGGGCGAGGACGTAGACATCCATGTCGAGAAGGGCAGGGTGCGCGAGTCCGATCTGTGGGTCCATTTCGCGTTGCCGCCGCGGAACGCCTGGGACTGCGTCCACCATTTCTGCGCGACCGTCCTGCCGTTCCGCAGTCCCGAGGACGTCCGGACTTGGTGCGACCGCCACGGCATTCCGATGGGGGCCGTGGCGCCGATAGTCCAGGTCATGGATCTCGGAAGGGAGTGGTACGCGCGCCACGCCTATCCGGACTGGCGAAAATGGACCGTGCGAGAAGCCGCCGAGATTTTCCGCAAAGTCGGGTTCGTCGGCGATTTCTGGGAAATTCCCACAACCGAAGGAGGTTTTTGATATGCCTGTAGCCAAGATCCATGTGCACGAAGGTGCGTTTAGGGATAGCGAGCTTGCCACGATCGGGACGGCCGTGCAGGCCGCACTCGAGGAAGTGCTCTCGGTCCCGCCGGAGGACTACTTCCGCATCACGCACGTTCTTCCGAAAGGACAATTCGTCCACACGCCCGCCTTCGTCGGCTGCACGTACAGCGAGCGTCTCGTCCTCCTCGAGCTGACTTTTATCTCTGGTCGTCCGAAGGATAAGCGCCTCGCGCTGCTCGCCGCGTTGAACCGACTCGTCGTGGAGAAAGTCGGCCTGAGACCGGACGATCTCGTCGTCCTGATCTACGAGATGCCCGGCGAGAACATCTCTTTTGGCCAAGGACTCGCGCAGCGGGCGCACATCTCGGCTTGAGCAGTCTCGGTGCCCGATCCAACTTCATCCGGCTGGCCCGTCGTCGTACGGTTCGGGTCGGCACTATTGGGAGGACCTAATGCATAAGGCCGTAATCATGCGCGTCGGCCCGGATCGGGGGCTGGGTGCGCAGCTCTGCAAGCGCTTCGCCAAGGAGAGGCTGCATCAATCCATCAGGCACGCCCCCGCAAGCGAGTTCGAATCACGGCACGTGGCTATTCTCGCTTATCCGGGTGTCGCGTTGCTCGATGCTGTCGGGCCGCTCGAAGTCTTTGCGGCCGCTAATCTCGTTCTTGCCGAGCGCTCACCACGGTGCGCTAAACCGTACCAGGTCGAAATCTGGTCCGAGCACGTCGGAGCGATTGACGGATCTTGTGGTGTTAGCTTGAATGCGACGCGCTCGATTGCGACGGAAGCACCTTTCGAGCTCGATACCCTGATCGTGGCGGGCTCGCCCGGGATCAGCAACCCTGCCTCCCGGCCTTGTGTCGACTGGCTCAGGCAGTCTACCGGAGGAATTCGCCGGGTGGGCGGAATCTGCACCGGCGTTTTCCTGCTCGCGGAAGCCGGCTTGCTAGATGGTTGCCGCGCCGTGACGCATTGGGCCTTCTGCGATGAGTTGGCGCGGCGCTATCCGACGATCAAGGTCGATCCCGATCCGATCTTTCTGCGAGACGGCCGCTTCTACACGACCGCTGGCATGACCGCTGGGATGGATCTCGCCCTGGCGCTGGTGCAGGACGATCTCGGTCGCGACGTGGCACTTGCAACCGCCCGGCTGCTGGTGCTGTTCCTCAAGCGCCCCGGGGGCCAGTCGCAGTTCAGCGCTCATCTCGCAGCCCAGCTCGATGGCGACGGGCCTATCGCCGAACTGCAGCGTTGGATTCTCGACCACCTCGATACTGATCTTACAGTTGAAGCGCTTGCAGAACGAGTGCATATGAGTCCACGCAATTTCGTCCGCAACTTCGAGCGAGAGGCGGGTGCGCCGCCCGGCGTTTTTGTAGAAGGCGCCCGCCTCGATGCAGCGCGCCGTGCTCTTGAGGACAGCGAGGATCAGCTCGAGACCATCGCCAAGCGGTGCGGCTTCACCAGCGCCGAAATCCTTCGTCGCCTCTTTCAGCGACGCCTGGGCGTGAGCCCGACCTCTTACAGGAAGCGCTTTCGATCGGTGCGCTGAAGGGCATAAAGGCGGGACGATGTTGTGTGTCCTTGAAAGTGGAGGGTGGTCGATTCCCGGCCTGACCGCGAGACCGGCTCCAATCCCATATTTGGCAGGAAACGTGGGACGGATGGCATGGTCCGGGGTGTCGCGGGCCCTGTAGATTCCGTCTCCAACATTGAGCGATGGAGCGGACCAATGGAAAACGCAAAACACATCGCCCTTCGCGCTTTGACCGGCGCCTTCATCGACCGGGATCCGAGCGTGGTAGAACGCTATTTTGCCCCAGACTACATTCAGCATAATCCCGTCATTCCCAGCGGTCGGACAGCCATTCCTGGCCTGATTGCCGGCTTGAGCAAGGAGTTTTCCTACGAGCCCGGCATGGTCGTGGCGGAGGGCAATCTGGTGATGGTGCACGGCCGCTATGTCGGCTGGGGACCGAAACCCATGATCGCCGTCGATATTTTCCGCGTGGTGAATGGCAAGCTGGTTGAGCACTGGGACGTGATGCAGGAAGAAGTGCCCGCGGCCGCAACGGCTAGCGGCAACTCCATGTTCAGCCCGATCCGCAGCGGATCGTGACGGACAACGCCATCACGACTGCGTCGTCATAGTGCAGCGCCGGTAGCTCCATCACAACATCCATGTCTCGCGAGCATGGAGCCAGCCTACAAAGTCTTCTTCAAGCGGACTAGCGGTCTATATAGCAAAAATGGGACGTCATCCAGGATGAGCCCATGTGGGAACAGTCGCGCAGCGGTCTCCCGATGTTCGGCGATAAATTCCCGGCCTGAGGAGTGGTGAGGATCGACTTGGGCGGCGCCGGAGAGTGTGATGGCAAAGCGAGATATCTTCAACAGGCGAATGCAACACATATTGCGGCTGTCCGATGAGCACGCTCCAGTCATCAAGACTATTCAAAAGAATTCCCTGGCGGCGACGCGGTGCGAACTCGGCATGCCTTTTGACGCCGTGACCAACCCGTCGCCTCGCGACGACGCCTATATGATCGTCATACAGATACACGGAAAGAATTCCCGCGAACTTTGGTTGGACGGCAAGCCGATAAAGACCGATCCGCTCCATGCAGGCGGCGTCGTGTTTCACGACATGCGCCAAGGCCCAAGGTTCTATTTCCACGACCCTCTCGACTCCGTGAACTTTTATCTGCAGCGGAAGACTCTGGATGCGATCGCGGACGACGCTGACGCCCCGAGGATTTCCGATCTGAAGTTTACTCCAGGCGTGGGCGTCATGGACCACGTTGTAGGGGAACTCACGCAACTGCTTTTGCCGGCGTTCGATAACCCTGAGCAGGTCTCCCGGCTCTTTGCCGACCATATAAGCCTGGCTTTAGCCACTCATATCGCCCACGCGTATGGAGGCATGAGAAGCGTCGCCGTGCCCTCGCGAGGCGGTCTCGCCACATGGCAGGAACGGCGGGCAAAAGAGTTCATGAGCGCAAACCTTCAGAGAGATGTTTCCCTTGCGCAGCTTGCGACGGAATGCTCGCTATCGGCCGGGCATTTCGCTCGCGCGTTCCGGCGTTCGACGGGTCTGTCGCCGCACCAATGGCTACTTCAACATCGGGTTGATGAGGCGCATGGACTATTACTCGACCGTAGGCTCTCGCTCGCCGAGATCGCACGCGCCTGCGGTTTTGCCGATCAAAGCCACTTCACGAAGGCCTATACGCGTCTGCGTGGTATCTCCCCAGGCGCTTGGCGGCGACAGCAGGCAATTACTCCGAAGTCCTGAATAGGCGAACAGCATCCGTGGTCCTGCTCGATTCGAATCGAACAGACCAAGGATGTTTCGTTTTTACAAGAGCGCGCACGCCGGATCGCGTAGCTTTACGAAGTACTAGGAGTGTCAGAAGCGGAGTGGGATATGCCCAAACCGCACCGATTGGCAGGAAACGTGGCCCAATGGCATGGCCCAGGGGAATGCCGGCTCGGTAGAATTCTGATTACAGCAATTACAGCAGCGCGCAGCGGAGGGAGAAGTGGGAAATGTCCACCTATCGCGCAGTGCAGGCGGTCAGTCCTGGAAAGCTGGAGCTGACCGAAAAGCCAGTGCTCGATCCATCAGCCGGTCACGTTCGCATCCGCGTCGAAGCATGCGGCGTCTGCCATTCCGACTCCGCGACCGTGGAGGGAGTCCTGCCAATCGAGTGGCCGAGGGTGCCGGGCCACGAAGCGGTTGGCCGGATCGACGCGATCGGAGAGGGCGTTGAGGGCTGGAAGCTGGACCAACGGGTCGGCGTCGGCTTTCTCGGCGGCAACTGCGGATACTGCGACTATTGCCGCGACGGCGATCTCGTGAACTGCACCAACCAGGGCTACACCGGTGTGCAGCACGATGGCGGCTACGCCGAGATGATGATCGCCAAGGCGAGTGGCTTGATTGCCGTGCCGGACGACCTCTCCTCGGTCGATGCGGCGCCCCTGCTATGCGCCGGCCTTACGACCTTTAGCGCGCTCAGAAACGCGCCGGCGCGGGCAGGAGACCTGGTTGCGGTGTTCGGCGTCGGGGGACTTGGTCATCTCGGCGTGCAATACGCGCGTCACATGGGTTTCGAGGTTGTGGCGATCGACCGCGGCGACGACCGCGCCAATCTTTCGAAAGAGCTGGGCGCGCATCACTATTTGAACAGCTCCGCAGCCGACATCGCAAAAGAGCTGCAAAAGCTTGGCGGCGCACAGGTGGTGCTGGCCACGGCGTCGGGCGGCAAGGCAGTGGCCGCTGTCCTCGGCGGCCTGCGGCGCGGTGGCGTGGTGATTTCGCTCGGTGCGACCGATGAGCCGATCGAGGTGTCGGCGTTCGAGCTTCTCTTCAAGCAACTTGGCCTCGACGGCGCCCTGACGGGCACCCCGCGGGCGGGCGACGCGACGCTCAGATTCAGTGCGATGAGCGACGTCGCCGCCATGGTCGAGACCATGCCGCTCGAACGGGCGGCGGAAGCTTATGCGCGGATGATGTCGGGCGAAGCCCGTTTTCGGATGGTCCTGACCATGGTGTAGGCCTCACCGCCATCAACAGCAGCCCAAGGGGGTTATATGAGGAGCAGACTAGGTCTGAAGGCGATCACCGAACAGCTTTTCGCCGCCTACGACGGTCATGACGTCGACGGCATGCTGGCTCTTTGCGCTGACGGCGCGCAAGGACGGTATCTTCCTTACGGCAAGAAAAGCGACATGCCGATCCGGGGTGGCCTTGAACAAATCTGGCGCGGCCTGCTGGGAGCAGTGCCCGATTTCGGAGTCGAGGTAGTTGAGATGATCCAGGGCGAAGGCAACATCGTCGTCGTACAGGCGTTGCTAGGCGGCGCCATGCCGGCGGATGTCCCTGGCCTTGTAACGAAAGGCAAGTCCGACCGCATCGCCCACGCCTACATCATCCGCTACAGCGCGGAGGGCAAAATCATCCGCCTGGATTGTTATTGGGACAACACCGCCATCAACGCGATTAAGGCGAGCGTTCTGTGAGCGCACGCGAAGACGTCCTGTCGAGAAGATGCGGCGTACCGCGTCGCGTCGCTGGGAAAAATTCTGTGTGCAATTCTGACGTCTGGCGGAGGTTCCGATGAATCAATTTCAGAAAATATTCGACGCCCAGAAGGCGCTCTTCGCCACCGGGGTCACACGCAGCTACGAATGGCGCGTCGACCAACTCGATCGCATGGCCCGTATGATCAGGGAGAACGAGGCGCGCTTCCAGCAGGCGATGGCGAAGGAATTCAAGACGGCCTCGCAGGAATACATCTTCGAGACAGCGGCATCGGCTGGCGAGAGCGAGGTGCAGAAGAGCCAGTTGAAAGAGTGGATGAAGCCGGTCGAAGCACCGGTGCCGCAGTTCCTGGCCAAAACCGGTCACAAGGGGATAATCTACCGCGAGCCTTACGGCGTGGCGCTTATCATCGGACCGTTCAACGGACCTTTGCTCCTGCTGATCCGCCCGACGCTCGCGGCACTCGCGGCCGGAAATACCTGTATTCTCACGCTAAGTGAAGCACTCCCGGAAACGACGAAGGTGCTACTCGACCTTGTCCCGAAATATTTCGATCCAAGCGCCGTGACCGTCGTAGCCGGCGGCAAGGAGCAAAACACCGAGCTCCTGAAGCTCTCGTTTGACTTCATTTTCTTCACCGGCAGCACCTTTGTCGGGAAGATCGTTGCACAGGCGGCAGCGAAAAACCTCACGCCGGTTCTGCTCGAACTCGGCGGGATGAACCCGGCGATCGTCGACGAGACCGCAAACATTCCCGATGCGGCGAAGAAGATCGTCTGGGGTGCGATGGCCTGGGGCGGCCAATGGTGCACCTCGCCGGGCTATGCCTATGTCCATGAGTCCGTGGCGGACGCCTTCGCCGCCGAGGCCAAGAAGGCATTGGTTGAGCTATTCGGCAATGACCCGAGATCCAACTCCGACTACTCGCGCATCATCAACGCCCGCACGGTTGACCGGCTGGCCTCGCTCATCGATCCCGCCAAGGTGATCGCCGGCGCCAAGTCAGACCGCGATGCGCACTATCTCGATCCCACGCTTCTGTATCCCGTCACCTGGGATGACAAGATCATGGAGGACGAGGTCTTCGGACCCATCCTGAGCTGGTGGACCCACTGCAGATCATTCGATCGTTCGGCCCGAGCGAGTTTCTCGAAAAATGGACCCTGGCGAAGCTGTGATCGATATTTTTCAGAATAGCTGAGCAACCATTGCATAGAACTTCATTCCTGCTGCAGGCTGCAACCAACGTTCGTTTCAGCAGCCCAATTTAACCCGGCGCATGCAATAGTGATGGGTTATAAAATCGACACGCATCAACCGAACGACTTAATATCGTCTGCGATGGGTGAAAATAGTTAAGCGTTTTCGCCCGCCGCGAGCGAGCTGACGACAGGAATCTTACAACCGAGATTCGATCCGCGAAGCTTTACGTGTGACGGTGATTTACGACTTGGGCGGACGCGAAACTAAAATAGGGCGTGAACGAAATTCAAAGTTTTGGCAGCGGGTGATGCAAACTAGCCACACGCCCTTGACCCTAAGAATCGTCCCGGACCTTCACAGGCATGGAATTTGCCAAGTGACAGCCTCCGACAGTTGACGGGATGGAGGACTCAATACCTCCAGGCTGTCGATCACGCTCGGCGCGCAGCAAAAAGCCCGGCGCCGGGCCGGGCTGTGCGCTGATAATAGCAAGACGATCAGTATTGCGAAACGGCCGGGCCGTTGAAGTGATAGTTCACGCCGAGGCGAACGATGTTGTCGTTGAAGCGGACCTTCGAAGACGTCGCGATAGCAGCCACAGCATTGTCACCAATGCCTTGAAGGGATGTCGGGTGCTCGTCGATTGCGAGGCCCCCGGTGGCGTAGGTCGCGGATCCCAAATCGTAGTAAAGGTATTCAAGCTTGGCGCTCCAATTGGAGGAAAGCATCCACTCGCCGCCAGCACCGACGGCATATCCAACACGAGTGCGCGAAAACGACCCCGATGTCAGGGTAGGGGGAGGAGGATTGCTCGTATTGGTTACGGATTGAGCGATCGTGGTGTCGGACTTGGCTCCGCCATAAGCCAAGCCACCTGTTGCATACAGCAAAAAGTTCGGGGCGACCAAAATACCAATACGAGCGCGCGCAGTGCCAAGGTAGGACAGATCGCGCGTGGTCGTCGAATTCGTGACGACCGAAGCCACGTTATTGTCGAGATCCAAGAGAGGAACAGGCGACGACGATCGTTTGTGCGCCCCGGTCAGCCCCTGAATATCCGCCTCGAAGCCTGCGACGAACAAGTGCGAGAACTGATAATTATATCCGAACTGGCCGCCGCCGATGAAGCCGCTCGATGCACCGGCCGTATTCGTTGCACCAAGGGCCATAACCTCCGCGTTTATGGGGGCATCATTTTCGGTTGGAACAATGCTGGCATTGTTGCTCGCGCTGCCTGCCCCGCCAACCCAACCCGCATTCAAGCCGCCGTACCAGCCACTCCAGTTGTATGCCGGAGCAGCCATTGCAGGTGCTTTCGTATACGCGCGCACCGGAAGATCGGTGGCTAAAGCCGAACCAGATAGCGTCGCCGCCACAACCATTCCGCTCAAAATCCGCTTCACTTGAAAGCCCCTCGAATTCGTCCGCCGCGCAAGCGACCCGACGACATGAATCTCACAAGCGAGATTCGATCCGCGAAGCTTTAGGTGTGACGGGGATTTGAAACTTGGGCGGAAGTGGAACTAAAATAGGACTGGAGCGAAGCTTGGAGATTTGGCGGTGGCTGATGCAAACCAGCCACACGCCCCTGACCCGGCTTCGTGGACGCAATCAGTTGAAGTGATAGTTCACGCCAACGCGGGCGATGTTTTCCCGGGTATGCCAAGTGCATCCGATCGCAAGTGGCGGATCTAATACCTGATTTCTCGTAACATCTCCGATCGCAGATGCACTGCCGAGGTCGATGTAAAGGTACTTGAGCTTGGCCGACCAGTTGCGCGCGAACATCCATTCGGCGCCGGCGCCGGCGGTCCAGCCGACCTTGGTCTTGCTGACACTTGCAGGTGCTTGAACCCGCGGCGATACCAATCTGGTCGTTTCAGATGCAGCTAGATGGATTGACGCCTGCAACTCAGGCGGCGAGTGCATCAAGGCGTGCCCCGAGCAAATAAACGTTCGGCAATGGATGAGCATTGCTCGAGTAAGGAAGAAGATTGCTCAAAATTCGGAGAGGGGGCGTACGGAGATTGCGTCGCAACGTTTTCGCAATATGTACACAAGCTGTACGCCTGCTCGCTGGGATGCAAATGCCAGCGGAAGCTTTGAAGAAAATTGCGTCCATCAGTAACGCTCAAAAATCTGACGTGGTGTTCTATACTGGGTGCAACGTTCTACGCGTGCCCCATCTGCGGGCGGCATGAGTAAATCATCAGGAGCGAGAAGATTTCCGTCTCCGTCAAGCTGGCGGCAGGGTTCGTCGCCGGCCTGTCGCACCGATCGCAACTGAGAAAATGGGCAACGCAAGTTGCCCGTCAGGCTGGAGGAGAACCGGACGATATCGAGGCACAGCGGTACTAAGCATTGCCGGATATGAGCTGAGACTTATCTGGCCTCGCGCATGATGTGATAGCTGAGCTCGCCTGGATCGCTGAGATCGGGGACCTTCCAGCCATCCAGGTCGTACTCGGCCATGCACTCCTCGGCGAATCCCTTGAATTTATCGGCATTGCCGGAGGCTTGTGCGCCGAACAGGCAGTAGCGCCGGATCTCCTCGGTCGAGCCGCCGTAGTTGATTTCGTAAAGCTCGTGCCGGCCGCCGAACTCGCTCGCCAAACAGTCCCACAACAGCTTGAGCAGCTTGACGCGCTCTTCCGCCTTGTAGCCGTTCGAGCCGCGCAGATATTGATCGAGATAGGGCCGGATTTCCGGATTCTTGAAATCGCGCGCGTGGCTGTTGAGATAGATGAGACCTGACGCGACGGTCTGCTCGATGAGGTACTTGACCCGCGTATAAGCCATCGTGGCGATGATCTGATAAGCATTACCGGGATCCATATTAGGCAAGACATAGTCGCCGATCCACGGCTTCGGATCGCGGACCATGGCATCTGAAAGTCCCCAAAACAGGTTGCGCCAGGCGATTACCTCGCCGACATTCGCCTGCACGCCGCGATAGTCCTTGGTGCCCGCGGCTTCGGTGGCCTTGAGCAGCAGGCCAGCAATGAAGTCGAGCTTGACCGCGAGCCGCGTGCAGCCGTGCACGACGAAGCGGGGCAGGAAGCCGGTGCGCGGAAAGAAGTTGTTTGCCTTCTCGAGGTCGCCGTAGACGAACACGTTCTCCCAGGGCACCAGCACCTTGTCCATGATGAAGACCGCGTCGTTCTCGTCGAGCCGGCTCGATAGCGGATAGTCGAACGGACTGCCCATGACCGTCGAACTCATCTCGTAAGACGTGCGGCAGATGAATTTCACGCCCGGCGAGTTGGTCGGCAACATGAACACCGCGGCGAATTTTTTGTCCTGCACCGGGATCAATCCGTGGTGGGCGACGAACGTATAGTTCGTCAGCACCGAGCCGGTGGCGACCACCTTCGCGCCCGAGATGATGAGGCCGGCGTCGGTCTCCTTGTCGACGTGGCAGCAGACATCGCTGACCTCGTTCGGCGGCCGGTCGCGATCGATCGGCGGATGGATGATGGCATGATTGATGAACGGCACGCGCTCCTGGCTGAATTTGTACCATCGCCGGGCGTTGTCCTGGTACGGATCGTAAAAGTTCATGTTGGCGCCGAGGGTCGCAAGAAACGCCGCCTTGTAATCCGGCGAACGGCCCATCCAGCTTTGGCGCCTTGAAGAAGGCGTGCGTCACTCCACCGTTGCCGGTGTCTGTCGGCAGCAGCAGCTTTTTCTTTCGCTTGTCGTCATGCAGGGCATCGAACAGGCGCGCGACCATCCGTGCGGTGTTGCGGAAAGCGGGGTGGGTCGTGACATCCTCGACGCGTTCGCCGTAGATGAAGACCTCGCGGCCGTCGCGCAGGGATTCGATATACTCCGCACCGGTCTGCGGCCGGGTAACTTCCATCTGGCCGATATTTTCGGGTCGCCGTGCGAAGGCTACGCGGTCGCCGCCGCCGTTGGTTTTCGCCATTGCCGCCTTGGCCGCTGTTGCGCCGGACGCGTTTCCTCCGGCCGTCTTGGTCCGTTTTGCCATTGTTACCCTCCCGTGGAATTCTTCGATCGTTGGCTGTCTCCACCCCGTTTTGTTCGATATGCGAACTCATGTGCGGAAAGCGAACTAGAATGTTAAGGTCTCAGGGGCCCCCTGACAAGCGAGCGATCGCAGAACGAATTGCTCTGGTCCTACAGCGGCCGAGGTGCTTGCGAAATCCGTTGTGCGATGGCCTTGAGCTCGGGAAGGAATTTCTCGCGCATCTCGTTGCGCGTTGTACGCGTGCTGTGCGCCGACAGATTGATGGCGCCGACCGCCTGGCCGGTGCGGTCGAGAACCGGGACGGCAATCGAGCGGAGCCCTCGCTCAAGTTCTTCGTCCACAATGGAAAATCCCTGCTCGCGGTCGGCGCAAACGCGATCGAACAGCGCCTGCATGTCGGTGATCGTATAAGGCGTATAGGCTTCGATGGGCGCCGACCGTAGGCGGCGCCAGATTTCCGCGCCGTCAAGACAGCCGAGCTGGGCGCGGCCGAGCGATGTGTGAAAGGCCGGCAACCGGCTGCCAACCGCCAGGGCGGTTGACATGATGCGCCGGGCGGGCACGCGCGCGACATAGACGATCTCGATGCCCTGCAAAATCGAGCCAGAGCAGGATTCGCCAAGCTGCTCGCTCACTTCCTTCATCATCGGCAGCGCGCGGTCGATCCAGTCCTGTCCCGAGAGATAGGCAAAACCTAGCTCGAGAACGCGCGGGGTCAATGAAAACGCACGGCCGTCCTGAGCGACATAGCCGAGCTGCGCCAGCGTGCGCAGGACACGACGCGCGGCTGCCCGCGAGAGGCTGGCGACCGTGGCGGCGTCGGACAAGGTCATTGTCGGCCGCTGCTTGCCGAACGCACTGAGGATGGCGAGTCCCTTGGCGAGCGTGGTCATGAACTCCTTATCACGCCCCTCGTCTGGCAGTCCGGAAGGCTTCATCATGCGCACCGTGCCCTAGCGAGCGGTTGACACCGTCAAGGCGCTCATTGAAACTCACCCGAGTTCGAATATCGAACAATTTCGCGGGTGCGGTCAAGGCTCAGCCGAGAACCTGGTCGCCCGGCGGAATTCTTCAGGGAGGGAGACGTCATGGCAAGGATCGTGCCCACAGCGATTGATCGTCGCGCGTTGCTCAAATCGTCGGCGGCGGCCGGCGCGGCGCTTGCTACCGGTATCGCGATGCCCGCTATCGCGCAAACGCGCCCGATAAAACTCGGCTACGTCAGCCCGCAGACCGGCCCGCTCGCCGCGTTCGCCGAAGCCGATAACTTCATCATCGCGAATTTCAAGGAAGCCGCCAAGGCCGGCGTCAAGCTCGGCAACGCGACCGTCCCGGTGGAGGTCGTCGTCAAGGACAGCCAGTCAAATCCCAACCGTGCCGCCCAGGTCGCAAAGGATTTGATCGTCCAGGATAAGATCGACCTGATGCTGGTTGCCTCGACGCCCGAGACCACGAACCCTGTTTCGACGCAATGCGAGATCGAGGAAGTTCCCTGCATCTCGACGGTGGCGCCGTGGCAGCCCTGGTACATCGGCCGCCAAGCCGATCCGGCCGGTGGCCCTCCAGCATGGAAGAATTTCAATTACACCTACCACTTCTTCTGGGGGCTCGAAGACGTTATCGCGGTCTTTACCAACATGTGGAGCCAGGTGCCGACCAACAAATCAGTCGGCGGTCTGTTTCCCAACGACGGCGACGGTAATGCATGGGGCGACAAGCAGGTCGGATTCCCGCCGGTGCTG
>Ga0193729_1000871_pt1 | contig 15701 bp, 12 predicted proteins | sample U1c2metaG_FD_143036 | JGI IMG/M metagenome (GOLD analysis project Ga0193729, IMG submission 143036) | Soil microbial communities from a riparian zone of the East river system, Colorado, United States - U1c2 | ecosystem: Environmental > Terrestrial > Soil > Riparian zone | place: USA: East River...
ACCGGTAGCCATCGTGGAGCAGGTGTTACTGTCGGGCTAGCCCAAGTCGCCCAAGGAATAGAGAAAATCTTGCGCGAATCGCCCCCCACCCCCACGGACGCGATAAATCGGGGAACCACGGACGCGATAAATCGGGTCCCTACCTTCTCTCCCGATAAATCGGATGGGGAGATGCGTCCTCAAGTTATGCTTCTTTTGGAGAATGATGTAGGTGCGGGCAACTCGCTTGGTCATAGCTTCGAACAACTGGCAGCTATACTCGTTCAACTCCCTCAATATCAGGATCAGCTGGGCATTTGCATTGATACAGCTCACCTATGGGGAGCAGGCTACGATATTTCCAGTAGCGATTCTACCTTGCAGGTACTACAAAATTGTGAGGATACCTTCGGTCTGGCCCGCCTCAAGGTCATCCACCTCAACGATACCGCCATGGCTCTGGCCAGTCATCGTGACGTTCACAAACGCCTTGGCGAGGGTATTATCGGTAGCGAGGGACTGCAAACCCTATTACGCGATCCCCGCCTAGAGCATATAGCCGTGCTGATGGAAACCCCAATCAAAACCGATGAGCATAACAAAGAAGACTGGACTCACGATATGAGCCAGATCCTCAAAGCTAAAGCACTAATGGGACCCCGCCCCACCCCACGGATGCGGTAAATCGCGTCCGTGGGGTGGGGCCGCACGGTTACCACACGAGTTTTTCCTTCCTGAGAGAAACACGCTCTAAAAACCCTTGACTAGAAATATTGTTCTGCTATACTGTTATAGAAAATGTGTTCTAATTACTTGACAACTATGACAACTAGTAAGGAGGAAACACGAGATGGGAACAACTCAGAGGCAATCTCAGCCCATCCACAGCGATGTTGATGATGCCGACACGCTTTATGATACCCGCATGCCCAGTAGCACGCGCCGCTATAAGTCTTTTGATACGCTTGATGATCCGCAGCTACAGAAGAGAAATTTGACGCAACGGCGTGCCAGCCGCAACACACAGCATACGCCAGGGATGGTCTCTAATGCAGTGGCGCCTTCTCAGCTAGACTCACACCAGGAGCACATGGCAGCGAATAAGCGCTTTCCCCTAGTGGCACTGCTAATCGGCATGATTATTACGATCCTGCTATTGATGGCTCTCAATGCGCTTACTTCCTGGTGGCAACAGTACCAGGATAATCTGCACTATGGCTATCCGCGCACATCGCAGCTCGATGCTGTGGTCGGTCATGGTGATAGTGTGCAAGATCCCACTCATTTTATCTTCCTTAACTTACGTGGGCACATTGAGATCATCGAAATTCCAGGTGGAAATCCCTCGCAGGCACGTATCTTCAGTGGCCCCACACTCTTTGGCGATGGAAACGACCTTACTCCTGTGACAGGCGAAATACGCAATCAAGATGGACGGCATGATCTGATTGTACATATCCAGAATCAACAGATTGTGTTCGTTAACGATGGAACAACTTTCCATCCACCCCAGTCATGAAATCGAATCAAAAAGCGCTGCTATCGCTTCACCGCAGCGCTTTTTCGACCTCGTTAATCCACACCGCTTAGATCAGACACGGCGGTCTCAGTCTGTACTTGAGCTGCTTGCAGAAATTCTTGTGATGCATGTAATTCTTTCTGGGACTCACGGAGAGAGTTTTCAAGGACTGTCATTCCTTCTCCTATTGACGTCCGCATTTGAATAGCTTGCAAGAACTTGAGTTCTTCGGTGCATGCTCGTGTGGCTTGAAGCAGTTCAAGTTCCTCAACGTGTGCTTGTGTGGCCTGGAGCAGTTCAAGTTCCTCAACGCGTGCTTGTGTGGCCCGAAGTTGCTTGAGTTCCTCAACACGTGATTGGGCTGATCGAAGTTGCTCGATCTCCTCAATGCGAGCCTGAATGGCTCGAAGCTGCTTGAGTTCTACAATGTATGTCTGAACTGCTAGAATCTGCTCAAAGACAGCTTGAGGTTTATCGAGGACACGGCTGATCTGATCTTTAAGCGTGGCAATTTCTTCCATAGTTGCCGCGTAACCCTTTTTCAGATAGCGCCTTCTCCGCAAATAGATAATGAGACCCTGCAAACTTGCATAGATCACCAAGCCTGCTATCAACCAACTGAGACCACCACGCATTCCCTCTTGTCCACTTGCATAAAGCAGGAACAGACATCCCACGAAAGCGAGTGTAATGATGAGATATGGGGCAGGGGTGCGGAATGATGGAACCTTCTTTGAACGGCTACGCACTATCACAAGGGCAATCAGAGGGAAGACAAACTGCAGAACATAGAGAAAGCTTCCGACTGCTGCCAGTAAAGGGATTGAATCTGTGAGTGCAAGAAGGGCAAGGATTACTCCACTCACGATAATCGCAACCCATGGGACTTTAGTCGATGGATGCAGATGTGAAAATAAACGAGGAAGCAGTCCATCACGAGCCATAGCGAATGTGATCCGTGAAGTTGCGATTAAGACAGCATTCCCTGTTGCAGCCGTTGTTAAGACGGCTGCAATTGCGATGAACTGTTGCCCCGGCTCACCAAAAATGTGCTCGGCTGCGTCGGCTAATGGCGTTTTTGTGCTCAGTTGCTGGCCTGAGAGCACCCCAGCGGTCGCAGCAACGACGAGAAGATAGAGGAGAAGAACAATGCCCAGTGTGAGAAGGATAGCCAACGGAAGCATTCGTTTCGGGTTTTTGATCTCCTCACCAGTTGTTGCCACTAGATCAAAACCTGATAAGGCCAGAAATGCAAGCGATGCCGTCCCTAAGATACCGCTAACGCCATGAGGAAAGACTGGTACAAACCGTGAGATAGTAGCACCATAGAGACCAACAACTGCACAATAGAGACCAGCCCCACCAGCAGCAATCAATGCCACAACCGCTAATAGTACAATAGTTTTTTGCAAGCGAACGAAGAGATGTCCTCCGATCAGATTGACGATGACAATACCCACGATAAGCAAGAGTGCACTAACAGTGTGTGGAACTGCACCAATAATTGGTAGGACACCAGATAACACTTGTTGGAGGTATCCACCAAACCCAAGGCTGACATAGCCGCCAATACAAAGCCAGGAGCCAGCATAGACCCATCCCATCACAAAGCCCCAATGACGCCCCAGAATTGCTTGCACAAAGGCATAGCCACCTCCTGCAACGGGATAGCGACATGCAAGCTCTGCATATGGCAACGCGATGACAACTGCCACAAGAAAGGCCAGCACAAAGGAGAGAAGGGCTCCAAGTGGTCCTGCCTGATCAATTGCCGTACCCACCAAAATAAAGATTGCCCCCCCAACTGCCCCTCCAACACCCAGCGCCACCATTTCTCGCAATCCCATCGTCTGAGCTAATTTCGCTCTCTCTTGCTGGACAGGACCGCCCTTTTCATCTTTCTCTAGTTGCTGTACTTCCATCCATCCTCTGTCTTTCCACTTGGAACCCGCCGGGAGAATATTGCGAACAGGCTCATTCTCACTCTCACCCACAAGGAGTGATGTGAATACTATTTACTTCCCCAACAAATACTTTTTCGTTTTCTTCTTGTTGTGTCACACCTAAAAATTTTGTTTCACTATTCCCTACTCATGCAGTGATGAAGAGTAATGTTTTTTATTATATAGGTGAAAGACAATATATTTCGTTATGACTTGGTAAGGATTTGGTTACAGTTGTGATTTTCAGGTGTAGCTTTTTTCCCTCTATCGTTATATCCGCCGTCGTGAGACTGTGCAATACAGATCATCGCTCAGAAGTGCCAACGCTGTCAGTGCTGTTAACGCAGAGCAAGGACCGGATGACCGGAAGAGGGATTTGAGTCTCTCCTTGCACGTTTATCTTGGCTGCGGGTCTGTGCTCATCTCTCGTAAAACGTTGACGCGTAGCTGTGATGAGCACCATTGGCGGGGTGCAATGCAATAAATGACGCCAATGGCAAGTTTTGTTAGCCTGTCTGCACAAGAGGGAGCAGGTCTCTTCAGATGGGGACAGAAGTGTATGAGATGTCTCAAGAACCCACAGTTATTGCTCCTCAATCGCAATTTATTGCCAGGAGAAGTAGGGACCCGATTTATGACTCTGCTGGCAAATTTTGTGAGCATGTCAGGACAAGAAAGAGGGAGGTTTCTGGGTAGCGAGCGTGTTGCCCCACCCCACCCCACGGACGCGATAAATCGGGTCCCTACACTCGGGCAATGAATTGCCATAGAAAAACGATGTATCGGTTCTTACCTCCTGAACAATATATGCTCTTTCTATGTGATAAATAATTGACCGAAAACAAGGAAAATGGCCATAATGAGAGGTATATTACTTTTTATGCACTTATTGCATAATATATGGCAATTCATTGCCTGTAATGTAGGGACCCGATTTATCGCGTCCGCTGGGGTGGGGCGGGGGCTCACTTGGTTCGCTCTCTTTTACCTATGCTGTTGTCCGTACAAAATTTCCCGTCGGAATCATTTATCGCGTCCGCCACGCAATTCATTGCTCGTGATTCATGCTTGTATATTCACGCCCCTATATTCTGTTTTTGACTTTGCAAAGAGTTAATCTTCCAACTGCCATCGTTACCCCTGAACAGTGTAACGTCATCAGTCTCATTTGTCCCAATCGAGTCCTGATACCTGATGGTTGCAGTTGCCCTAAATCCATCATCGCTGACAGAACTATAGGTACATGATGTAACACTAGCGCTCCCCCACTGGTATACAAAATCCTTCTCCGAACTTTTGTGTTGGTAGCCTAGAGAGAATTGTGTATAGGCAGCATGATAATCGCTCTTTTTCAAATCGGTACAGAAGGCATCGAGCGTCTTAGAGGAGATAGAGGTCGCTGCATTTACTAGTACAACCATGATGATGACAGCTACAAGCAGGACAACGGCCCCCAATGTTATCCGCAGCCAGCCCAGATTAGACTTTAAATCGCGCTTTAAATTAGGCTTTTGGGGTTCAGGAGAACCAGACACTGGCGCTGACGGCGCTGGTGGAATGGGTGACTCTAATGTATCAGACATCGAGTATAGCCTCCATGATGTATGCGTCTGTCACAGCCTACTGAGCAATAAACATGAAAAATATAATAGGAGAGAAATAGCGTACAACCTACTAACCTACTGAGCAATAAACAAAACAGCACGGTATCCAGAACACTTCTCTTGATCGTTGAGAAGCTTACGATGGAGATACTTCCCTTAGGTCACGAGGCTAAGTAAGTTGTACATCTTTTGTTAAGCATAACTAATGAGAGAGGTTTTTTCTAGGGGGAAACAGGGACAACTTCCTACAGATATGACATTCCCACCATATTTGTCTACCCGATAGCGACATGACGGACAGTAACAAAGAAATGTCCGCAACCGTTATACTGTCAAGGAAGTTGATCTGGGGATCACGGAAGTGCTTCCTGCACATCATCCAGAGCTAAGATCTCATCAACCTGTTTGAGCAGGCTCTGTGCGTTGGTAAAGCCGTAATTGACCGCGTGTGCCTTCCCTTTCACATCCAGTAGCACTGTTGTCGGCACGGTTAACACGTGATAATGGCTCGTTAGTTCTGGCGAATTGGATGCATCAATTTCGATGATCGTGACAAGATCGCCGTGTGCTTCCTTGACCCGGCGCAATACTGGCGCTTGCAATCTATGGCACTGATGACAATCCTCGCTAGCGAATGCTAGGATTCGTACGCATGCCGGAGACGTATCTCCTGCTTCACCCAGTTCTTTCGATGCTAGTATGGGATCAGCCAAGGACGCTTGATGACGATTTCTCTCCATCAAGCGCCTTGATACCCAGACAAGGCCCAATACAGCCAAGCTGAGTAGGAGGACAATTGCGAGCCGTAAACCAATTTCTTTTTCAATCTCGATAGAGTTTCCAAACCTTTCCACCTGTTTCCTCAGGATTTATACCACTGACGAATTTGGATTAGGCTCCACAGAGGAAAACACGACAGAAGCGGGGATTATTCCTCATGTAGGCGGTAACAATGCTGCACGCTTCTCACGCAAGAATTGGGCGATCTTTTCTGGCGCATCTTCGTTTAGCGCTTGTTGTTTGAGTTCGCTCAGCACGGCTCCCCACTGTTCTTTTGCTGGCAGATAGCGTGTATCGAAACCTACCAACTCCTCGAAGACATGTCGTTCTAACTCGTGCCAGACTGAGCGATCACGACCGTCTAGGTCACCGTCATCGGGTACATAATCGCGGTCATTGGTGTTGTTGTCAATACGTACATGCAGCGGGTGAAACGCCTCGTGTACCATCTCTTCCATATACGATTGATTGAGGGCTCCAGGATCAAAACCCAACGTTCCAGTTATGGTGATCTGTACGAGGGGACGCTCCTCCGTACCTGTGTATTTTTTACCCTCGCGCTGGCAATACTCTAATAGTTGAGCATATAGAGCTGGAGGATCTTCTAATCCATCTATACGCAGCTCATGCCGTAAAAATGGACGTCGCTGCGTTCTGATGCGAACGGCTCGGTGACGCGGTGCTTTCTGCGTGGGATCGATAAGGAGTTCCGGTTGGTCAGTATCGATCTCTACATAGTAATAGCCACGATCATCCCATTGTATCTCTTCCGCACTGCATGTTTCAGGTGAGCCAGGATTGTATATCCAGCCTTCAAGTTCGTATGGTTTGTGTACATGGCCCAGTGCTAGATAGTCAATGTAATCTCGCAGCAGCCGAAATTGACCCATCGTAGGCAGCCCTTGTACACGAGATACCATGCCATCTATTCCTGTATGCATGGTCAATAAGCGATATTTAACGCCCTGGGCATCTTCCTCTGCACGGGCGGCCTTTAGCGCCTGAGCCATGCCCTCTAGACTACGTGTTATGGCTGCTCCCTGCCAGGGTAGGCCATAAACACGTACTTTCCCTCCTACTAGGTCAATATACGATCCCAGCATATTCTCGGGATTCCAGGGGGTAATCAGCGGTGCACCTTCCTGCATAATGGGCGCCAGGAGAATGATATAGCCCTCGTAGCACAAAAATTGTAGCCAGGAGATGCCATCCCGATAATAGCTACGATCGTGGTTTCCTTCAATTGTGATCACTGGTATGTTATGATCTTTAAGCCTCTTTAATCCCTCGATCGCATGAATAAGGGTTTGCGCATCTATTGCTCTCTTATTGAAAAGATCGCCAGCAATGACCATGAAGTCGATCTTGCGGTCGATAGCGTCATCAATAATCTTCCAGAAACTGCGACTGAAATCATTGAAACGCTCACGTAGACCGTATTGCTCATAGCCCAGATGGGTATCCGCTATGTGAATAAATCCCATAAATTTTTTATCCTTCTCAACCCGGGCCAGTCATCCAGGCACGAACGGCGGCTGCGGCCAAAACCAATGCTGCAATACTATAGATCAGAAGGTCTTTGCGCTGATTCTTGCCATTCGTGGTAAAGCTGAGCCATGTCAGAGGAATACCCAGAGCGACAATGCCGCCATAGACATAGTGTAAATAGTACAGATTTTTACCGCCGCCTGGTGTCTTCCCCGATAAAACCATTATCAGTCCAAATAATCCCTGTAAGACGCCCAGCGCGACTGTGATGATCAAGATGATACGCCAGAGCTTGATCGGTGGCCGCCGTATAAAGTAGAGAACGAGTCCCCATATGCCAGAAATTGCTGCTGCTGCAACTATCAAATAGAAATTATACTTGTGCAGTAATAAAATAAAGTCTGTCAATTCTAACACTCCCTCACGTGTTGTAGTTCCACAACTGAGGGGTACGGCGGGCGCGATAAATCGGGCCCCTACCAATTGGCGATACCCTAAAGGGCACACGGTAAATCGCGTTGAGTAGACCGATTGGTACCTCAGTAGGTACGTTGTAGTTCCACAACATGTCTATAATGACTGTTCTTTTTCAGCGTTCAAGAAATAGAACTTTTCTTGCCTTACTATAGCGTGTAGCGAGCCGACTGGCAAGTGGGAGAACTTCTTTGCAGGCTTTCCCAGAAGTGGAACTGTCCCTGTTTTTCTCTATTGTGGAGGATTATACCTTTTTTCTGAATGAATAAGAGATCCAATATTATTTCAAAATGGATAGATAATGGATTAATTATTGTGATTTTTATCTATTACACTTTTTACATGCTAAATTCATTATTTATCTATCATATTAAGAACCATTAAGACTTTGAAGATTTTTCAAATGTCTTTCAGCTTCGAAATAGGCATTAATATTTTCTTCTTCATTATATCCAGTTTTTATTATTTTTGCCATAGCATGGAACACATTATTGTAAAGAGTATAGGCTTTTTGCTTATTATTAGCGAAATTTTCACTAGCTTTAATTTGATCAAAAGCACTATCTGCAGCAACTCTTAATGCCTGAACGTCCGAGCCTGTGCTACTCCCCATAAGCACCGAAAAAGTAATGGCTACATTCTCGATATCACGACACACAGTGCTATACTTCCAAAGAGAGGACTCTAGATGCCTCAAGATACTAGGACCTTCCTCTCGTTGACTGCTCTCAGTAACCTGAAGATTTTTAAATTGATTAATCAGGGTGTCAAGGAAACTGGGAATCTTGCTCATCTAAACTGAGATCTTGAGCGCGAATCTCATTTCAGATGGATGGGTTAACGGACACCCTGTTAATATATGTTTTAATGTCACTCTGAATAGCGTTAGCTCTGGCTGTACGCTCACGATGATAAGCTTTGGCATCATTCAAAGGACGGACAGAATCTTCATTAAACGCGGCACCAAGCCTAGCCTCATACACTTGGTAATATTCTTGACACCATTGATCGATTGATTCAATTCTGCTACATGTGCTCTCAAATTGTCCTATATACGGAGATAACGGTAGGCTAAAAACCGTTTGTTCAGCTTCCACAATCTTGTTATTCTTCTGCTCTAGAGATTTCTGCATTTCACAAGCACTGACAGCTTGTGCTATGGAAGCATGAATATCCTTATACGATGAAATAATTCGATTGAGGAGTATTTGCTTTTCTTCTTCCATAGAATGTTCATTATTGTTAATATCATTTATAATTCCTTCTGCTGTCTTATCAGCTGTAGCTATCAACGTGGAAAGTGTTCGATAATCCTGTGGGTGGCTCTGCTTCAACCCAATCATCCTTACTCCAAGAACCTTGTTTTCAGCCTTGGTAATAGTATAGTCTCTCTGCCTCGAATCTTCCTTGGGTCCACAAGCTCTCACTGCATCCTTTACAGAACGATTGGCATCTCTGATTATTTGCTTTTCTTCTTCTGAAAGATCATTCTTATTGCTAAGTAGATCATTTTTAGCTTTCGCAGCTTTCTTCGTCAAAGTCATAAGGACTTTATCGTAGGAAGCTACCTCCGGACTATGCATTATCACGTCCCTTACTAATATCTCGATTCTTTGTGCTTTATCTTCATAGGACCTAAAATGATCCGGCAGTGAGCTAATATTATCTGTCTCCGCTTCAGTAATCTGCTGTTCGATCTCAGTAACCTGTTGCCTGACCTTCTTTAACTTTTTCATAAGGGAGGCCTCTTCTGGAACTGTCTCATCAGATGAAGGACCATTTCTAGTAAGCCAGTCCAGATCATCTTTAACTCTTTTCTGTGTGCTCTCAAATTGCTCTCTATTCAGAAATAATTGGAAGCTTTCAACATGCTGCCGAGCTTCTGTGATCGCTTTGTCTCTCTGTTCCCGATTTTCCTGAGATGTACAAATACTGATAATTTGTGCCATAGAATCATAATAAGTATTATAAGATGATCTAAATTTATTTAAGAGTATTTGCACTTCTTCTTCTACATAATTTTTATTGTTAGTAATATCATTTATAATCTCTTTTGCTGCCTCATTAGCTGTAGCTATCAATGGGGAAAGTGTTTGATAATCCTGTGGGTGGCTCTGCTTTAGCCCAATCATCCCTACTTGAAGAATCTCGTTGCTAGCCTTGGTGACAGCACGGGCTCTCTGCATCGAATCTTCCTCGGGTCCACAAGCTCTCACTGCATCCCTTACAGGACGCTCAACATCTCTGATTATTTGCTTTTCTTCTTCTGAAAGATTATTCCACTCACTGGCTACAGCTTCTTTAGCCATCTTAGCTCGCTCTACCAAGGTATTAAGGTCCTTATATCCCTCTGAACTAGATTTTATCACCTCTTCTACCAAACCATTTAATATACTTTTATTCTCTTCATATGACTTAAAGTGCACCAGCAGTGAGGAATCATCACCTAGCTCCGCTTCAGCAATCTGCCTTTCGATCGTAGTAGCTGCTTTCATGGCCTGATCTATCCGGGTCCTAACGGACCGCAATTCTGGTTGTTGGCTATCTGGAGGACAATTTTTATCAAACCAGACCCGCCAATCTGCAACTGTTTGCTTAGTAACCTTATACTTAAGATGCTTAATCTGTTTTTCAGCTTCATCATAGATTTGGTGGACTGTTCTATCTTTTTCTTGATCAGAATCTCCTTTCATACTAAAAAACTCCAAGTATCGCATCATATCATTGTAGGCATTGTTGTAAAGAGCATAGGCTTCTTTCTGATCGGCCTCCTTAAATTCTCTCCCATTGATAAGCTCCTCGTAAGCTTGATCAGCACGATTCCTTAAGGAGAGAGCTGATTGCTTGACATCTTTGTTACTATTCGTAGCTATAAAAATTTCAATCCCTGCTTCCTGGATCTGTCGACATACTTCGCTATAACTCCCAAGCTTGATATCTAACACCCTGGGATCAAACTCACTGGGATCACCTGACCCATCAATGTATTCTTTAATGCTTTCCTCAAGCCGTTGAGCTGATAAAAAGTGTTGGATTGGCAATTCTGGCATAGGACTTTCGGCTGTATAGCTGCTAGCCATACTCTCATACCAATCCTGTAATGATGTTATTCTTTTTTTTGTCATCTGATAACGCTCTTCATGCAAAAAATTTTTAAGGCTTCCAATATACTGCTGAACTTCTCTGATAGCTTTGTTCCTCTGCCCCGATTCTTCCTGATCTGCACAAATTTTGACAGCTTCTACTATAGAATGGTAAGCATCTTGGTGTTGTGATCTAAATTTTTTTAAAAGTGTTTTTTTCTCTTCTTTAGTTACAAGATACTTATTATCGTTAATAGCTTCTTCAGTTGCTTTTACAGCCTTCTCAAAGTTAGAGATCAAACTGGAAAGTGTTTGATGATCCTGTGGACGGCTATACTTTAAAGCATTCATCTCTACTTGCAAAACCATCCCCTGAGCCCTGACGATTGCCTTATTTCTCTGATCTGGATCTGCCTGCGGTCTACAAGCTATCACAGCATCTATTATAGAACTATAGGCTTGATCAAATAATCTAGAAGAGCGGTCGATAAATATTTGCATTTCTTTGTCTGAAAGTTTACCGTTACTATTAATTTTATTGATGGCTTCTTTAGCATTCTCAGCTCGCTCTTTCAATTTATTAAGCTTTTCATGCTCTGGGCTGTGCTTTATTGCTTTCAATGCTATTTCTTCTATTATATAATCTGTCATTTCCTTTTGCCAATTAGATACTTCTTTCAAATCATTTGCAGCTTTTTTTCTTGTTTCTTCATTAATTTTACCATAAATACTCAATACAATAATAGACTGTTCAGTATATTCATAAACATTATCAATTACATCACTGCCACATTGGATCAAAGCTTCTTCTTCCACAAAAGTGTGCTGAAGTAGTTTAATTTTATCAAAAGTTTCCCATATTTTATCTACTGTCCTAAGAGGGTTATCACTTTCTGTGAGAGAATCGTGAGTCTTGCCAAAGGGAAATAGCTGCAAGTTTCTAACATGCTGTTGAGCTACTGTGATAGCCTCATCTATCTGCTCCGAAGCCGCCCCAGGTCTACAAACTTTCATGGCATCCACTATAGAATGATAGGCCTTCTCACGTAATGCATGAGAGTCATCGATAAGTGTTTGCTTTTTTTCCTCTGGAAGAGCATTATCATCAACCACACACTTTGCAACTTTTACATTTCTTTCTGTCTTTTTCATTAACATCACAAGATATTTATGATATTTTACATCTATTGAAGTATATTCTATACTATTCAAGGAAATTTCAACTATTTTATTTGCTTCTTCCTCATATGATTGAATAAGATTCTCTAATGGGGAAATATCATCATATGATATATTATCTTTTTTTGCTGCAATAATATTTTCTTGGATTTTATCAGCATTTTTATTACTTTGAGAAAATCTGTTCCAAAGTTCATTCAATTCTTGTTTTTCACTAGATTTAGGACAATTTTCCTCGAATATTTTTCTACAATCATCAATTCTTTTGTTTATTTTTTTGAGTCTTTCTTCGAATTTATTTCTATAAGCTTCACAATATTCGTAACATTCACGCGCTTTTTTACAAATATCTTTTGCTGATTTAATTGTATTATCTATGATATTTTTATAATTCGCTCTTACTAATTCTCCAGCTTGATTATCGATTTTCAAAGGAGCTTTATTATAACCTGCAAAGGCACTGCTGAAGAGCTTAACTCCTGATATAATTCTTTTTCTATCTAATCCCCCTGCTGGAAGATAGCGTTGATATGTATCGAATTCAGTTAGAACTGTAATTATTTCATTGACATTTCCAATTGAACTATGCATTTTTGTGAGAACATCACCGAGCACCTCAAGCTTGGTGAATGCATCTGGCTTTCTACAATCCGCGAAGGCTTCTTGAGAATAGTCTGCAAAGGCTTTACGCACTCTTCTAAGCTGATCCAGGATTATTTCTTTCACATCTCTTTGGAAAGCTGGATATTTTTGTGAATCTTGAAAAATCGGATTTACTTGTAAGCCTTGAAAATCTCTGAGAATCAAAGTTATCGTATCATTAATACCTTTTGCTACATTTAAACCGCTAGACATTCCCTCGAGATGATCACCAAGCTTAAGGAGCTTGGTGAATGCATCTGGCTTTCTACAATCCTGGAAGGCTTTTTGAGAATACTGTGCAAAGTCCTTTTGCACTCTTTCAATCTGACCCAGGATTATTCCTTTCACATTGTCTTGTAAATCTTGAATAACCGAATTTTGATAAATTGAATTTATTGTATCATTAATACCTTTTGCTATACGTAAACCGGCAGACATTTTTATGAGATGAGCATCAAGCTTAAGGAGCTTGGTGAATGCATCTGGCTTGGTATAATTCGCGAAGGCTTCTTGAGAATACCGTCCAGAGTCCTTCCGCGCTCTTCCAATCTGACCCATGATTGTTTCTTTCACATCGTCTTGTAAATCTTGGAAAGCTGGCTCTTGGAGAATTGAATTTATTGTATCATTGATACCTTTTACTATACCAGGGAGTCCGTGAACCATTCCATCTGAAATGAGATTCGTGCTCAGATCTTGGTTTAGATGAGCAGGGATTCCCGCTTTCCTTGACTCCCTGTATACGTAAACCGACAGACATTTTTATGAGATGAGCATCAAGCTCATGAAGCTTGGATAATGCGCCTAGATTTGCATAATCCTTGAAAACTTCTTGAGAATATGTTTCAAATTCTATTTGCGATTTTAGCATAAATTTTCGTTTTACATCTTCTTGTAGGTCTTTAAAAACCTGGCCATTTATAATAGATGTTCTTTCATTTTTTATACCTATTGCTATATTCAATCGTTCAGACATGCTTCTGAGACGTGCATCATTATACAGTTCACCAAGCTTACGCTCTGTATTTGCTCTAACCTGGTCAGGCTGGTCCTTATTAGAAGGATCTAAGAAATCTTTAAGATGCTGTGCGAAGTTACCAGATATCGCATCTATCTCAGCTTGGACTTGCTCCCTCAGAGGTTGTGGTAAAAAGTCAAGTTTCGTAACAACATTCGGACCTTTGAGAAGCGAAGTTGGCTCAAAGCGGCCGCCAGACGAGTTAGTCTCTGGTATCTCCTGTGGGCTAGGTTGTTCAATGCCCAGACTTTGGTCAACTGCTGTAGAAGCGAGTGGCCATTGTGTATTTGCTTTCATTAAACCATCATATATTACTTCAATGTCTCTTTTAATGGTTTTAAGCTTGATATGCTTTTTAAGCTCTCTTGTTTCCTTAGGAGTAAGCAGGTTAAAACGCCCTGAGGTACCATGAGATTCTCGTGCAAAGTCATTCGTTATCTTTGTAACCCAAGCTGTGATTTTCTCTTGTAGAGCTTGTGGTAAATGGTCAAGATTCACGTTTCCATGCATAGTATTTAGCTGAGCATTAAATTCTCTAATTGCATTATTTACATCCACCGCTCGAGCCGAGCTTTCATCTTTAAGTAGTGGAATCCTCTCCCCATCCAAAGGCTTTAGGTTGAATCCATGCTTTTGCTGACTGATACTAGGCTTGTTAGTCTCGCTATACTCTCCCGAATTTCTTCTTCCTCCATCCATTGTTAAGTCTCCTTCTCTTACCTTTTTGCTAAGTGTTTGTTGTATTGTCCAAGCCTGATCACAGTTCCTCTAAGCTGCAGCTAAGAGACTAGATAACAGCATATCAAGTCGAATATCCAGCTTGACGTACGGTCATCATGTACTGTAATAGTCCTTGAACGCACTTATTGTCTGACAGGTTCCCCTGCAAAGACCTTGGCAAAACTTGAACTGGCTCTTTATCTTGGAGTGAGGGCATTTCGTAACTCCGATAAACAGAGCATTTCTGAGCTGAAACTGGCAAAAAGCCTCGTTTTTTTAGCTCATCGAAAAGTGGCTTTTTTCTTGCTTTTGCTCACTTTATCCAAGCGTGTTTTGGGGCTCACTGAAGAACTTCTTAGGGATTACGAAATGCCCTCTTGGAGTCTCACAAGTCAGCTAGCGGCCTTTGCAAGAATGGCCACTACCACCCTGTCTCTTGCCAATGATGCTCCACGGAACATCGTATTGGCAGGAGGAGAGTCTTTCTCAACCCTCCAAGCTTATCCTCTCACCATCCTACTGCTTGCTAGTAAGTATACCGAATGTGAGAAGTTTTTCATAGGACATCTTAGGGAACAACTTCAGTGGAAAGGGGAACAACTTTTAGGGAATAGATCACAAGTGAGAAGGAGAGCCTCTGCAATTTCCCATAGAGTGGAAGTTGATCGGCTTCTCAAGGGAAAAAGAGGGACACTTTGCAGAATAAAAGAGGATTGCTATACCCAATTGGTCACGAAAAGGCGAAGCACAGGCTCGAATAGGCTATAATAGTCAGGATACAAAAGCGACTTGTAAAAATTTTGAGATATGAGAGAGAATTGAGATATGAGACCTTATCCACTAGATCTGAGAGAACGTATCCTTCATGCAGTAGACCAAGGCAAACCGCGTGCCGAGGTTATTAGATTGTTTGGGGTATCAAGAGCTTCCATCAAGCGGTACCTTAAACAACGACGTGAGACAGGGAACGTACTCCCCAAGCCGATTCCGGGACGCCCTCCCAAGAAGATCAGCCTATTGCTAGCAACGCTAAAAACACAACTGGAGGCGTACCCTGACGCCACTCTAGAAGAGCACTGTCAGCGATGGGAAGCACGAGAGGAAGTAAAGATTAGTACAGCCACAATGAGCCGCGCACTCCAGCATTTGGGATGGTCACGAAAAAAAGATATCAATAGCAAAGGCACACAAAGGAATACCTGATTTATCAGGTATTCCTAGCAATTTATTGCCCGAGTGTAGGGACCCGATTTATCGCGTCCGTGGGGTGGG